>Ga0070686_100000073_pt1 | contig 75613 bp, 122 predicted proteins | sample KBSS23LmetaG_FD_65654 | JGI IMG/M metagenome (GOLD analysis project Ga0070686, IMG submission 65654) | Switchgrass rhizosphere microbial communities from Kellogg Biological Station, Michigan, USA - KBS S2-3L metaG | ecosystem: Host-associated > Plants > Roots > Rhizosphere ...
TCACCCGAAACATGTCCATGACGGCCCGGTCCTTGGTCCGGCCCGCCAAAACCCTGTCCCAGCAAGCGCGCGCGTCCTTGACGAAGGCCGCCACGAACGCCTCGCAGGCGGCCGAGACCGTCTCGCGCAGATCCGCGCCCGCGAGCAGCACCTTGACGAGCGCCGTAAAGTCGACATCGTCCGCGATATCGTCCTCGACGTCCTCCACGATGGCCGCGGAGCCTGCAAGATAGAACAGCCAATAGTTCCCAGCGATCGGTGCCTTTGTCATGCGGGCATCTTAGTCGAAAATGGGTTGACAGCGTAGGGGGAGTCGCCTACAAACGAACTGGCGATGCCTCCCCATGCACCCACCACCAAGGGGCCCATCGGGGCCGTTCCGTGCCCGCATTGCGGGAAGACGAACGACTTCAATGAGGTCAAAGCCGATAACATGCTGGACACTGGGGAGACCGTCAGTTGCGATCACTGCGATCGGCTCATGACCATCGCGGGCATCCAAGAAATCACCATCGTCACGGTCCATCCGGTTCCTGGCCGGGCCCAGCCTGCGGCGCCTGCCGCCCAGCCCGCGACCACGCTCGGTCCGCAGGGACTCCGCCGATACCTCAAGAGGTGATTGCGATGTCTGACACCAAGGTTCACGTCTCGCTGCGCCAGCCGATGACCTTTTTGCTGAACGGCTACCTGACCGCTGTGCAGCACTTCGACGCGATCGTCGAGGACCCGGGTCAGGAGCGCGTGCTCTCCTGCCTGACCGACCGCATCTGGAAGGCGGGGCACGGGATCGGGCTGTCGACATTTGCACCGGTCGGCATTCGGACCACGGTGATCGTTCCGCTCGACAACGTCGCGGGCATCGTCGTCTACCCGCCCGAGAAGTCATGACCCGTCGGGCCCTCATCGTCGCGCGGCGGGAGACGGCCGTCGTCGCGCTGATCAACCTGGTGGCGTTGTTCGTGGTGGTGGCCTTCGACTGGTCCACGGTCGGCATGGTAGTGCTGGGGGTGAACGGCTTCCTGTGGCTCCTCCTGTCCAATCAAGCTCACCTCGAGTTGCGAGACCAGCCAATCCCCATTCAGGATCTCGAGATCAACAAGAACCTGGGAGGTACACCATGACGTGGTCGTAGGACCCCACCACCCACGAAGACTCTCCAAGGATCATGGAAATAGGTGGCACGGCACCTCGAAAACCGTGCGATATGGGGCGAGTTGTGCTTTCCGGAGGCACGTTGTGCGGCCCCTGAAACAGCGAAGGTGGAACCGGCGAGTGGAGGCGAACACCTCCATCCAGCGCGGGGTCGGACACACCCGCAACTACCTGGAGATCCGAGATGACCGATGACATTGCCAGTGGCAAGAGCTTGCGCGGGACGTGGGTCGAGCTGCGAGGTGACGCCGCCTCCCCGCCCCTGTTCGCGGCACGCATGGCGCTCACAATGGCCCGGCTGGGTCCCTGCCGGAAGAGTCGCCGCGGCGCGGCCGTCTACCGCTCGGTGCCCGAGGTGGGCGTGTTGGGGGCCCGGCACTACGCCATTCCCGTCAAGAACGCAAGCGCGGGGGCTGGCGCGGGCTTCAACGGCCCGCCGATGACGCTGGCGATCGGCGGCGCCCGGCCCGCTTGGGCGACCTGTGATGGGTCGGAGGCGTGCCGCCGCGACTGCGGTCGGCGCTGCGTGCATGCCGAGGTCCGGGCGGTCATGGCCTTGCTCGAGGAGGACCGCGCGATGGCGCCGCACCTCCACATGGTCCACGTCAAGATCCCTGCTCATGGCGAGGAAATGCCGCCGCGCCCCGATGGGATTTCTAACCACGCTGGCCTCCCCTCTGGTGGGCCCTCGTGCATCGACTGCAGCAAGTTCCTGCTCGACGCGTGTTTCGGTGGCATCTGGCTCTATGAGTCCCGAGGCTGGCGCTACTACACCGCCGCCGCCTTCCATCACGCCACGGTCGCATCGACGGGCGTGCACGGATGATCGTGCGTGCGTGCAGGGAGTGCCCGTTCCGGCAGAAGCCCGTGCTGAGCGGGGTGATGGCGCTGTTCAGCGGGGACACGGGCCGGGGGTTCTGCGGCTACGACTCCGCCAGCGACAGCGTGATCGTGGTGGAGATGGGGATCCCGGACGGCTCCCAGCGGCGGGACATGATGCGGCGCGCGGCCGGGCGACGGGTGATCGAGGACGTCAACACGATCCCGGATGCTTGCCCGCTGCACACCAAGGACGTGGTCGTCACGCTGGGGAGTTGAGCATGCGGATTCTCGAGCGTCTGCACGCGCGGATGATGCGCGACATCGAACAGCTTGAACATCGCACCCTGTCACTGCTGGCGGATCTCTGGAAAAGGCAGCCATCCTACGTCATGCGCAACGCGGTCAAACGTATACTCGTCAGCGGGGACCAGATCGTGGTGTTCGAGGGCAACGACCACGAGCTCCGGGCCGCGATGTCGCGGCTCGCGGGTCGCACGCGAAGCTGCGTGACCGTCGCGGTGGTGGTGGGTGAGTACCACCGCCGTGGCTGCATGACCCGCCGTGGCGGCGGCTACGACCCGGCGGGGAACTGAACGGTGTTGTCACATGACCCATCACGTGAGGAACCGACCCATGAGAACTGACAAGACCTATCCGCACGTCACCGGGATCTACGGAGACGGTGGCGAGAACGAGGGAGTCCTCGCCATCCACGCCGTCTTGGACCCGAGCCCCAACTACCCCGAGACCGGCAGGATCATCGTGGGGTCGCCCGAGAAGTCCCCGGCGCTCCCTGGCTACATCCCAGACCTGGGCGGGTTCTCGTGCAGCCCAGAGGCCGCCGAACGGCTCGCCAACGCGCTCCTGGTGGCCGCGCGCGACGTCCGGGCGGCGATGGGAGAGCGCCAAGGACATCGCCGAGTCCCGGTGCTGTGGTTCGATCATGCCGGCAGCGGACCCGATGAACTGGCGCTGGAACTGCTGCCACGCCGCGCAGAACTGGATGGCCGCATCCCGCGATCGCTGGGACTCCTCGTGCGCGCCGGCGCGCTGGTGATCGGCGCGGGGTACATGGTGGACGGTGGCTTCCTCATGGAGGCCGATCAGGTCGCCGACCTTCACCGCCAACTCGGCGCGTGGCTCCATGGGCCGGCGCTGCCATTGGCGCCTGACGTTCCTGCCGCCCCGGACGCGGCCAAGGAGTAGTCGTGGCCCGCTACAACCCTTACGCGGACTTCAGCGACTGCCGGCGTTACCGGTACGAGCTCGGCGGTGAACTGGGGGTCCCGCAGCCGCTGCTCGACACGGTGAAACAGGTGCGGCTGATCGTCTGGATCATGCTGAACCCGTCCGTGGCCGATGAGACCGAGGACGACCCGACGATCCGCGCCATCGTGGGGTTCTCCGAGCGCTGGGGGTACAACCGGCTGTGCGTCGGCAACGTGTATGCGTGGTGCGCGACCGACCCGCAGGCCATGTTCAAGGCGAAGCGGCAAGGCACCGACGTGGTCGGACCCCACAATGACGACTGGTTGCGGAGCATGGTGCAACGCGCGCGCGACTCGGACGGCCAGGTCGTCGGGGCATGGGGAATCCACGCCGAGCCCGCGCGCGTTCGGGAGGTCGTCGCCATCACGGGCCCCGTGAAGTGCCTGGGCACGAACAAGAACGGCTCGCCCGTGCACCCTCTCTACCGCAAGCAGGACTCGATCCTCATCCCGTGGGCGGGAGGTGTGGAATGAAGCGCCGGGATTCCGATGATCGGTTCTTGGCGTTCGCCCTCTACGTCAGCGGGTTCGTGGTCACCCTCGTGCTCGCATGCGCGCTGGTCTCGGCGGTGCTGGATGACCGCGACAAGCGCACGTGCCGCAACTCCGGTGGTCGAGTCCTCTGGGAGGCTCGCGAATGGCACTGCGCGCGCCCGGAGGCCACACCATGATCGACCTCGTCCTGAAGCGTCACGAGGGCCCGGGGTGGCAAGTCTTCACCGAGCTGGCGAACGCGACCGGGGGCCGGGCTTCGCGGCGCGCCGATGCGCTGGCCATCGGCCTGTGGCCGTCGCACCGGTACGAGGTGCACGGCTACGAGTTCAAGGAGTCCCGCGGCGACGTCCGGCGCGAGTTGCAGGACATCACGAAGTCCCACGCGGTCGGGCGGTACTGCGACTACTGGCACCTGGTGGTCGCGGATCTGGCCATCATCGACGGGCTCCTGATCCCGCCGACCTGGGGCATTCTCTTTCCCCGGGCTCGCGTGCTCCGCGTGCATCGCAAGGCGAGCAAGCGGAAGGCGGAGCCGATCGGTCGCGCATTCGTCGCCGCGATGCTGCAGAACGTGCAACGGACCTGGGTCTCCAAGACCATCCATCACGGCGTGGTCTCGCGGTTGAACGAGTTGGAGCGAGAGCGCAGCCCGCAAGAACAGCGCGACGGCGCCCACATGGCCTCGGGGCCCAAGTGGGATCTCGAGCGCCTCCGTGACCGCGTACGACAATTCGAGACCGCGTCGGGCGTTTCGATCAGCGACTCGTCGGTGTGGGAGTTCGGGCACATCGGCAAGGCGGTGCGCGTGGTGCTGGATGCCCAACTGCATCGGAGCCGTACGCAGTTGTTCGTGAACGAGGCGCACGGGATCGCCGAGCATTTTCGCAACATGGCCGACCGCACGCACGCGGAGGCCGATGCGATGGCCAAGGTTCTGGAGGAACTGGATGCGCAGAAGGAAGCCGCTTCGCAACAAGACCCCGCTCCGGCGGTCGCCCCTGCGCCGCAAGGCGCCGATGCGGCGGCCGCCCATGACCCTGAGCCGGTACAAGCGCCGTGAGCGTGACACGCCCTACATGCTGTGGGTCCGCAAGTTGCCGTGCGCGGCGCGTGCGTTCGACACGGCGTGCGATGGCCACGTGCAGGCCGACCATGCCGGCCGGCGCGGAATCGGCCGCAAGGCCGACGACCGGACCTGCATCCCGCTCTGCGAGAGGCACCACACCCAACGCGCAAGCTTCCACGGCATCTTCCGCACGTGGACCCGGGAGCGCATGCGCGTGTGGCTGGACGCGGCGATCGCGCACACGCAGGCGATGTTTGCGGTCGCCCGGAAGTAGCATCCGCTGATGCCGTCCATCTTCCCTATTCCCGACGAATGCGCAGACCTGCCCGTGGTGGCCTCGGTCAGCGGTGGCAAGGACTCGACCGCGCTGATCCTCGCCCTGCGAGAGGCCGGGATCCCAGCGCGGTACGTGTTCGCCGACACGCTGTGGGAAGCCGACGAGACGTACGTCTACCTGGACTTCCTACGCCGGGTGCTGGGCATCGTCATCGACGTGGTGGGGGCCCCCGGTGGTATGGAGGCGCGCTGCCGACACCGCGCAGGCTTTCCCGGGCGGATGCAGCGGTTCTGCACCAGAGAGCTCAAACTCGACCCGCTGCGGGCGTACCACGACCGGATCATCGACGAGGCGGGGTACGACACGATCAGTGCGATGGGGGTGCGCGCGCAGGAGAGCGCGTCTCGCGCGCAGATGCCCGCGTGGGCGGACGAGGGACCGACCTACACACGCGAGTCCTGGGGCGGATACGTGTGGCGCCCGCTCCTGTCGTGGTCCGTGCGCGACGTCCTGGACATCCATCGCCGGCATGGCCTCCCCGTCAACCCGCTCTATCACCACGGGCATGAGCGCGTGGGATGCTACCCCTGCATCTTCGAGAACAAGGAGGGCATCCGACTGATCGCCGAGCGCCGCCCGGAGCGGATCGCCGAGATCCGCGCGCTCGAGACCGAGCTCGTGCAACTCCGGCGCGATCGCAACGCGGAGTCACCGGGCCGCTACAAGCACGAGGATGACGCGTCGTTCTTCCAGACCCAGCGGCAGGGGTTCAGCGGCATCGACAAGGTCGTGGAGTGGGCGCGCACCGATCACGGTGGCAAGCAGTACCCGTTGTTTCCGCCTGTGCCGACTGGGGGATGCATGCGATGGGGCGTCTGCGATCTCCCGGTGTCTGAGACCGACATCTCCGCCTCGCTGCTCGTGGCGAATGACGCGCTGATCGAATCGTCCGCGCGCCCGGAGCGCGCCAACGAAGCCATGGCCATCCACCGCGACATCTTGGATGGGATGCTGCGCGCCCGCGGGCTGGCCACATGAGGCGTCCATGCTCGACCTGCCCGTGGCGCAAGGACGCGCCGCGCCGCCACTGGGACCCCACCCACTTCCTCGAGATCTGGGGCAACTGCCAGGACGACGGCACGCACATGATGGCATGTCACGCGTCGGCGAGTCGCAGAGAGTTCCTGCCCTGCCAGGGCTGGTTGCGGGTCCTCGGGTTCGAGGCGATCGGCGCACGGCTGGCGGTGATGCGCGGGCTCGCGACGGTCGCCGAGGTCAACGACCGCAAGGGGCCCGCGCTCTTTCGTTCCTTCGCGGCCATGCTGCGCGCGAACGGCATCCCCCTCCCACCTCGTAACCGGTTCCACCGATGAGCAAGTCCGCGCCACGAGCACGCATTCCAGCCCGGCTCGGGTCCGCGCGGCGACCGGCGAACCTCGAGCTGTTCTGCTGCGCCGGCGGCATGGCCCACGGGTTTCTGCGCGGTGGCATCGTCTTTGACCGCGCGATCGACTTCGCGCCCGACCACTGCGCGAGCTACACTAGGAACCTGGGGCACGCACCGCTCTGCGCGGACGCGCGGGTTCTGCTTGAGCATGCGCGCAACGGCAAGTTGAAGGGCTAGCATGTCGACCTCCTGGTGGCGGATCCGCCATGCACCCCGTGGTCGCGCGCGGGCAAACGGCTGGGCACCTCCGACCAGCGCGACATGCTGCAGGTCACCTGCGAGATCATCGCCGCGCTCAGGCCCCGGAGGTTCTTGATCGGGAACGTCCCCGGTCTGGACGACGACACGAACCTCCACATCGTGCAGCGCCACATCGGCGGGTTGGCGGCGCACGGCTACTGCGTGGCGGACTTCGCACGCTTGGACGCGGCCGACTACGGCGTCCCGCAACACCGCATCCGCCCGTGGTGGTTCGGCCATCGGGAAGGCCCTTGCATCCAGTGGCCGGTGCCGACGCATGCCGACCCGCGGAGCCTCGAGACCCTCACGCTGCCAGGGATCGAGCCCCTGAAGCCGTGGGTGACCTGCCGCGAGGCGCTGGGGCACCTCCACGGCGACGAGATCGGACGCGCGGTGCGGATGCGGGAGCGCCACGACAATGGCAAGCAAAAGGGGTCGGTGGCAGACCCCCCAGCGCGCGTGGTGGGAACGAGCAACCTCTCCGATGGCAACGTGATCGCGATGCCCATCACTCGGCACGATGTGCCCATCCACACCAGCGAGATGGACGCGCCTGCCCGCGCGATCACGACGCAGTGTCGAGCGCCCGGACACGCCACCACCATCGTGTTCAACGGAAAGCATGCCCCCGCGGATCTCGACGCACCCGCGCCCACGCTCGGCGCGAAGTATCGCGGACAAGGCGCGCAGGTGCTATTGCTCGCGGAGCCCACGAGCAAGCACCCCGCTGCGACCCCGGACGAACCGTCGCCGACGATCCGAGCCGGCGGGGGCGGACGTCCGCAGTCGTCCCGAGTGATGGTCGCGGACCGACCGGCGACGACGGTGCAAGCGCGCACCGATCGAAAGGGTGCTGGATCGCCCGTGCTCGAGTGGCCGTGGGACCGACCGGCGACGACGGTATATGACGATCCGCGTCTTGGGCCGGTCGGCCATCACGACCCCTCGTTCATGTCGCGACCCGACGCCATCATTCTCAGCGAGCGCGCCGCCGCGATCCTGCAGGGGTTCCCCGACGATGGATCGTGGGTGTTCTGCGGCAAGACGAAGAAAGCTCGGTGGTCGCAGATCGGGCAGGCGATGCCACCGCCTTTTGCCGAGGCCGTGGCGCGCTCGGTGGTGAAGCAAGACCTGGCGGCGCGCGCGGCCGTCGGTAAGAAGCGCCGGCGGTGATCGTCATGGTGTCCAACCAGACCGGCATCGAGGTCGGTCTCATGGCCGCGCGCTACCCCGGATGCATCGGTCACATGTACTCGCCGGGCGGTGAGCGCGGTCCTTGGCGCGAACTGCCGTACGCGCTGGACAATGACGCGTGGCCGGCCCACAAGAACAAGCGCCCTCGCGACGAGGCAGGCCACCAGCGCCATCGCGCCGTGGTGCGCCCGCTTCCCGGGGCGCGTGCACGTCGGACGCGTGAATGGCTGGCCGCGCCTGCGCGCGTCGTGGGCGTCCGGCGCCATCTCCGTGGACGGGACCGGGTGGTTCCACAAAGGTACGGGCGGCGCCTCGCAGGCCGCCGACCTGAGGAAGTTTCTGCGAGAGACCCAAGGAGCCTCATGATCGCAACGGTCGCCAAGCACTTCACGTTCGACGCAGCCCACTTTCTGGATCGGCTCCCGCCGGAGCACAAGTGCCACCGGATGCACGGGCACACGTATCGCGTCGAGATCCAGGTCACCGGAGAGGTGGACGAGAACGGGTTCGTGGTCGACTACGCCCTCATCGAGGAGGCGTGGCGAACGCTCATGGACCAGCTCGACCATCGCGTGCTGAACGACGTCGTGGGCCTGAGGAACCCGACAACCGAGAACCTGGCCGCATGGATCCTGGCGCGCCTGGGACTGCTCGCCACCCATGAGCGCCACCTGCGTGTCCGCGTGTACGAGTCGGCCACCACCTGGTGCGAGGTCTATGCCAGCGCGCTGGGAGAACTCGCGGACCCGACCGAACCCGCCGTGTTCACCGACCTCTAACCCGACTTGCCACTGTCAAGATGCCCTCCATCACCTGAGAGACCCTCCATGCACTGGCGTGAGTCATGGCGTGCGGATCCGGCGGCGCGCCGCATCGCGGATGCGCACTACAATCGGCAGAAGGTCGGGGCCGATCAGTTCGTCCCACCCGGCCGGTGCGTCGTGCTCGTCATCCCCGAGGTCGCGTTCTGGGTGACGTCGTGGCCGTTCCCCGAGTATGTGAAGCACGCGTGGCCGGGGGCGTGGATCTGCTCCGCGTTTCGCAACGAACGCCGCGACCTCTACCTCTCGAGTGACCTCGTCACGGAAGCACTCGCGGCCACGCGGCACCACTGGGACCCCCCCTTGCTGGGCATGATCACGTTCGTGGACCCCGCCAAGACGCACCATAAGCGCGACCCAGGTCGATGCTTCCGGCGCGCGGGCTTCCATGTGTCGGGCCGATGCCCGGGATGCGCCGGACGCCCGGCCACGACGGAGGGGGGCTTGGTCGCGCTCCACTGCGCCACCGAAGACATGCCGGCCGCTTTCCCACCGCTCGTGACCCAGCAGCAGTTCTTGTTTGCCAAGGAGACATGATGAGCGATCGTGAACGCGCGATGCGTGACGAGGAGATCCGGGTGGCCACGGCCGCTCGGTGCGCGGAGTACCTGCGGCGGCATGCCGCCAAGTTCGACGACGCGGTGGCCTTTGAGCGAAACGATCCCACGGGAACCCGCTACGCCTTCGTGAAACAGCGGACCGCCGAGGTGCTGGCGGAACGGATTGAGCACGGGGAGTGGCGTTCCACGTGGTTCCGCTCGTGGCCATCCGAGGAGGCCCTGAGTCCAGACCCGCTGACCGAGGACGAACTCCGCTGCCTGCGCAAGTTGGATGGTCCGCCGCCGCTCGAGACCGTGGTGATGTCGTCGCGCGTTCCCGCGCTCGCGATCCGGGCCGCGCGGGAGATCAATCTCCTCCGGGACCGGCTGGAGGAGTTCATGGGCGTGGCACGCGCAGCGGCCGAGGATGTTGAAGAGTACACCACGCCGCACGGGACACCGACCTGGGATGATCGACGCGTCGGGCACATGATGGCCAGAGACCGCGCCTTGGCGGGCTTCTTCCGCGCGGACCGACTGCAGCGCGACCGCGAGCGTGCCATCGCCGATCGCATCTATCGTCTGGGACAATCACGCCGCAACTTCTTCAACGGGGACCGGGACTACGCTCCGCTCGAGGAATTCTGGACGGCGGACGGCTTGCTCTGGATGACCAATGGCACCGCCGTTCCCTGCGAGGCCGCGGCGGCATGGTACCCGGACGAGCGCGCCTACAGCGAGTTCATCGACCTTGGAGGGTCCGACTGATGGACGAGATCGACTGGTTCTCGAGGATCTCCGACGGCAAGACCGTGCTCTGGATGGCTGGGGCGACGACGTTCCTCTGGCACGCCACGGCCGATGGCGTGGTCGCCGTGTGCTCCAGCGCCATTCGCGTCGACCGTCAGCGGGACCCCTATCCCAGCACCATCGACCGCTCGTGCGACACGATGACCTGCACCTCGTGCGCGGGCCTGGTCAAGCGTCTTCGCATGCGCCGGAGCGAGTCGTGACCACTGCGCGCGATCGAGCGTACCTGAAGGGGCAACTGGCCTCCGTGGGCATCCTGCTCGAGGACCGTCCGACCGATGTGGCGCGCCCCCAGGTTGTCAGGGACCCGATCACGACCGATGAGCGCGACGAGATGCGGCGGATCCTGATGTCCGCGGGAGCGCCGCCGCGCTCACTGGAATGGCTCGTCGCCAGCTGCCCAAGCATCGACGATGCCCGCACCTACCGAGCCCCTACCGGAGGACAATACTGATGCGGGAGACGCCAGATGGCCTCAGGGCGTACGTCGCTGCGATGGTGTGTCGCCTGCAACAAGAGGCGGCCGACCTCTATGCGGCGGCGTCCGAGGAACGGGATACGGGGGGCGCGCACGTCGACGCCTTGCAGCGTGCCGCTGCGAGGTGCCACGCCTCCGGTTCTCACTGGCTCGATGTGCTCGGCGATGACCAGTACATCGCCGAGTGGTGCGCCAACATCAACCACGCTCGCGACCGCGAGGATGAACACCGTGAGGCGGAGGCGCGCCAGCGCGCGGCGATGACACCGGAGGAGCGGGATCTCGAGGAGCGTGCCTCGCTGGGCGTGGGCGTGATGTTGCACGGCTTGTTCACGCGGGACGTGCAGTGATATGCCGTCGCGTGCACACCGAGAGATCGCGCTCGCCGCCGTGCTCACCCGCGTGCGCTGGTACGCGTCGCGTAGGTATGCGATTCCCGGCAAACTCGCCGAGGCGTTCAACGCGCTCGCAGACGAGTTGGGCGTTCCCAACGAGCCCCCGTGGACGCGCATCGAGCTCCGATGATGCTCCCGCACGGCCCGCTCTACGTGAGCCCGTTCCGAGGATGCCTTGACGTACGGTGGAACTAAATAGTAATTTAGTTCCACTATCCACCCGTTATTACGTGATTACAAGGAGTTACGAGATGTCTACGACCCCGACCGAACCGTTGCGCCCGCTTAGCGATGCCGAACTGCTCGCCACCGCTCAGTACCTGTTGGCCGCGTCATTGCGGGTGGGCGACCTCGTCGACTACAGCCCGCTGATCGGCGAGAGCCCGCGCCAGTTAGCGATCAGGATTGACGCGGGCCCGTACGGGCCATCCAGTCACGAGGGGCACTGGACAGTCAGGCTCCATGGAGTCGGGGACGTAAAGCTGCTGGCGGTGCGACTGAACCGACGTGTTGAGGAAGACATCATCGCCGATGCCCACTTGCAGTTGAGGGCTCATGGCGTTCCAGTGCACGAGTCGCTGGTGTCGCGGATCGAGTGGTTGGCGCGGCGCGACAACGACAACATAGATCTCGCTGATGCCCACAAAGCGCTCACCGAGGCGGGCGCTCCCACGTCCGACCGCGGTCTGGTGCTGACCGTAGGAGGGCGAATCCGCCTGATGGCATTGGAGCTCCAGCAGTTGCGGGCTGCGGCCGAACGCGCGGTGACGATCGCCGATGAAGCCTTCGGCATTGGGCCCGTCGAGCCCATCGATTCGACCCTCGGACGCCTGGAGCGTGGGATCTTCGACCAGCACAAGCGGATCGTCGAACTCGAGACCGACATCCTGCGGCAGCGGTTCGTGTCCACCACCCTTCCCGATAACGGCGGACAGTCCGGTAGCAGACAGCCCGGACCCCGCGCAACGCAGCAGGGGGCGGCCACGCCCGGTCAGGGAGCGACCGCACAAGGCGCTGTCCCGGCGGCCGGCAACGTCGCGTCGTTATCGGGAGTTTGTGTCGACATCGGTGCCGTGTATCCCGATGAACTGCTCCCGGTCGCGGTGCGGCTGCTGGCGGCGTCGCTGCGGGAAGGCGACATCGTCGACTATGGGCAGGCGATCGGAAAGCCTCCGACGCGGCTCGGTGTGCGCGTGGCGGCCGCTCCTGTGCAGATCAGTGGCGACTGGATGGTGCAGTTGGACGGCGTGCCCGGACTGGTTCCAGTCTTGGCCGTGACGCCAAGCCGGCGAGTGCCGTCGTTATCGGGAGACTATGTCGAAGCCAAGGGCGAGGGGATCGCCGCAGCGTTCCGGGAGTTCTTGTGCGCTCTCGGGGAGGGGATGAACCAGTTGCTCCCGCCGGGGCACGAGCGCACGCGCGCAGCGTTCCACCTGGAAGAGGCGGCCATGTGGGCTGCGCGCGCGATCACCAGCAACTGGCCAGGGAGCGCTCGATGACGGTCGTTATCATCAATCCCGGAACGGGCCCCGTTGCTGGCGCGTCGCCCGCTTGCGCTCGGGAGAATGTGGACGCGTTTGTCGCCGAGCTCGCGCTCTCCCCTCCTGCGGTGACGGTGACGGTCAGAGAGCAGAACGAGGGCGATGGTCGCTTCGAGTTCTTATTGCGGCGCGGTATTTGCGAGACCGAGGTCAGCATGCCAGGACTATCGCTCTCCCGGGTCCGCTATGTTCGCGGGGAGAGTGCCTGGAGTTTTCCTCGGCTGTACGTGGACGGCAACTCGTGGCTCTGGGAGTTCGCCATCGAGATCGCGCGGGACGCACTGCGAGATCACGATGGCGCGATCGAGCGTCACCGCGAGGAGTCACGGCAGCGCGCGATGGCGCTCACTGCGGCCACGCCGCGCTGCCCGTCATGTCAGACGGTGTTTGTCATCCGCGAGACCGACGAGGGGTGTTCGGTCGTGTGCCTCGCGTGCAACCCGAGCATCACTGAGAGTCGTCAGGATCTATTGGGCGCCACGTATGTCGACGACGGATGGCAATCGAGGCGGCATTACCTGGTACGAACGCGGGAGATGCCTCCAGAGGTGCCAGGTCATGACGATCCACTGCACCCAGACGCGCTCTGCGGAGCACGCCTTTTCAATGACTGCTGCCAGCGGGCGCGTGCTCACGCTGGGCGATGCGAGGGCCGCTGGCGAGTTCTGGAGCGTCGCTTAGTGGAACCGAAGGAGGGCTAACTATGTCGAGCGTCAGCGACGTCCTGCTACCACAGATGCGAGATGGCTGGGTCCGCCGCGCATCCGCGCGCGCATCGGCGCGTGGTTCGCGCCGCCGAGGAGTTTGCCGAGTTGATCACGATGCTGGTCGAGAACGACGCCGATCCGAAGGCCCGAGGAGTGCGCTGACGTCGACATCGTGCTGCGCGGCACGATGGTCACGGCTCGTGCTCCACGTGCTGCCGTGACCATCTCCGGTCACCTGCCAGGTACGCGCGCGGTTCTTGGCCATCTTCGCGTCGACGGTCGACGCACGCTCCACGCCGTGGGCCCTCGTCGCACGCCGCTCTCACCGAGAGCGATCGCTGCGTGGATGGCGTCATGGTTCCACGTCGCGGGAAACTGGGGCCAGGTGTCGCTGTGGGTCGACAAGATCATGGCTGAGACGCCATTCCGACAAGGAGAAAACTGATGAAGGAATGCAAGCACTCCATAACCAGAATCACTTGGGACGGCCCACCACTCACGCGCCATTGCATCGACTGCGAGGCGCTGGTTCCATGGGGCCCGAGCAACGACTCGCCGCCCGAGGTCCGCATGGAAATCCGCGCCGCGGAGATCCTCGAACCGGAGTTCGACGGCGAGATGTACTTCGTGCGGTGGGTGCCTCGCGGGATGCGGCCGGCCGAGAGATCTGCGTTTTCTGCGGCGTATCGAGCCGGTCTTGACCGGTCCAGTGACCGGTTCGCCGGAATCCTGGAGGGCGGCATGCCTCGCCACGGCCAGGCCGGCTGGCTCGCCTGGGAGATCAAGAGCGACGTCCGCGAGGACGACCACCGCCGTGAGTACGCGGCAGCAGCAGCGGTGCGTCACCTGGGCCTGACGCGGCAGCAGGTCGCTGAGCATCAGGCCGCGGCCGACCGGATCGAGGATGCCATCCGCTACGAAGCACAACGCGCCGCCGAGCCCGACTGCCGGGACGAGGATGATGAGCCGGCGGTCGCGCGCTCGCTCGCCGACCTCGCCGATGGCCCCGTCGGAGACCCCGAATGGCAGGCCAAGGTCTGGGAGCGCATCGGCCGCGGCACATGCGCCATCGACGGCTGCAACGAGCCGATCGCCGAGGATGCTCTGTGCGCGGGGCATCAGCCGGGTGCGGTGCAGGCTGCGATGGACGATATGTGCGCCGAAGACCCGGAGACGGTGGCCGCCGCGCAGCGCGTGATCGACAACCCGCAACCGTTCGACCTGCAGGCGGCATCGGCGTTCCTGTGCGACGGAATGCCAGGCATGCTCGACCATGAGGAGGCCCGCCGGGTGACACCACACCCCGACACAATCGCCGCACCGCTGAGGTCGTGGCCACCGAACACCGGGTGCGATCCGGAGGATGTGTCGTGAGCGCGCGAGCTTGGATACCTGGTCCGCCGCCCGGCCGCGGCCGGTACTGGGTGGTTTGGAACCTCCGCACCGGCACCCACGTCGAGCCCGTTGAAATCGGCCCCGCGTTTCTGCTTCGCGACAACCCGAACGCGAGATTGCTGATCAAGATGCTCAGCGGAAACGGCTACGAGTTCGCCGCGAATCGCGACGACATCACGCACCACATGCTGCTCGACCCACCGGAGGCGCCATGAGCACCAAGATCGACCTCGACGAACTCGAGCGCAAGGCGCGCGCGGCAGATGAATCAGATCGTTCGCTATCGGTAGTCGACGGTCGCGATATTTCGTGGTGGCACGACGAATCAGCGATCCTGACCCATGCCGGCGTGTCAACCGCCGACCGTTCTCACATCGCAGCCAACAGCCCGCCGGTGACGCTCGCGCTGATCGCGAGAATCCGAGATTTCGATGCGGTCAGCCCCCCGTCTCGTGGCGTGAAGATCCAACCTGAGCGACTGCTCCTCGTGCGCTACTTCGACAAGGAGTGCTGCGAGCGCCGTGTGGTTGCGTTGGCGTGTGGATATACCGTCGTCACAGGTACAGACGGCTTCCCTCGCGTGGGTGTCGAGATCGTGATCGATCCACGGGCCTCGGACCATCACCTTGCGTGCTCGCTGTCCACGACACAACTGCATCGGCTCGTGATCCCGCCCCGCGACCTCTTGGGCGTTCGTCCCTTCCGTCAAGGCGACGTTACTGACACCCCGGAGCCCGCAACCCCGGAGACCCCATGAAGCTCTCTATCAAGCCGCGATTCGGGTGCGTCTGCGTGCGTGGCGGACAGATCCTCGTGGTCCATGCCGAACACGCGGTGCCGACGTCGGGTTACGACGCCTCCGCGGACCAGATCACCTCCGAGGGTCCTCGCTTGGCCTCCAGCCAGCCCACGTTCCAGCGGCGCACGTTTGACGATCCTTGGGTGACCGCCAAGGTCGACGACCTGGCCATCGAGGTCATCTCCGTCAAGACCGAGGTCGTGCTGGGCTACGCCTACATCGGCGGCGGCGCCCTCAACCTGATCCGCTACGTGAGCGACCGGGACCGGGAGACCGCCCGGACCTGGTTCACCCCCGGCAAGGGGATCCGGTTCAATCCCATCTTCGACATCGAGGGCGAACAGTTCGTCCATGCGATGAGCGTCATCAAGCACGGCGATGCCCACCTCGCTGCCTGTCAGTTCCGGGTGACCGCCGACGAGTTGATCGAGCCCGCCCTGACCGCGATCGCCCATGCGTCCGCCCATGCGTCCCCAGACCCCGATCAACGATGGTCGACCCACATCCTCGCGAAGGTGATTTCGCCCAAGCAGGTCGGCACCATCCACCACCAACCCCTGCATCATGCCGGTCCCTTCGCGTGCCAGCCGTTTTTTCACGACCTGGTTCATACGAGCCCGCACCTCCAGGAGCACGCCTTTCTATCGACGACGGAGCCGTCGTGACAAGATCGCATCAACGCCCAGTTGATGAGATCTCCACCGACTCCCAAGTCCGCTCGTTCTGCCTGTGCGAGCTGGCGCGCACCCAGCGGAGGTTCTCCCTGATGGACCATGCCACCGGGGAGACCGAGGTAGTGGACACCGAGCACGAGGTCGCGGACCTGGCCAGGGCACGCTATGAGGGCGCCGTCTTCGTCCTGACGACCATGGAAAATCTCTACAATCCGGGAACGAGCGGAGGTCCGGTCTCCAATGCAGGCCACGACCTGGTCGTCATGGCCATCTGCCGACCGGCGGGTCTCGAGTTGACCGTGGTGGCGTACATCTTCGGTCCAGTGCACGGGCCCCATTGCGTCCCGTTCTCGCCCCAGGCGTGGCCGTGGGCCCGCAACTACCTGCGACGCCCCACGGGGAAACTCGTCGTCGCAGGCTGACCGACCCGGGCCCAAGGTCTTGCCAGTGGCAAGACCTTGACGAGATCGCGGGCGAACGTCATCTTGGTCCTAACAAGGAGATTCGAGATGTCGACCTTATGGAGGAACGAGATCGCCGACCTGCGGGCACATGCACGCGACGTGGTCATGGGGGACGTGACGGCGGCAGATGCCCCCATCCCCGGCACGCTGTCCGCTCGGACCGTGGCCCGGATCCTGTCCGGGATCGTCCACGTCGTGTCCGGCCGGTACGGGATGGACGCCGCCCAGCGCGCGTGCGCCGACCTCGTCCGGTGCGACCTCGCATGGAGCACGCGGTTCGGCCACCTGCCCGTCACCGACGGGGTCGTGCCCGAGCCCGTGTCGATCCTGGCGACGGCGTCCCGGGGCCTCCTGTGCATCGCCGGCGATCGCAGCGTGCGGGCCGCGATGGCGTTCTGGGCGAGCGAGTCCGACCCCTACGTCTGGCAGCGCGTCACGGCCGGCGCCTAGTTGAACTCGCCCGGCATTGCCTGCTACCGTCGCGGGACTTGGAAGGCGGCAGGATGTCGGACACCCTCAAGCACTACGTGGCGTTCCTGGCGATCCCCATCGGGGACACCGCCACCCTCCCGCACCACCTCTCGGTGCACGGCACGCCGGTGGCGCCGGACGTGGTCTGGCTCCAGTCGCTGCAGGCGTTCGAGTGGGTCGCCAGCGACATCGCCTCGGTGACGATCCGCAACCTCTCGAGCATCACCGGGGACTGCCTGGTCATGGTGGAAGCGTGGCATCCGATCGAGCGCTCGTTCGGCCTGGCGCCCGATGACGGCACGTTCAAGCAGCACCTGAACCCGCAGCCGTTCGTGCTGAGCCCCGTCGTCGTGCCGCCCCCGCCGCCCCCGATCGCGTTCCAGATGTTCGGGTACACCGTGCTCGGCACCGAGCCCGATCTGTCCGAGATCACGATCACGCTGCCGGCGCCGGCCGCGGACGTCAACTACGGCGTGGTGGCGACCTGCCAAGGGGTCGCCGCGATCGCGGGGCTGGATGTCCACACCAAGACGATCACCGACTTCGTCCTCAGCACCACCGGTGACCTGCAAGCCGGCGACGTCGTGATGTTCTTCGTCTCCCCGCTCACCTGAGGTCCCCATGAGCAAGCCCTTTGTCGTCAAGGTCCTCGTCGAGGACCGGATCGTGATGCGCACGACGGACAGCGGTTCTCAGGTCGTGCTCGACCAGGCCGCCGTCGACAGCACCATCGAGATCACCACGAACCTGTTCAGCAAGAACATCCGCATGTCCACCGAGCCGCTGCCCGGTGGGAACGAGGTCAAGATCGGCGGCGGGAACATCTTCCTGACGACGGGCAACGGCAACGTCTCCTGCGTCGCGGCGCAGATCATCGAGAACGGCCAGCAGGTCCGGCAGACGATGCTGACCGTGACCAACACCGGCACGCTCGATCCTGCCGACCCGGTCTACAACGAGCTCAACGAGACCGACATCGGCGGGCTGCAGGAGATCAACCGCATCCAGATCGCCCCCGACGCCGCGGGCACGTCGATCCACTCGATCGTCCTCCACGTGGGCGATCCGAACATCGACGGTCGGCCGCTCTGGATCCAGAACATCGGCACCAACGTCCTGCAGACGCTGACCCTGGTGAATCAGAGCGGGCTGGGAACGGTCGGCGGGAAGTTCAACGGGCCCGGGGACTACGTGATCCCGGCCGGGGGCGGAGTGGCGATCGTCTTCGCAGCTCCGCCGGGCCTCAACGCTTGGCTCGTTCAGGGGATCTGACCCCTCATCTTGGGCTACCATCACGGGCATGAATGCTACGTCCGTGATCGTGATCGTGTGTGCTCTTGCGATCGCCCGCTACGTCATCGCGTCATGCTGGGCACGCTGGACATCATCGTTTCAGGTCGTGGGGGGCGGGCGCACCGACCCGGTGGATCCCGCGGGGCACCGGCACCGCGCCCGTCGTCACGCTCTGTACGTGATCTGGCGGAACTCGTTGTTGAACCGGACCGTGGATCGCCTCGTGCGAACAGGCGACCGAGTGAAGCAACTCGAGGCGCGGATCAACTTTGTGGAGCATTTCTTGGCGAGCCCGTCGATGCGACGAAGCCGGACCGATTTCGAGCGGTATGTCATCGACCAACAGGGCTGGGGGTCGTCACTGGGACCGGGACCAGAGTTTCTCGATGAGTTCGAGGAGTTCGAGGTGGGACCCGAGATCTCCGGCGAGCACCACAACCGCCGCAAATATCGAGACCTCGAAGACCTACAGAGGGTCGCATAGGAGGCGCTCGATTCCTCCCCGGACTTCGCTCCGTAGGGGCTCGGAGAGGAACCGCTGGGCCAGCGCGCGAGCGCGAGCGCCATCGCCGGCGGTGATCGCGGCGGGGTCCCGGCTCACATCATCCCGCCGCCGATCGGCTTGACGGTGCCCCATCCCAACTCGGCCTTCGCGACCAAGAAGGCGTCGCGCGCCAGGCCGGCCTTCGCGACCAAGAAGGCGTCGCGCGACGGGGTGCCGGGCGCGGCCGGCGCCGCCGGCGCGGCCGGCTCCTCGAGCGCGGCGATCGCCCCGGTGAAGGCGCAGCGCAACAGGTCGGTCTTGAGCGGGGTCATGTCCGCCTTCAGGGCGACGTCGACCATGCCGGAGCCGCTGATCAGGTGGCGGAGCTCGGACGAGGCCAGCGCGGTCGCGTCGGCGAGCGTGTCCGGCGGGAGGTTGGCGGCCTCGCAGTCGAGGAACGCCCCCACGCCGGAGGCCACGCGCTGGCGAGCCCCGCACGCCGCCATCCCGGGGAGGCCGACCCCCACCATGAGGCCGATCACGAGCGTGATCACGGATCCGACCGCCACCGCGCGAAGCGGCGGGGTGCGCAGCGTCGAGCGTCCGATCGTTCCCGGGTATGCCTCCGTGCCGACGTCGCGCGCGGCGGCCTGCGCCACCGGTGGGGCCGTCACTGTGTTCGGATCGATCAGCTTGAACGCCGCCAGGATGCCCGTGATCACCACGCCGGCCCAGGGCGCGCCCTGGAAGTGGGCTTGAATCGCGGTGATGCCGATCCCGACCGTCGCGGTCAGGACCGCCAGCGCCCGGCCCTGGGCGATCCAGTGCGTGGACTCGTTGCGGCGCAGGACGTCGCGCAGGACCGAGAAGACGACCGCCATGGCGCCCCAGGTCCAGCCGTAGACCGCCACCAGGTTCCAGAGCGCGTCGAGGCTCACGGTCGCGGTGGCGACGGGATCGGGCACCGGCTCGGCCGCGTGCGCAAGCTGAGGAGAGAGGAGCACGACGAACGCGACGAGCGCGAACCCGAGCGAGCCGTATCGGAGACGAACGAGCGATGCCATGTGACCGTCTTCTTTCTGCTGTGGGAAAAATCCCGGACCCTATGTCCGATGGAAGATGCGCGTCCCCGTCGACGCCGTGGTTGCGCCGGCGTTCATCCCGACGAGGTCGTATTCGTTGCCGATGGGAGCTGCGGTGAAGAAATCCGTCCAGCCCCTCGGGGGGAGGATGCCGGACTGGATGTCGTTGACGCCGATATCCGACCCGGTGATCAGGACCGGGAACACCGTCCACGTGCCGGGGAATGCCTCCGTCACCCCGGCGGCGTTGGCGAACGTGATCACGGTCGGGCTGACGAAGCTCGCCACGAGGAACGTCCCATCGTTCGCGGGCGTGGTCGACCCTTCGATCGTGATCTGCTTGCCCACCATGGCGGCGGTGAAGGTGCCGGCGGCGTCGGTCAACGTGACGATCCCCGCCGCGAAGGCGAACGAATCCCCCGTCCCGGTCACGACCAGATCGGTGACCTGCACGAACGCGCCATCGTCGGCCTTGACGCCACCGCCGCCGTTGCCGCTCCCCGTGACCGCCAGGAGGCTCAGGTAGTTGGGGCCGCGCTCGGCGAAGATGCCGTGGCCGTTGGCCGTGGGCGCGTTGTCGATCTGCACCGTGTTGAACGTCCACCGGCCCCCCGTGCAGTAGACCCCCGCGCTGATCCCGGCCGTCGTCACGGTGCCGTCCACCAGGACGTTGATGAACCCCCACGTCGGCGTCTGCTCGATCACCCCGTTGAAGATCGGGTTCTGGAGCGGCGCGCAGCCCAAGAACACGCACTGCCGAAAGATCTGCGTCGTCCCTAGGAGGTTCCACGACGTCACCCCCGTGAACAGCGATCGCGTGGGGTTCAGCGACGAGTCGAGCGCCTGCGCCCGGGAGCGGACCGTGGACGCGAACAGGCTCACCTGGATCGGCACCCCGCCGCTCAGGAACCCGTCGACATCGCAGATCTCGAGCGTGGGCTGGATGCAGTTCGAGATGTTCAGCGCCGGGCTCCCCGGCGTCGTCGACTCGACCCGGATCCCCTGCAGCGAGAGCGAGGACACGTTCATGAACCGGATGGCGCCCCCGTCCACCGACGTGCCGGCGGGCGCGCGGAACGTCGCCGATGGCTCCACGATCTGGATGATCGTCTGCGCGTCCAGCGCCCCGAACTGCGCCACCGTGTTGCAGAGGAGCAACTCGCCCGGCGAGGCGCCGTAGATCGTCGCCGGCGACGCCTGAAACAGGGGCCCCGCCGAGCGGATCACCTGCTTGCCGATGAGCGCCGGCCCCCACGTCAGCCCGAAGCCCGGCGCCACCGTGAGCGACATCAGTCCCGGACCCACCGCCGCGGTCACCGGGGTCATCGCGGGTGTGATCACCGCGTCCAGCGCGGGGATCGCCGGCGTCAACTTCGGCGTCGCGCGGATCCGCAGCTCGGGCTGGCGCGCCCACGGCCGGTCCGCGATCCCCAGGAGCGGCTCCTGGATGCCCGCGAACTGCATCAACTGCACCACGTAGTTGAGCGGGAACGTCTCGACGCCCAGGTCCGTGACGTCGACGATGAACTCCGCCCCCGGCGGCGCCAGCGAGGGCACGTCCAGGATCGCACGCTGGAACGTCCGGTACGGCGTTACCAGCGTCCCGTTGCCCGTGGTGTCCGACCCGGTCGTGCGCGCAAAGATCGTCGTCAGGCTGGGCGTGAACGGGATCCCCCCGGTCGTCGCCTGCCACTGCACCGCGAACGGCTGCGGGTTCAGGTGTTGGCTGAACGTGCCATCGTCCGGCGCCAGCCCGAACAGCCGCTCGATGGGGTGCCACGCCTCGAGCAGCGCGCGGCAGTTCCCGGTGGGGTTCTGGACGTTACGGATCTGGATCCCCGTCGCGTCGCTCGCCACGAACTGAAAGTCGCGCGGCAGGTCGAGCTCGACGTGGTCCGGCGCCACCGGGTGACCGTTCATCGTCAGGTGATGCGGGAGGGTCTGCGTCCCCCCCACGGGGATCGCCGTGAAGTTCACGTACGTCTTGATGGTATCCGACATGGTATCGCTCCTTGGGGCCCGCGGCGCTTCCGGGCGGGCGCGTTAGGACCGTGAGCGAGACCTTGGACGCGCGCGCGCTCCGCGCAATCGCTCCGCCTCTCGCTCCGCCTCGGCCTCTCGTCGTTCGTCGGTCATCACCAGCACCATGCCATCCTCGGGGACCGGGACCTCGCGCGCCTGCCGGATCGCATCCCGCAAGCGCTTCAGCGCTTCCTCCAGGACCTGGCCGACCTGGCGTGACAGATCGGTCAGATCCGGAAGCTCCATGCCGTTCTCCATGAGAGCGACGACGTCCTCCGCCTCGGGGTTCAAGAGGTCATAGTCACCCGGCATCGAGCCCCCGTCGCCATCGTGATAAGCCGCCTCCGCCAGCGCGGCGCCGGTGGCCCCGAGTTGCTCGAGCACGCGCTGCTGTCGTGCCAGCGTCGCCCGCCATTGCGCCCCCAACACCTCCAGATCCGCCGCCGCGGCCTCCATGATCTTCACCGCGTCGTCGCGGAACTCCACCAGCGCGTCAGGGCGAAACGGCATGGCCCATTGTACCTGAACTGCGGCAGCCCCTATTCGAGATCCGGGCCCAGGTCGACCTTCGGGAGCCCGTGCTCGTGCACCCGCACCCGATCGCCGACCCGGACCATACAGGGACAGTCCATGCGGAGGTCGTTGACCACGAGGTCGCACCGGGGGGGCACCCGCAAGACCATCCCCCCCGCCTCCACCGTGACCTCGGCGTCCGGCGCGGTGACGCCGTAGTCGTAGACCTGCCCGACGCGTGCCAGCATCAAACCCCCGAGTCGCTGACGCCGCGCTTGAAGATCATCTTCCAGATCGCGGCCGACAGCGGGATGCTGACCGTTGCCAAGATCTGGAGCCACTTCTGGAGCTCGGCGCGCTTGAGCGTGTCCACCCCCGCCCGGAGTTGGGTCAGGACGGCGTCTTGCCACTGGCCAGAGGGGTCGAACGGAGGGAGCGTGGGGGTCGCCAGCGTGTTCGGATCGGGCGGGTCCTCGCCCAAGGACCCCAGCGGGGGCATCCGGCGATGGATGCGCCGGCCGGGCGGACGGCTCACGATCCCGCCCATGGACGTGTACCAAGAGGGTCCATGGGCGGTATCGCCTGCGAGTTGGCGGACGACGCGGGGGCGGCGGTGGTAGGACATGAGGGCTCCTAGTTCGAGAACACGCCCAGGTTCTGGGACCCGATCGCGTCGTCGATCTCGAGGTCCGAGAGGTCGTCGTCCTTCGAAGCGCTGGGGGCAGGCTTTGGCATCTTGCCGACCTTGGATGAGGGCGGGGCGGAGTACCGGCCGGCGTCGTACGAGTCGTTGTACGTGAACTCGTTGGGGTCGATCTCGACCGGCTCGAGGTCGGCATGCTCGGCGATCTGCTGGGCCTCCTCGTGCGCTGCGGCGATCTCCGGGGTCGCGTCGCCGACCATCCAGCCGATCTTGGGGAAGTAGAGTTGCAGGATGGACTGAAGCGCGGCGATGGCAGACCCCACGACGATGGGGGTGTGGTACTTGGCCACGCCCTTCAGGCGATGCGCCAGGAACCACGCCGCCAGGAATGCGCCGATGGACACGCCCACGCCGACGTGCTTTCCCAGCGACGGCTTGCGCTTGGCGATCTGGGTGGCCGCGATGTAGGTCGCGAACCGCGTGGTTGCGAACCCGACGAACCCCGGCACGACGAACTCCATGAGGTCGGTGAACAGCGGCGGGTTCGGTCGGGTCTCCGATCCGTTGTACCTGCGATGCAGCCGCGAACGTGCCATGGGGTCCTCTGGGCGCTCCGCCCACCCAAGTAGGCCACAACTGGCCGCGCCGAACAAGGCCGAGCCTAGCCGTCCCGCTCGACCACGTCAGCGAGCGACCGGAGCACCCGGCACAGTTGCGCGCGCGCTGCCTCCGACGAGCAGTGCGGTCCTACATGGGCGGGGTCGACACGGGCCTCGCCAAACCACTTGCCGTCGCACGTATGGTCAGCGCGCCTTATTTACGGGGAGGGTCGCACACGTACACGAGGTCCTCGCCATCACGAGCCCTGCGAGGTGGCCTTGGCGCGTGCCCGACGGGGAGATCGGACAGGCTCGGGCGCCGGCTCTGGTGCTGGCTGGCTTGCGTCTGTCGAGCCGAGCCCGCGGGGGCTATTGGGGTGGAGGCCCTCAAACCAGCACGGCACGCACAGGTACCACGGCTTGCCATCGGGGCCCGGCTTCATCTCCAGGAGGATCATGGCCTGGCACCGGGCCGGAGACCTCTTGCAGGTCTCACATCGGGGATCGTCGCGGGGATCGTCGGGATCGTCGATGACAAGGATGATTTCGGGCTGGGTGACGCCTGGCATCCCACCGGTCTTACGTCACTACTCTGACATCAGGGTCGATGATCACGCCGTCCCGGAGCATGCGGCGGATGCACCAGTCGCAGATCCCATCCACGGGACGGCTCGGGTACTGGTCGATGTACCAGAACTCCTTCTGATCGAACTCGCTCTGGTATCCGCAGTGGATCACCCACCGGCCGTCGGCTAATTGCCTGCTCCATGCGCACAGATCGTGACCCTGGATCGTCATCGAGTGCGGATCGGTGTCCAGCGCGTCGTAGACCTGTCCGCAGGTGTGGCACCAAACCGTACTCTGGGCCTGCAGGTCGACTTGCGCGTGGCGTCCGACGATCCACCACATCCGGGTCCACGCATTCCAGTCAGCAGAGATCACGACGAGGCCGGGGCGGGAGCCGACAGGAGCGTGGTCTTCAGATCTCCCTCGGTGAACCAGTGCCTGAACAGTTCCTGTTCATCGGGCGACACCAGATCGGACGCAAGGAGCATCGCGATGTCCTCCACGTTCTCGATCCAGAACGTCGGCGCCGGGGGCGCTCGAAAGGTGACGTTCGCCATGAAGTACACCCGCTCATCGCCGGTTCGCGCATAGAGCACGCTCGCCTTCGCGACCGGGCGACCCGCGTGGGCCGCCATGACTGCATCGCACGTGGCGCAGCGGCAGGTCCAGACGGCGGGGGTCACATGGAGCGCGTCCTCGAAGAGGCAGCGCAGTGAATCCACCGAGGCCATGAAAATCTTCTTGCCCGTGAGCATCTCACATCTCCTGTCAGTGTTGGGGGTAGGTCACACACGTGACGCGTGCATCCCAGCACGCGCGGCACTTACCGCATCGGTTGTCGCGGACCTCGACGGCCCGGCACTCCACCGCGCCCTCCCGGTCGACCAGCCTCACCCCGCTGGCGCTGAACGGGACGGTCGCAACCGCCGAGGTCGGCAGGTGCGCCAGCTCGTCCGGAATGACCGGCTCTGCGTCCACCATGTGGGCCGACAGCCGCACCACCAGGTTGCTGGGTAGCTTGCCAGTGGCAAGGAACTCCTGGACGATGCCGTACTCCCGCGTGGGGAGCCAGTGCTGGACGGTCGGCGTCTGCTGGGCGACCTGGGCGATCCTCCGCAGGTGCCAGAGCCCTTGCAGGTCGCCGCTGTCATGCCAGCGGAAGTAGTCATGCGGCGGCTTGCAGCGGTGCGCGATCATGAAGACCATCGCCTCCACCCAGCGCGGGTGGTGGATCCCGTCCCAGCGCCGCGCGTGGCCCTGCAGGAGCGGTTTCCATGAGTGGTACCAGTCGGTCATCGCATAGCAGCCAGAGCAGACCGATCCGGGGACCTTCCGCAACTGGCTGCCCGTGATGCACATCTTCGCGCTGATGCCGTACGAGTAGCCGGGCATCTTCGAGGGGTGCCCCAGGGTTCCGGCGATGGCCTCGGCCTCCCGGAGGGTCAGCGCGATCGGGAGATGCAGGCGGCGCTGACCCATAAGAGTTACGCGGTGAATTCAGCGGTCTGATACCAGATCGATTCTCCATCGCTGGTCACTTGGACCGCCTGAAAGGGCGTGGAGAGCGTGATGGGGCCATCGGGGGTCGTGTCTCCCGCGGTCGGCGCCACGGTGACGGTCGTCTCCGCGCTGTCGTTCGTCTTGAACATGATGGTTTCGCCGCGATGGTTGGCCGCCGGCGGGAGCGTGATCGTGAAGTCCACGCCGACCGAGAGGTCGACCAGCACCAGCACTGACGTGTCGGTCAGCACGGTGTTGGTGCTGACCAACGTCGATGCGGACGGAAATGGAAAGAACCTCGTCTTGGTGATGTTGGATGGCGTGATCGTTCCGGAAAACCCGGGCTGGTCCTCGGACGCCAGGATCGTGCCGGCGCTCAGGATGGACAGGGTCAGATTCGAGCCGACGACGCCGGAGACGGTGTTTGAGTCCAGCACCGATCCGGTGGCGATCGCCACCACGATCCCGGAGCCCAACACCGCCAGGTTGATCGCCGGTGTGGTGCCAGCGTCGATGGTGGCGCCGTTCGCAAGCGAGATCGTGGGCGCCGTGATGACCGCGCTGGTCACGCGAAAGAATGGCCCTGCTCCCGCCGTGACCACGCGAGCGCTGTGGTCCAGCGTGAACGTGTCGGACACGGTCCCGCTGACATCGAAGTCCGAGACTGGCGGCGTCGTACCGGTGAACGTGACCTGGACGCGCTCGGTCAGTTGCCGCAGGCGGGTGAACGTGACGCCTTCGACGACCTGGACCTGAGGAGCGTCGATCCCCGCGCTCCCCGACCAGATCACGTTCGTCATGTCGTAGGCCCCCGCCGGCACCACGATGGGGCTGATGATCGAATCGTCGAACTCGAGCACCCGGAAGCCCTGCAGGAGCGCCAGCTTGGTCATCGCATCGGCCCAGGTCGTGACCACGTTCTGCGCGGCCACGCCGCCGGGACGGAGCACGATCACGGGCGAGGCGCCGCTCGAGATGGCGGCGGACCCCCCGCCGGTCACGAACGGCTGCGGGTTCAGGTGCTGGCTGAACGTCCCATCATCGGGGTTCAGGCCGAACGAGCGCTCGATCGGATGCCACGCCTCGACGAGGACCAGGCAGTCCCCGGTGGCGCTCGAGACGTTGCGCACCGAGATGTTGACGGTGTCGGCGACGACGAACTCGAACTCCCCGGGCAGGTCGACATGATCGGGCTTGACCGGGTGGTTGTTGATGATGAGGTGGTGCGGAAGTTGCGCGACGGCACCCAGGGGCACCGCCACGAACTCGATGATTTGCTTCAGGGTGTCGCTCATGACCCGTGAGTCTAGAGCAGAAGGGGAGGCGTTGGCCGAGTTTTCGGTCACCCGACGGAGCCGGCGCGCCTGACGGCGCTGTCGCCTCCGAAGTCCCGCCTTGCCGGGACCGGCGGTCCACCACTCCTGCGCCGCGGGAGACATCCCAATGCGGCTCTTGCGATTCGCCCACCATGCCAGGGGGCCGCTCACCCCAGGCCCCTCATCGGCATGATGAGGAAGCGCACGCCGTTGCGGTTTCTGAGCAGCATGGCCCCGATCTTCATGCCATCGGCGTCCGTGGGACTCCACGACAGCACTTGGATGCCGGGATTCCCAGGAGAGTTGGCCGCGTCGACCTCAGCGATGTCCGCCAGGAAGTTCGGATTCAGACAGTACCCGTCCGGGGAGGACACCGTCTGGATCTTCGGCATGGCGCCTTCGATCGGCGGATACGTATCCGGATCGCGTCGGGGAGCCAAAAGGTTGAGCCCCGGGCTGATCTCGATCCGCACATGGGTGTCGCCGTTTGGCTCGAGCGTGATGACCGTGCCCGGAATCGCACGCTGCGCGGCCACGCATGCAAGCAGGTGGGTGCGATCGACACCGAAGGCGAAGCCGTGCGTCTTGCACGGCACGCGCACCATGCGGTGTCCGTCCGTCGCGACGTACTCATCGTTCCGGAACAACACCATGTGGATGGTCGGACGGTCGCTCTCCTTGTAGGCCCACTTCGCGACGGCACCGAGCTCGAGGCTGGGAACGCAGATCACCTTGCGCTGCTGCATGGACATCTCCTCATGTCACTTCGGCGGGGAGGCGATAGGTGCCGGGGGCACCGGGAATGATGAGCCCGGCGAGGCTTTTCAGCGCGCACACGGTCGTGTGCAACTGGAGCCGATGCGTGTAGTCCACTTGCCATACCGCGGGATGCACCAGCAACTCCCGGCAGAACAGACAGTACACGTCCACCCGTTCCGGCGTGCCTTGGATCCGATGGGTTCGTGGGTTGCCGTCGTAGAACAACCACGTGTTCGTCGCGAACGCGCGCATGCGCTTGTACCCGCGGTAGCGAAGTCGGTAGTCCTGAAGCGCCAGTTCAATGAGCCGCTCGATGTCCTTCGTCACCCTGGGGTCGCGCTGGAACGTCTCGAGCGCCTGCGCGGCACGAGGACGAGCATGGAGGACGGCCTCCTGACGTGTGGCCGCCCCCTTCATTCGGCGGGTCCTACGACCGGGAATGCGGCGTGCTGCGCGCCGTCGAGGTAGGGCAGTTCGATCACGCCGCCGGGCTTGCTCGTCGATTGGAGCCCGTGGTTTACAGATGGACGAACCACGCCGTCCGGGCCGGGCGAATTCTCGCGGGATGGTCCGCGTGCTTGCTTGAGGAAGAACGGCACTCCCGCGCTCGCACACTGGTCCCGCAGCGAGCGCAGCCACGCGACGTCACACGGCCTCGCTCCGGGGCCGCTCTCGCAGCCAGCGATGACCCAGTCGACCCGCGGACCGCGGCCAGCGAGCGGACGAAAGACGCCGTGATCACCGGTGAGAGCGTCGAGCTCGAACTCGCGATTGTGCTGGACGTGCCGCAGGTCGATCTCGCCCAGCAGCGGCTCGCAGCTCAGGAAGTGCACTGCGGCTGGCGTCGCCAGCAAGTCCGGGATGCGCTTGTCGGCGGCGTCCTGGTCCTCGACGGAGACGCCGAGGTGGACGTTGGACAGTGGCCATGCATGGTCACGACGCTTCGAGATCCCGTCCACACCTGTCATGGTGGCAAGCGCGGCATTCTCGATGACCGCGCGCGGTCGCAGCGGAATCGGTGTCCGCTCGAGTAGCGCGCGCCCCACGGGATCCACCCACGCGAACCACTCGCGCATCCTCGCGCGCTTCGTCAAGATCTGGAACGTGTGCTGTGGGCACGCAGCCATCACGCCGAACACCGCAGCGATCTGCTCGTTGGTGAGCGACTCATGGAACAGGTCGGACATCGAGTTGACGAAGATCCGGCGCGGCTTGCGCCAACTCAGCGGCGCGGCAAGCGTCTTGGGATCGAGATCCACACGTCCCGTCCACGCCGCTTCACCGCGTGCCGTCATCCGAACAAGGCCGTCGTACTTGCTCGGCTTGCCTTTCGCCATGCGCACGATTCGCGCGGCCTGGTGCTTGGCGTAGCAGTTGGCGCACCCCGGGCTCACCTGAGAGCAGCCACGCACCGGGTTCCACGTCTCATCGGTCCAACTGATCGCCGTCATTTAGCGCGGCCTCGACTTGTTGAAACGCGCAATGCGCGCCACGTGAGCCCGCTCTGCGGCCTCAGACCTCATACGGAGGCTCGCGACATCGACCATCGACGCCGTGATGCTGAGATCGGCGAGGATCCGTCGGGCAGCGAGGGCGGCATAGGAAGCGAGGGGCACGCCCAGTTGCTGCGCACGTTCCTGCAGGTCTGCGAACAGTTCCTTGCTGTACGAGATCGTCCGTCGGGTCTGTCTACGCGCCATGGGTACTCCCGGTATGAGCCTTGAACGTGTACGCCCACACGTAGGGGTTGCGATCCCACGGCGATGGGCCATTGCGGAGGTTCCAGTCCACCCCTGCATGGCGCCGGTTGAACGCGTTCCCGAAGGCGGCACGCGCCGAGCCGTGGCACTGATCCGACCTCGACGAGGGAGCCTCCGACCAGCCAGGCTGTGGCGTGCCATAGACCGTCCGGCCGTAGTCGGTGAAGATCATCCCCTCCGCGGTGGCGTCGGCCTCGGTGATGTCATGCAGGCGCTGGAGGCGCACCTCCAGGATCTCCAGGGTGAGTCGGGACGCCCAGCGCGGCATGTGCCGCGGCGAGCTCCATCGCGCGTTCGCGGACCCCGATGGCCAGGGGTCCGGTGTCCGCACCCACTCGTCCGCCACGGCTCCACGACATGGACGCGCTCCACTATCAGGATTCGAGAGACCATCAAGACATCCGTATGGAAAGTCTGCCATCATCTCCCCCAGGTCGACCAGTTGGTGAGGTGCGAGAACGCGCGGTCAAACTGTCGGACGCGCGGACCGAAGTACATGAGCGCAGGCTCAAACCGGCAGGTCTGCACATCCGGGTCGGTCTTGGTCCGTCGCCGATACGCTGTCTCCAAGATGGCCAGCCCCGCACGCTCGGTCTCCGGGTCACGGAGGTAGAGATCCGCCGCGCACAGGAGCGTGGGGTTCAGGCGCGCTTCTGGGCGCGGGTCGATGAACGCCAGCCGACGGAGCCCCAGGATCCGAGGGTTCCTCTTCGGCGTCAGGCACACGCCCCGCCACCACGCCGCGCTCGTCACGAACATAGTCAGGCGCACCAACTCACAGACATTGCCACAGCCCATCTCGGCGATCGCCTTACGCGCCCACTCGGTGCCCTGCGAGTAGGGCGGATTCTCGAACACGGTCCGCGGAGATCGGGGATTGGCGCTCCGCCACGGAAGCACGAGCCCCCCGCGCATGTAGGAGAGCCGCGCTCGGATGACGGAGCGCTTGTTGGAACAGGGGTCCACCCCGACGGGGCCGTGAAAGAACTCCCACAGCGCGTCGGCAATCTCCGGAGGCGAGCACCACTGGTCGGAGATACTCATCGGCGCTCCATCTTGCCACTGGCAAGGCGCCGGAAGGAGATGCCGACCAGTCCGGCCAGCGCTTGCTGATGGGCGGCCAGGTCCTCGTTCAGGCGGGCGATCTGGCCTTGGAGCTCGGCGGCACGTGCCTCCAGTTCTGCGATGCGCTGCTCAAGCGGCGCGCGCTGCGCCGCGATCTGGTTACGCAGATCGCGGATGGTCTGGTGTGCGTTCGCCAGGTGGTCTCGGTTCATCTCGGATCTCGGTATGCGCTCGGTGGGGCACCATGGCCCACTGCCCGGCAGGAGAATTCCTGAAGGAGCGATGCCCACCGAGCGCGCTTCGATCTGTACCCGAGATCTGCTCTGCTGTCCAGCGAAGAGATCCCGGTCCGTATCAGCTGGGCACAAACGCCACGCGTTGCCACCGAAAGTGTGGGTGCATGTACCGGACGATGAGGGGTGTCCACGACTCGGTCGTCGTGAGCGGGTCTCCTGGGCGGGTGTAGTCCTTGTGGACCAGGCGAACCCGGGCCTCACCTGAAGGAGCGTGAGGCTCTCTCTCTCTCTCCTCCGTGGTAGGAGAGCGTCTGTCCGACGTTGAGGAAGAGTCCGCTCCGACTGTCAATGATTTTCATATGTCGTATCGTCCACGATCAACAACGTCGGCATGGCCGTTTTTAGTCGAGCTCCAGCAAGCTGAAACGCTGCACCGCTCCATCGCGGTCGTCGCCTGACGTCTGCCTCGAGTCGACGGCGACGGTCCGCAGCGCGAGGAGCTCCGCGCGAAGGCGGATCACCTCCTCGCGAGCGGTGGCGGCGGCCTCCGCGTGAAGGCGTGCCTCCTCGCGAGCCGCGGCGGCCGCCTCCGCGTGAAGGCGTGCCTCCCGTTCCCAGGCTTCGCGTCGACGCTCCAGACCTTGGAACTCCATCGCTGCGTGGCGCGCCTCCCCGCGCAGCGTGGCGACCTCTCGCTGGAACGCTTCGTGCTCTGCGAGGACTCGCGTGCACCGCGCCTCGACCTCCCAGCGGAGCGTGCGACGACCGGCGATCGCGCAGGACCGGTGCAGGACCTCGGTCTCCGCGATGCACAAGGCATCGAGCGTCCGGATGGGTTCTCGGCAAGCTGCGCAGGTGGGGGGCATGACGTCGACCGGAAAAAAGGTCCGGCATCCCCGCCGCACAATCGCCGTTCGCGAAGACGGGGATGCCGGTAGCCGCCAGCATCGACAGCTAGGGCAAGCGTGCCATGTCCGCCATGCGGATGTCACGCCAGTCCAGCGTCTTGCGCGCGCGGTCGATCTCCGCGGGGAGGTCGCACCCCACCAGGTAGCGCGCGCTCATGGTGACCTGGGCATGCTGGGTGTACTCGGCCAGCCGCTGGAAGTCCTCCAAGGCCACGCGCTTTGCCACCCACGCTGCGATCAGCGATCCGACCGCGTCCCGGTAGGTCCCATCGTGCGACGCGTCCCAGCGCCCGCCAGCCATCACCCGGAGCACGTCTCCCGCCGTGTAGGGTGGCACGAGCGTCAACGCGGGACGCATGCCAGTTTCATGCCCTCCCCCCCTCCCCCTCTCCGGAGAAAGATCCAAGATCCGGGATCCGGGATCCGGGATCCTGTTGGTATCCGATACGGTATCGGATACGGTTTCAGAGTTCTTGTTTTCTTTCATTTGACGCAAAGAGCCGGAGTTGTCCACAGCCATCGGGATCTCCTGTGGAGGGGATCGGTCGGAAGGCTTGGAGGAAACCATATCGGTACCGACCGGAGACCCAAAGAGAGAGGGCTGGACCGAGGTGCTGGTGTCGGATAGGTCGGTGAGTCGGCGGATCCCCCGCTTGCGGGGAGCCGGGATCTGGATCGTCCCGAACGTGGTTCGCCACGCGTTGACATGGTCGGGCGTGAGCGGTGTTCCTCGCCGCTCCGCTCCCGTGTCGAGGATCCACTGCAGCGTGCGAACATGCGCATCCCGAACGGGGCACGCAGGCACGGTCTTGAACCGCGTCCACCAACCCAGGATGACCTTGCCATTGGACGGAAACTCGCCCGCATCCGGCAGGTGACACAGCCGTAAGACGCGGCTCCGAGCGTCGAACTCCACCGTCTCGCGCTCGAGCAACTGGTCGAGCGCCAAGCGGACGTCGTCGGCGCTCATGTGCGCTGCGTCGGCCATCATGGGGATCCCACCCTGCCAGAGGCCAGGCACGTGGCGCTTCGCCTCCGCCGACGTGAACAGCGCCAGCCACAGCACGCGGGCGCATGTACCCAGCTCGGTCCACGGCTCCCAGTCCCAGATCGACGATCCCAACCGTGTGAAGGCGGTCATGAGGGCGTCCACGGGTCCGGGTACGATCCCAGACCTCCACCCGCAGGAAAGTACCCGCACGCCTGCGTAGACAGGGCGTCGTCCTCGTCGTCCTCGTCCTCGTAGGTACCATCGATCATCGCGAGCCCCGCGATCAGCCCTTCCCGCGCCAGTTGCGCCGCCAGCCATGGCATGCGCGCCATCAGCGATTCCACCCGGTCATGCGTTCATCGTACCGAAGGATTCCGCGCATTACCAACGACTGCGCATGACGCCAAACGCCTCACCTGAACACGGGTCCAGTCTCAGAGGGTCCAGTCTCAGAGATCGAGGACGGCGATGTGGCCGGGGTCCGTGATGACCCACTGCTCCCCGTTGGGGTGACCGTCCGCGCGGATCACCATCCCCAGGTTGCCCGGGTGCAAGTCCCCGAAAAAGATCCGCTGCTGCTGATAGACCTGAATGAGCCCCTGGGCCAGAAAGCGAAGCTCGTCCACCTGGGCCATCTCGTGGCACGCACGGAGCCAGCGGTCGATGAGCCATCCCACGGTGTCGCGCGCTCCCTGATCGATGATGGGCGACTCGTAGGTCTTGCCTTCGTGTGCGGGATCGATCCAGCCCACGATCTCGGAGTACGTCGCCTGCGCGATCTCGTGCTGATTCAACACCAGACGAGCCGCTTTCTTTCCCACGATGGTCTCGAACTGACCCACATACTCCGCGCTCTCCCGCCACAGGAAATACACCGCCGACCCGTCCTGTGGGTCGCGGATATCCGTGCGGAGCACGGTCACGTATTCGACGCAGATCGGCACGACCAGGGTCTTTGCGAGGCTCGCGGCGAACTCCGCCTCAGTGTCGTCCGCGGTCACCTTCATCACCACCTTGGGGTCGAGCGTCCGAAACACGCAGCCGTAGGCGCCGCAGCCGTAGCGCCGCAGCTTGCCGATCATGACGCCAGAGGTCGCGCGAACGTCGTCGAGGTGCGGCAGCCACTGCGCCGGGATAGTCTCCTCGAGCGTCTCGTAGGAAGAGATGATGGCGTTGTTCACCCAGGGCTTGACCGTCGTCATGGTGATACTCTAACCGTCCCGCATGGAGATCACGGAGTCAAACCTGGGGAGATTTCGGTCCTGGATCCTCGAGCGCGGTAGGAGCGATGGCACCGCGGACCTCTACACCTGCCATGTGAGGACGTCAGCGGCCGACCCCAAGGGCCTGACCCACCGCCTGATCGCCGGCCGCTTGGCCCCCAACACCGTCCGCTCGAACCTGGCCGCGCTCCGCGCATGGGCGGCCTTCACGAAGGACGCAGAGCTCGCGCGACGCCTCTCCGATCTTCGCCTACCGCCAGCGCGCCGCGTGCGGCACAAGAAGTCCCTGAGCGTGGATGACTGGCGCCAAGCGATCCGCCACCTCCAGACCTGCCAGATGCCCGACGCCATGCGCCAGGTCCTGCTCATCATGGCGCTGCGGGGCCTCCGGTCCGGGGACGTGCTGCGGATCCGGAAGCCAGACGCCCAGCGCTCGCTTGACACTGGCAAGCTCATCTACGAGGGCAAGGGGCGCAAGCGGACCGAGATCTCCGTCGAGCCCATCCGGGGGCCCATCGAGGCGCTGGTGGCCATGCGAGGCTGGGTCGTGGTCCGCGACCTCCTGGGCACCTCCAAGAGCCCCAAGGCCATGAGCCGCAAGGTCTGGCGGGCGGCGCGCCGCACGGCGGCGCAGGTCGGGATCGCCGAGATGAACCCGCACCGCTACCGCCACACGTTCGCGCAGAACTACCTGAGCCAACTCGCCGGGGACCCCAACGCCATCGTGAAGCTCCAGCGCTACATGGGCTGGGAGTCGATGGCGACGGCCGCGCGGTACGTCCAGGACGTCTCGCAGGACGAGCTCGACCGGATCGGCGCGGGTCTCATCAGCGGGCTCTTGGCCCCGTCGGGGTGAGGCGCTAGGCGGCAGGGATTCTGGTCCTGATCGGCCACGGGTAGTGTATCCTTGAGGCGTGTCGACCACGAGATCTGCGCTGTCCACGCAACCCACGCCCCCCTCCCGTTCCCGCCCCGGGTACGTCGACGTTGACCGACTGCGGAACTCCCAGAACATCGTCGCCGTGATCAGCCAGCGCCCGACCAGCGGCGTCCTGACCTTCGCGATCTTTCGCGAGTTCGAGCGGGACGGCCGGACCGAGCGGTCGTCCTTCGTCCCCGAGAGCATGATGGCGGCCTACGAGGAGATGGTGGGCCTCGCCAAGCAGCGCATGAAGGACCTGCGGACCAGCGGCTCGCTGCCGTTCCCGGTGCCACGCGATCCGTGACGCTCTGCGTGGCCCCTCGCTGCGGATCTCCGTGCGTGCAAGGCCGACCTTTCTGCGCGGAGCACATCTTGGCAGCTCCTGCGCAGCGCGGCGGGTGGCTGGCCGCCGCGCGCCAGCGAGACCGCCTCCTGGGAGTGCCAACGATGACGATCGACATTTCGTGCGTGTCTACGAACCTCTGGGTGGGCGCACACGACGCCATCTCACACGTGCTGCCCGGGTTCCACGCGCTGGCGCTGTGCGCGCGCGAGCACCAGCCCACCCAAGGACAGTTGCGATTCCGCGGGCAGGTCGTCCGCGCGCCCATCCCGGACAGCGCGCTCGACGACCGAGAACTCTCCTTGGTCCTGCAAGCGACCAAGGTCCTGACGGAGCACGTGGTGAAGCGCCGGCGCGTGCTGGTGACCTGCAGCGCCGGCGTGAATCGGTCGTGCTTGGTCGCCGGGATGGTGCTGGCGAACACCACGAGGATGTCGGTCGACGAGATCATCGACCGCCTGCGTGCACGCCGCCACCCCAACGCCCTCTACAACGCGTTCTTTCGCGATGTGCTGGGCAAGTTCCGACGTCCTAGAAGATGAGGATCTGGCCGCAGATGAGCGCCCAGAAGCGCCTGGCCGTGTCGCTCGTATTGATGACCTCCAGGACGAAATCTTGGGAGGTTTGACACGTGTCCAAACGCATCGGCATTCGCCTCTCATGGAGCGCGCGTGCCGTGAACATCGTGCAAGGGATGGGGGATCCGTACGGCTCGAACTGGCTCATATTGCCGACGGCGATGTCGCGAAAGGAAAACCACGGAGCGATCTCGTCGGGAACGATGACCGCGGAAACACGGAACGGACCTCCGAGAGGACGCCATATAATATTGGCCTCCCCCTGAGGAGCGCGCACCTCGTATACCGAGTCCATCACCACGTGTGAAAAAACATGCCCGCGCCTAGTGGTGGCCCCACTCCATAGGCTCTCGCGGAGGAGCCAGTCCATCAGCGACATCAGGGCGCCGGCGGGATCGGCATCAGCAGCGCGCGGTCCAGATGCCCCCGTTGTTCAAGCCAGTCCGCGTAGACCTCCCGGGCCCACTCGGATCCATCCCGAACGAGTCGGAGGAATCGCGCCTCGTCTGCGATCGAACTGTCGATGGTCATCGACGACTCAGGCGGGGTCGTACCACTGGCACATCGACGTGTCCCCCAGACGCCCGATGGTCCCTATGTGGTCACCGTCGTACCAGCGATAGAGCCAGACGACCCAGACCATGCGCCCGCCTGGTACCGGCCAACTCGCCCCCATGAGCGGCCGGAAGTCGCTGTCGGGGACGATGATCCGGATGCCCTTGGGGGCGGGCGTGATCGAGGGTGTCACGTCGACATCCACCGAAACGATTTGCGACTCGTACGCGGCGCAAGGCCCCGTCCTGGGCAGATCCGGGGAACTCCAAGGATCGGTAGCGCACCCACCCAGCGCAAGCGCTCCTGCGATCAGGAACGCGCTCCACGCATAGACCAGCGCCACCGGTCCCAACCAAGCAACGTCGTCTCTTCGGGTCATCTCATATCTCCAGGTTCAGAAGCCGATGAAGAAGTTGTATCGCGCCAGGAGGATGCTCGCCTGAGCCGTCGAGATATTCCCGTTGCTCTGCAGGAAGTCGCCCATCCAGCACAGGCGGTAGACGACCTCCGCCGCCGCCGTCAACTGGTCGATCGGGACGGCGACGGCCGGCATCTGGTCTGCCAGCGACGCCATGACGGTCAGCCAGTTGGAGACCGGGTGCGAGTTCACGTCGCCGTCGGGGAACGTGTCGATCGTGGACTTCCAGAACTGTGTGAGGGCGAACTGGAGCCCGTCGGTGAGCCACCGGATCTGCAGGTTGTCGAATGCCTGGCCGGCTGCTTGCGCCAGCGTGAGCGCGATCGCCATGGTCAGAGCCCCTGCGCTTCGTCGGACATGAGGATCCGCAGCGGCGCCGGGCCGGGGCTGGTCACGCTGAACACCAGCGCATCGAACACCCCCAGCGCCGCCGCCGTGATGATCTTGGTGACCTGCGCACCGCCAGCCACCGCCGCTGCGGCGCGGATCGTCGTCTCCTGGTGGTACGGGTTCAGCGTGTCGTTCTGGGTGATCGCGTAGTTCACCCCGATGATGCCGAACGTGTTGGGCGTGACCTCGCGGTTGGTGAACTCGACGTAGCAGTACTTCCGGCCGTAGTACGGCACGACGATATAGAACGTGCCCGTGCCCACGATGTAGTTCTGGAACACGAACTCCTTGTCCTGACGTCCCGACGTCAGCGACGCCAGCGGCTTGAAGTACTGGATCACGTCCAGGATCGGGGCCACGAACGAGATGGAGTCTTGGACCCCAAACCCCCGGGGGCGGAAGTTCGGATCGAAGAGGTCATCAGACCAGAACAGGATCCGGCCTGGGCGCTGCGCCGGCGCGTACTTGGTGTCGTTGCGCGCGTCGATGCGCCCGACGAACGCCCGACCCGGGGAGATCACGACGCGCTGCATGAACGTCGGGACCTGCTGGTCGAAGTAGGCCACGTTGACGTTGGCGATGTCGCTCTGAGGGCCCAGCGCCAGGCCATGGCCGCCTTGGGTGGACTCGTAGATGTCCCCCGGCGAGGACAGCGGTGTATTGAGCGCGAAGAACTGCGATCCCGAGATCGCGTACTGGTCGGAGCTAGGTTGCGGGAATGACAAGGGAGGCTCCTGGGTTGCCAGTGGAAAGTCTTAGAGCTTCGATGGGGAGGCGGCCGGAGTTGCTGGGGCGCCGGACATGCGTGAGGCGATCCCGGACCCGATGGAGGACACCAGGGCGCCGATCAGCCCGGTGATGGCCTCGAGCCACGGGTAGGGCTCGATCACCATCTTGACCCGGTTGACGCCGGTGGCGGCGATGTAGATCCGGTTGCCCTTGGCGATGGTGAACGCCGTGGGCACGTCCGTCTCCAGCAACTGGCCCTTGCCGGACAGCACGGGCACGATCTGCGACTGTTGGCCCACGGCCACGGGCCCGGCCGTCTCGAGCGTCAGGATGACCCGGGCCCACATGCGGTCGCCGTTGTAGAGGATCTCGGGAGGCTGACCGATCACCGGGATCTTGGTGAAGTACGTGACGATCTGCGAGCGATGCTCGCCATGCCCCGACGTCTCCGCGGGCTTGGTCGTTTGCGCGACCGTGCGGTTGACCGACACGGGACCGATCTTCGAGGTCGATGGCGGACGGAGTTGCGGCAGTTTCATGAGCGCCTCATGATCAGGTAGGCAAGCACCGCCATGCCGCCCAGGATGAGCAGGGTCGTTCCCGACAGGGGCTCCACGAAGTAGTCGGCGACCTCTGCAGGAAGTTGGTAGGGGCCCGCCGGCGGGTCGGGGATGATCATCGGGGGGCCGGAGATCCCGGCGGAGACCTCACGCCCGATCGCCCACTGTCGGTCGATGTCGATCACCCGCTGCGCCACCTTGCTGGCGCTCTGGCTACCCAGCGGGATGCCACCGGTCGCCATCACATAGCGCACGAGGTCATGATACACGTCCCCGTCGGTGAGCCCACCGCCCGCGGTCGACGCCATCGTGGCGAGTTGATGCGAGCCCCCGCGCCCGATCGCGAAGGCCAGCCGGGCGAGCTTCCAACTGTCGTCGGTCCCCAGCCGCACCTGGGGGAACGCCAGCGACCAGAGCACGGCCTCGAGCTCGTACTCGAGGACCCCGATCGCGATGTTGCTCTCGGGGTCCGCTCGAGCGGAGGAATCATACCCGAACAGGGGCGGCACGTAGGCCGCGACCTGGAGGTATCCGATCTCACCCAAAGTAGGGTCCCCCGGCGCAGCGAAGTTGCCGCCGCTCTCGTGCTGGATCGCGGACGCCACGAACCCGGCGGGGATCCCCCCGTGGTAGCGGTCGATCCACGGGCCCAACTGATCGTAGATCGCCCGAGCTCGCGCGACGTCCGCGTCAAAGTTGGGGTCCGGCACGAGTGCAGGGTACCAGTGTTTATCGGACGGCGGCAAGCAGGGTGTCCGCCGCCGCATTGATGCTGGCCATGTCCCGGGTCGCCGCAACTCGGGCGGCGGCGGTGTGCGCGAGATCTGGGTGATGCTGGCGAGCCAAGCGACGTCGGCGATCCTGAATCTGCTCGCGGGTCAGCGGCTCGTTCGCCGTGAACCCCAGCACCTGCCGCGCCATCGCGTGGGCGATCGCATCTAGGTCGGACGCCGCCCTCTGTGCCCGGCGCGGACCCTCGGCGCGGCGTGGGTCCACCGGGTCCCGCACGCGATGAGGGACCCGGTTGACCCGCGGCCCCTGTCCTCGATCCTTGAACCATTGCGAGAGGAGATCGATGGTTTCCTGGGGAGAGACGGGGCGCCCCGAGACGAAGCCACGGACCCAGTGGGCGAGGAGTTCCGCGGGGTCCGGGACCCGCGCCGCGTCAAGGAGCGCCACGCGGTGCGGCTGGCAGAGCCGGGGTGTACCCGTGCCAGGGAACGGGCAGACCCGCCCCCCCTCCTCATAGATGCATCGCTGAGCCTTGGGGGTGCGGGCCATCGGTCAACGCCGGGTCTTGCTCTTGCTCTTGGGGGGCTTGCTCTGGGGGGGAGGGGATGGCTTGGCCGGCGCCGCCGCGCCGCCCGCCAAGTGCTGCATGTACGCCTGCCATTGACGCGGGAGGTCCGCCGCGTCGATCAGCCCCGAGGTCCACCGGACCCCCAAAATGATCCCCTTGACGAGATCGTGTGTGGGCGGACGCTTGAGCGCCGTTGCGAGCAGATCCTCCACCACCGCGAACGAGGGTGGGCGCGCCGCTTGATCTCGGGGGCGGACTCGATGGGCGTGGCTCTGTTCGTGGGCTTGACCGGCGTGTCCTTTGCCCTTTTCGGCGGCGGTGGCCGTCTTGCCGCCCTTGGGGTCGGGAGCGGGATGGGATTTGGCGGAGGGAGACCTCTGGATCGCGAGCTCCTTCTGCTCCTTGGCGAGCGTCCTAGCCCCCGCCTTGTCGCCGCCCTTGCGGGCAGCGACGGCCCGCTCGGTGGACGCGCGCTGGGACTCCAAGTCACGGTCGCTGGACAGATCCTTGAACTGCTCATCCGTCACGTCCCCACGCCTCCATGAGGCCAGGAGCGTGGGGCTCGCGCGATCCCGTGCCGCCAGGATCTTGCTGACCCAGCCCTCTGATCTCCCGATGGCCTGCCCGATCCGCGCGAGCGTGTACTCCTTCGGGGGGAACGTGTCGGGATCCCGGCATGACCGCAGCCTCTGCGCAGCCTCGGAGAGCTCGTAGCTGCTGAGGGGGCTGCGGGTGGCTGCAACCAGCAACTCGGAGAGCAGATACTTGCTCGCGAGTTCCGGCGTCAACGTCACCGGGTCCGGTTCGAGGTCCCACACCGGCACAAGCACGAAGGCGTTGAACTGGGGGAGCGATCGCGCGGCGGTCAACCGCCGCTGTCCCGCGATAACCAGGTTGCAGATGTCCCCATTGTTCTGGACTCGGATCACCTCCAGCGGTTCCTGGATGCCCGCCCACACCCCGCGGGCATCGACGACGGTCTCCGCCCCGATGCTCGAGGCGAGTTCTGCGATCGACGCCTCATCGAGACCCGTCGCCGTCCGGGGATTCTGCCAGTGCTTGTGGTCGAGCACCAACGACCCCATCCGGACCCAGCGATCACAGCGCACCGCTTGCGGAGACAGCGCGGTCTCCGGACCCGCGAACTCCTCGTCCTCGTCCGGTGTCGCGTCCGGGGACGCGGGGGCGGGGGAGACCAGGTCGGGGAGGGATGACTCGGGCGATTCCGAGGCGTCCTCCTCGTCCTCAGGAGAGTCCTCCGTCTCCTCGATCCCGGGATCCGGATGGTCATCCTCGAACACGTTCTCGTCCTCGCTGTCGTGGTCATCTTCGATCTTCATCTCGATCTCCTGGTGTGTGGAAAAGGTGGCGGGGTTCAGCGTGTGATGCGAGGGGAAGCATCAGCGACCCTCTGCGTCGGTTGGTGGGTGGTGCCAACCTCGCGGGCTACCGCCATCGCCTGAAGCACCATGTGGGCATCCCCGCGTGGGATCTACGCACGTCCGGCTTGCCAGTGGCAAGCCGATTCAGGCGGGATCTGCCTCGAACATCGCATCGACGGGGGGCAAACGGACCGTGAGGAGGCCTCGCCGAACGAGCGCGCTCATGACCACGTCGCGCACGTGCAGCGGGAGAGCGTCTCGTTCCGCCGGCGTGTACCAGCTATGAACCTCCGGAGTCCGGCACAGGCGACGCGCAGGACACGGGAGAAAGGCGGCGCAGCTCGGGCAAATTTTCATGTTGTTATCCTTGTTGCTTGGCGGCGACGAGTTGACCTCGTACCGATCGGTCGTCATGGCGTCCTCTTTGTTCTGCCCGCTGGAGCGCGGGGCGAAAGGCTGATACCGGCCGGCGCGGGCGTTCGCGGGAGGATTCCCACCCCGGCGTCCGTGAGTTCCAGCGCGCAGAACGCTTGAAAGCAAGGCCCATGGGAGAGCGCTGGGACGTACGGCGGCTCGCCCAGTAGCGAGGCCATCTCCGACCAGTGCTGTTCGAGGGCGACCGCGAGCGCTGGTCCCACCCCGCACAGGGGGCAAGCGATGGGGCGCCAGTGGGTGTGGTACGGACAAGGGGCCCACGCGGGGGAAGGGGGGGTCTCCGCATAGAGGCGGGGGAGATTCATGGGGTAACTCGGGGCTGGGGTTACTCGGGGGGCTGGAAGCGTCGGTCAGTGCACCGGAAATATCCGGTGCGACCGATGGGCGCTACGCCTCGCTCGTGCTCTTGCTCGTGGCCTCACGAAGCCGTCATCTCAGATCTCCTTGTTCGTTTGTGGTACCCAACCTCGGCGGCGCTTGTCATACACGAGGGACGTCCCTTGCTCGGCCACACGGATCAGCCGATTCATCGTCCACTCCCCAGCTGCCGCCAGCCCCCCGGGGCCCAGCACCGAAGCGAGCACCCGCTTGTCGAGAGTGACCGCGACGGCTTCCGCGCGATCACAGAGCGCCCGAAATTTCTGGTCATGCTCCATGCGGATCCCGCGCGCCCGCACAGCCTCCACCGGACCCGCAGCGACCGTCAGATAGTATCCGACATCGAAGTAGTCCACCTCGATTTGCGAGCGGTCGAAGTTGTGCCGGTTGGCGATCCTCTCGATCAGCACCAGCGCATCGCCCAGTGCCACGCTATGGCGACTATCGATATGTTGCCCCCACCCCTCATGCCATCGCGGACGCTCCTCCCAGCGAATGGACGGATCCCAGAGCGTCAACTCGTATTCCGGTGAAAAGACCTCACCGTGCCACTCCGTCACGTCGATATTGATGGAGGTGTGGTGCACGACGCGCACTGACACCTTGGTATCGGCAGGCAGCACGGTACCGATGGCCAGTGCCAACTCATGCCGGACGCGTTTGGCGACCTGTGGAACCGATGCGCAGTCTCGGCCTAGCCGCGTGAGCGGCGCAGGAAGTGACGCCAAAAAGGCGTGGTGCGTGATCAGTGCAGTCATCTCAGATCTCCTTGTTCGTAAACAGCCGTGTGCCGTAGCGGCCGTCCAAGCCCAGGTATTGCCGCCCTTGTCGCCGGGCACCACGAGCTTGACCGTGAATCCTCTGGACAGGTCGAGGGACCAGTCGGCATGGTTACTTGCCCCCCAGGCAGGCGGTGGCCCCGAGGAGGTCCCGAAGATTCGCCACAGCTTCGATGCTTGGATCCGAGCGGTAGGATGCGAGCTGCGCGCCGGTCAGCACGTGCCAGCCGAACGACTGCCAGCGCTCGGTGGATGGCTCGTCGGTGCCGTCGGTGCCGTACATCGCCAGCGTGACGACGCGGAACTCCTCGCCCAGCATCGCGCCAGGCCCGAAGCCGTGGACCGGACAGCAGTGGACCGGACAGCACTGGTCGTAACGCAGCATGTCGAACGGGAAGCGACCGGATCCGCACACGGTGATCTCGACGCGACGGTGGGTCGGCTTGGTGCGTGCCATGGCGCTGGCCTTTCCTTGTCGTGCGACGATCGAGCGCGTCACGCTGCGCTCTCCAGTACCCGGCTCGTGCGCTGCGCGGCGCCCGGGATTGGAGGATGTGTGCCGTCGGGCGCGATCGCGCCGCACCGGACGAGCGGGTGAGGGTCGCGCGCGCCGATCGCATCACGTAGGGCTGCGAGGGTACCGAGCGCGCCACCGAGCTTGTCCTCGCACGCGTTGCACACATAGTAAGGGTGGTTCCCGGTCAGTCCCATGCGCGACTCGATCGTGGTCGCGTAGTAGATGGCGGACGCGTTGGGAATCTCAGTGCGACAGAGGTAACAGCAACAGTGCGTGAGCGATCGCAAGTGCTCGTGCATGGCCCTGCGGGTTTGGTCGAACGTGCCGTCCATACAGTTGCACGAGGAGCGCAGCGACACACGCCCGTCCACCACGTTCAGGAACTGGTAGGCGAATCCACCCCCTTGCAACTGCAGCGTGATCGCGTGCCAGTCCACGGTAGCATCCGAGGCTATCTCGACGCGCCCCAGGCCATCGACGACCAGCGCAATCCGCGCCTTGAGGTTTTCGATCGCAGCCTGTTCGGTAGAGCCGCACGCTTCGATTTGCCCGTTCGTGCACCCTCCGGTGCCACCGAAGTATCGCGCCGAGTAGGAACGGATCTTGCCGCGCGAATCCTTGTGCTTTTCCACCTCGATCTCGAGAGAAAGACGCTTCGTGGTCATGCTGGACATGGCTACTTGCCCTCCGTGATGGTGACCTTGTACGTTGGGGTACAGGTGATGGTGATGGGAGTTGCGACCCGTATCGCCGCATCAAGCCAACCGCAGGGGGCTCAGTGCGACTGGACAGTGGCAACTTACGTGCAAAGAACGACCCATGAACACGCGCCAACCAGCACCGCCATGATCGCGAGCGTGGCGAGGGCCCACGGCCACTGACGCAGCCTGACCTTTACGGTCAGGTTCGTATTGGTCAGGTTCGTATTGGCCACCGGTTCAGATTCCGTAACGGCCGTCCAAGCCCCATGTATTGCCGCCCTTGTCGCCGGGCACCACGAGCTTGACCGTGAATCCTCTGGGATCACCCGAGAATTCCACGCCGATCGCGGCGCGGCCCCGGGGCTTGGGCAAGCTGGCTACCAGCTCGCGGATGCGGGCCTCGACGGCGCGGTCCTGGCGCTCCTCGCGCGGCGTGAGATCGCGGTTGACGGCGGTCTCTGCGAGCCTGGCGTGCGTCGTCGCGTGCCTGGCGACCAGCGAGCAGACCTCGCGGACGTGGGATCGCAGCAGTTCTTGCTTGCGCTGCGCGACCAGCGAGCGGGCCTTGTACCGCGGCGACTCGTAGAAGCGCAGGATGTGACCGGACAACTCACAGCCACGCTCGGTGATCTTGGTGATCTTGCGCATGCTACCGTGCCTCTCCCACCGCAGTATCGAGCCGACGCGCCTCATCACACCGCCCCTGAGTGGGCTGCATCCCGTCGTCGAGTTCCACGTACCCATCGCGGGCCGCGCACGCCTTGCACGCGTTGCAGTGGTCGAAAAGCGCGAAGAACGCATCGAGGTGCGCCTGTGAGCGGAATCCCTGCGCCTGGCGCGCAGCGTCAAAGGTTCGGGTGAAGGTAGACAAGCTCTCTCCTATACACAGGTGATGGGTGATGGGTGAACGATCTGCTCGCGCGACTTGCCTGCCACGACTGCCGAGCGTCCGTGACGCGAGTTGGGCGGACTCCCGACAGGGTGGCGCGTTCCAACGTGTGCGCCGCGAATCCCAGCGCGGGCAGTCGCACGGACACGGCGATGCTCGATGCCGTGGCCGCAGCGGCACGACGTCGCCGCGACCTTGTGGGTGTAGTGCGCTCTGTATTTCTGCATGAGGTGTGCTCCCTTGTTCCGCTTGCCTGCGCGGCGCGTGCATGTTCGTTTTGCGCTACTCAATTTTATCAGCGATGGCGCGCCGTAAATCGCCGGCCGAGATGTCATCCGGGTTGCCGCTGATCGCATGGTTCGTAGCGCGGTCCATGGTCTCGTCACCCGTCGGCAGCATGCGCCACCCTCGGAGCCGCTTGTCACGATACGCCAGCGTGCGGCCCTCGAAGTACACCGTTGCGGCGAGGTCGCTATGCGTGAGCCGATCGCGTCTGTCGTCTGATGACAACATGCTACCTACTTGCCTGCGGCGCGCAGCGCGCGCACGTGGTGGCGATGTGGCGGATGCGCGCGGTGATGGCGCGCACCCTGTCCTCGGTGATGGGCTGTGCGCGCTGTGGTGCGGCGTCATGTCGTACAAGCACGATGACGACTGCCCGTGCCACGAGCCGAGCGTCAACGGCGACGAGTCGACGGTCTGGGCGATCTTCAGTTCCGGGGCGTAGACGCCCGTGCTCGGCGCCGACGAGCACGCGCACCACGGCGCGGTTGTCCACCTTGGCGGTATCAACCGGCGCGCTCACAGTGGACCCCGCAGGTGTTCGCGCTTCGTGACGCAGCCCGTGCTGGTGGTCGTGACAGCTTCGCAGTAGAACACTCCGTGATGCTCCACCACAGAACCAGGCTTCTCGATGGAGCGGCGCACGTCGGTGAGCCTGGCGATCTTCGTGACAGCTTCGCAGCTGCAGCTCCACATCACAACCACCCGTGCTTGAGCGCGTAGCCGCCGTCGCTGTTCGGCTGGTCGAGTTCCTGCTCAGTCGGGATGCGGTGGGCATGCGATTTCGTCATGGCTCTCCTATTGAGTGGGTCGTGGGTCGTGGGTCGTGGGTCGTGGGGTCCGTCGAAGGTGTGGCGATCGGTGAGAGGTCTCAACAGGCTCACAGGGACCCTTGCGGGCTGCTGTCAGCGGCATTCGACTCCTACCCCGGTCCGCACCGCACACCCTCGACGGGCTCAGCGGCCCTACTTGCTCCACGTATCGGTGACGATGAACGGCTCTCCATACTTGAGCGCCCATTCCGCTGCGAGGATCTCCCCCCTGCCTTCGGTCGCGACGCGGTGCGGGATGAGAGAGCATGCGCGGTGACTCCGCACCTCGTAGCGCCGTTCCGCCAGCACCGCGAGTTGGGCATCTGCGGACTCGGCATCGTCAGCGGTCTGGAGTGAGCTACCGTCCCACACGTAGAAGCGGCAGTTCTCAGCACCGAAGGCGTTTGCAACCATGCGCATCGTGAGTTGCCCCGTGGCACGGAGATCCCGCACACGTGCGATGTGCGTGCCATCGGTACGCAAGCACCACGCAAAGGGCTCACGAGGAAGCATCGACCCGATCGCTAGGGCATCATGGTCAAGGTCGCTTGCGAAGCGGATGGGCCAGCCCGTGCTGACGCACTGTGCGTGGAGCGCGGACAGAGCGGGAGCCAGCTCGGTCGGCGCCGCCGCCTTGACTGCGGTCAGCGAGTCGCAGTAGCGCTTGAACGTGCTCGGGGCGTAGCGCTGGAAGCGCGCCGTGCCCCGCTCGGAGGTGCGCCAGTCGGGCGCGGACCCTCCGCAGTCGAGCCACCGCATCAGGTCCTGCACCGCGTCGCGGACGTCGGAATTGACGCGCTTGGGTGCGCCGATGCGCTTGAGGTAGGCGGTTGGGTCCATGGCTACTCGACCTCGCAGCAAGGTGAGTGGGAAGCAGCCCCGCGTGGACGGATGCCCATGCGGCAGTCCTCGCACATGATGGGCTCGCCGATCTTCGTCAGCCATTCGGCGGCGTCGCGCTGGGTCACGACGGCCATGCGCTGGCCACTGAGGTCACGCCCCGTCAGTAGCGCCGTGGTGCCGTGGTGGGCGTAGCAGGTGATCCGTCCGTTGTCGCCGAGGTAGAGGGCATCCCGCAAGAGGACCGCTCCCTTGATCGGGGGGGTTGGGGGTTCTGGGACCACGTGGTGGCCCGGAGGTTTGGGTCTCGCCATGACCAAAGGATGATGCGAATCTCTTGCCACTGGCAAGATCCATGGGTTCGGCCTCCGGAGTGACAAGATCTGGGGAGATTCCACCACTCCCGTGGTGAAAACTGGTCGATTTTCACCACTCCGGAGTGGGTCTGACAGCTGCCTAGGTGGGGCTGGCCACGTACTCCCGAGCACTTGGAGGCCATGGTCGGCAGGCCAGGGTCTCCAGCCCCCTGGTTTGCGGACCTGGGAAACTCCTTGGAAACCCCATGCCACCCCCATGGAACCCCCACTGGAAACGCAGGATACTCCGGCGCACCAATGGAAAGAGGTTCTGATGGGTTCTCATGACGTGCGTGACGATCTCGCGCAGGGGTTCGAGTTGGCCGATCCGCCATCGCCGGCCAACGCCGAGCCCTTGCGCGACCGGCGGCCCCCGCCGCCGCGACTGTGCGAGCAAGGCCCCTGCCGGCACTACCATCGCTTCGAGATTCAGGTCGACGCGGAGGACCCCCGGCTCATCCGCGTGCCCGATAGCGTGCCCAAGACGATTCCGGGCGTACAGGAGACGCCCCGGGGGCTCGTCTACCAGCCCCCGCCGTCGTTCCATCGCGAGGTGCACCACTACTGCTACCCCTCCGATGGGGTGGACACGAATCTGGGCTCGCTACCCGTGCTCGCGTGCAACCGATGGTGCCCCAAGACCCCCTCGCAGGAAATGGATGAGGAGCACTGTCAGGGCAAGTTCCGGCTGTCCGACGAGTGGGCCGAGTATACTCGGCGGCTCGCGGAGTGGACCCGCGCGCGTGAGCAGGAACGACGCGACGCGGACACCGTCGACCAGATGGTGGAGGCGGAGGCCGATCGCGTGCTCGAGGAGTATCGGCGCCTCCACGAGGGGACCTCGTCATGAGCATCGACCAGTTGAAGGCAGACCTTTTGGCGATCACGTCGCGGCTTGAGCACGCCCAGGACATCGCCGGGTGGATCCGCGATGACTTGCTGCCGTACCTGGAGTCCCAGGCCAACGAGATGGCGGCGATGGACGAGGCCATCGGCGACATCTTCCACCAGAGCGAGGACGTGCTGCACAGCGAGAGCGCGGCGATCTTCGCGGCGGTCATCACGAGCGGGCTCGTCCTAGCCGCCGAGCTCAAGACCCGCATCGGCAATGACCGGAGGCTCTTGCGGGTCATCGAGGAGTTCGGAGGGCTCGCCAAGCAGGCGCAGGAGCTGCTGGGAGAGATCACCCTGGTGGATGAGGAGGAGGACGACGACGAGGACGAGGAGGAGGACGAGGAGGAGGACGACGACAAGCCCGCGACCGAGGGCTCGGCGGACTCGCCCAAAGAGGCGACGGGGTCCTCCTCGTGAAGGACCTCGTGAAGGAGCGCAGAGCATCGGCGGCAGCGCCGGCGGCGCCGGCAGTCGAAGAGGAACGCGAGGCCGAGCCTGCCACCGCCGACGAAGAGGCGCCCGGCGACGCCCATGAAGCCGAGGTGCGCCCCCCCCGTCCTCGCCGGGAGCCCTCTGGCGCGCTGCGCGAGATCCGCGACACCGAGGAGCGCTCGCTTCAGGAGTGGCTGAGCACGCTGGGCACGCACGGCGCGTTCAAGATCCAACTGCGCCGCGAGGAGCCGCAGAAGGTCACGGTGCGCGGCAAGATTCTGAACGCTGCGGGGTTTCTCGGCAGCTTCGAGCACCCGATCGACGAGGAGTGGATCCAAGAGCGCTACGGCGGTGGCACCTACGCGCTGAAGGCGACGTTCCGGAACGAGGGGGGGCCCTACGTGTACAAGAAGGGGTTCCACCGGACGGTCAAGATCGCGGGCGAGCCCAACGCGGATACGCTGCCGGGTCAGGTCTCGCCTGAGCCAGCGGGCGGCGAGAGCCCGACGATCGTGCGCGAGGCGTTCTCGGCGATGAAAGATCTGCTCGACCAGAAGGGGGGCGCCAAGGGGCTGGATCCGACGATCCAGTTGATGTTCGAGAAGATGCGGGAGGACAACGACCGCCGCGATCGGGATCTGCAGCGGCGCGATGCCGAGTTGGCCACCCTGCGCCGCGAACTGTCGGAGACCCGGGCAACGCCCACGCCCCAGGATCCCATCCGCGACAAGATGTTGAACTCGCTCTTGGACGGGCAGTCGGGGCACGTCGAGGCGCTCAAGCTCCGGCATGAGTCCGAACTGAGGCAGACCAAGCAGGCGGCGATCGATGACCTGAAGCGCGTCGAGGATCGCCACGACCGGTCGATGACCGAACTGCGTATGCTGCACGAGACCACGCTCGGCAACCTGCGCAGCAGCCACGATCGAGAGCTCATGGCGCTCCGCACGGCGCACGAGACCGCCCTCAAGGCGGAGCAGTCGACGTACAACATCCAGGCGCATACGCTGGGCGCCGAGAACAAGCGGCTCGAGCAGGCGATCGCCGAGCTCAAGGCCAAGATCAGCGAGATGGCGACCGAGATGCGGGAGCTGCGGGCCAAGAAGGACAAGAGCCTGGTCGAGCAGGCCAAGGAGATCCGCGAGGTCCGCGATGCCCTCTCGGATGGGGAGACCCAGGACAAGTCGGCCGGGGACAAGATCCTGGATCTCATCACCAACCCCGCGTCGCTCGAGTTCGTGCAGGGGATCATGACCAAGCGCGCCGAGCCCGCCAAGCAGGCTGCGCCGCAGGCACAGGGGCCGCAGCACGTCCGGAACGGGCGGGGCGAGGTGTTCCGCAAGCAGCCGGACGGCACGCTCGTCCCGCTCAAGCCCAAGCCGCAGCCCAAGCCGCCGATCGTCACCGAGGACGGGACCCAGATCGCCCCGCCTGAGATCGAGCCAGCGGTCATCGTGCAGGTCGTGGCCTACCTCGAGCGGGCGTTCTCGGCCAACCAAACCCCCGAGATCGTGGCGCAGAGCGGCAGGACGGTCGTGCCCGAAGAGATCATGACATGGATTCGGAACAACCACACCGAACAGGTCTCGGGCGTTGACCTCTTCATGTCCAAGGTGGCAAAATTACCGGGCACCTCCCCCCTCTCCAGCCAGCGCGGACGCAACTGGCTGCGGATGGTGGGCGCGGCGCTCGTCGGAGACTGACCCGGCGACCAAAACGTGGACCGCCTCTCATCTTTTCCGGGGTGAAGGCATGTGTGACCCAGGCTCTCCGACCACAAATCCCGGCCCTCTTGCCACTGGCAGGAATGGGGTACGGGGGGTCGCGGCTGTTCTGGCTGCCTGACGAGCCGCCCACCTCCCGGGTGGGATACTCGGGGGCATCGCAGACCGTTCGGGTCATGCGCCGGGCCGCGCTCGAGGACGCCGACCACTTCGACACGCGGCAACTGGCCGAGTCGGTCTGCGAGGGCCTGGCCAGCAAGGACTACACCAGCGAGTACCTGGCGCTCTACCACTTCCTCTTGCAGCGCACGCGCTACATGCGGGACCCGCGCCGGACCGAGCTCGTGCGGGCGCCCTACCTCATCAGCCGCCAGATCATGGCCGGCCACCGCCCGTCGCTCGACTGCGACGACATGGCGACGTGGCTGGCGGCGGCGGTGCTGTCGGTGGGGGGCCGGGCGGAGTTCTGCACGGTGGCGTTCGCGCGGATGTTCTATCAAGGCGAGCAGCAGTTCTCGCACGTATTTGCGACGGCGCTCGAGCCCCGGTCGCGGTGCCAGATCGTGCTCGACCCGGTGGCGGCGGAGAAGACTCCGGAAATGACGCGGCGGATCGTGGCCGCTGCGACGTGGCCGATCGCGGCCTGAAAGGACTTTGTGGCATACAACCTACCCGATGCATGGGATCCCGGCTTCGTCCTCCCCAAGAACGTCGATGACGAGGGGCTCGAGCGGCGCGCGCTGGTGACCAAGCAGATGCCCCGGGGCACCTACGATCAGCCGTCCGTGGGCACGGGCGGCTACGTGGTGCCCCGGTACGTGATGGACGAGGGCTATGGCCAGGGCACGTTCACGACCCGCTGGCAGTCCTCGGGCTCGTACAGCGGGCCGCGCGTGCCGCACTGGCTGAACCAGCGCCCGCAGGTCCTGAAGACCAAGCCGCTGCCGGGCGGTGGCAAGGTGGTGACGGTGCAGGCGCTGGGGGACACGCCGCTGCCGCCGGTGTTCGAGAACTACGGCGCGCGCGCGGCGCAGGTCCTGATCTCGAAGGTGGCTGGGCTCCCGGCCGGCCGGCGCGAGGCGGCGCTCCGGACGATCATGGACAAGGTCGACCGGTCGCTCTGGACGCGGACGCAGGAGATCTTTGCGCGGTACCGCCGGGACGGGGTAGCGCCGGCGCAGGCGTTCCCACTGGCGCTGGCGCGCGCGATGTCCGCGGGCATCGCGGCCGAGATCATCGACACGGGTCTCCGAGGTCAGGCACCCCAGGCCAAGTCGCTCCTGGGCCTGGGGTGCTACGGCTGCATGGCAGCGCTGGGAGCGGACGATCCCCCTTTGCTGTGCGCGCCGCCGGCGGGGTTCGTGTGGGTACCGACGGCGGTGCGCGCGTCCGACGGGGTGACGGTGCCGGGGCACTGGGAGCGGCCCCGGAAGGGACAACCCCCGGGGATGGCGCCCTGTGGTGCGGGGGGGCAACCGCTCCAGGTGACGGTGCGCGACAACCGGACGGCGCACCTGATGGTGGGGCCGTTTGCGTTCCCGGTGGATATCAAGCGGGTGTGGGCGACGGGGACGCCCTCTCCCACAGTGGCCAATGTCGCAGCGCCTCCGGACCTGGTGGTCACCGACCCGGCGCAGGTCCCCCCCGACTGGGTGGGCTGGCTGCGCAAGGCGCTGACCCAGACCACGGACGCGGATGGTCATACCGATACGATGCGGACAGACTGGTTGGGCCCATCCGCCTCGGCGATGTACGGCTACCGCGATGCGGACGCCAGCCGATGGTTTGACCGGTTGGGGATCGCCCCAGGTACGCCGCTGCGGATGCACACGATCTGGGGCCTCCGCACGGGAATCAACCCATTCGCCAAACTCAAGCACCCCACGACGGGGGATAACCTCATCCTGCACGTGATCTTGGACAAGCGGGATCGCGCCACGCCGTGGGATGCTTCCAGCAATCCGACCGTGCTGAAGCTGTACCTGTCCAAGGTCCCCGATCCAAGCCTGTGGTCGTCGATCTGGAACACGCTGGTGACCTTGGTGGCCGAGATCCGCGACCTGGCGGTGGAGGCGCTGGACGAGCTCGGCAACCTCGCCTGCGACGTCCTCAACGCGGGTGGTGGCGTGGGCGGCCAGGTCGCGGGCGCCGGCGCTGCGGCGGCGGCGGGCATGCCTCCGCAGGCCGGGGTGGCGGGCGCGAGCATCGCCAAGAGCGCCTGTGGCAAGCCGCCGCCCCCGCCGCCGCCCGTGGTGGCACCGTCGATCTTGCCGATGGTCCTCCTGGCCGGGGGAGCCGTCGCGGTGGTCGCGCTCCTGACCCAGAAGAAAAAGGCGACGACGCCATGATCAAGCCCTCCAAGAACCTGCGGACTCTCCTGACGTCGATCGGGATCGGCGGCTTCAACGCCACCATGATCATCCCGTACCTGATGATCTCGCCGGCGACGACCGACCCCAAGGCGTCGCAGATCGTGCTGATCGTCCAGCACCTGCAGCGGGCGTTGTACCGGCTGGGGGCGACCGACGTCGCCGAGAGCGGGCGACTGGACAAGCCCACGGCTCAAGCGCTGCTGCAGGTCGTGGGCCCCGAGTGGGAGCGCATGCCGTGGTCGGCGAGCATCGCGGCGGTGGTCACCGCGATGGAGCACGGGCACAAGATCGTGCCCCCGGGGGCGATGACGCGGGTGGACGATGACTCGGTGCCGGTGGCGGTCGGGGGCCCGCTGGACTTCCTTCCGGATGTCCCCGGTGGCCTTTTCACGTACGCCCTCGCGGGCTACTTCCTCTACCGCCACTTCCGCCGGAGGGCATCATGACGTACATGAAGTCGCTGGTCCCGGGACGACCGTGGAACCGGGGCCCCCTGGGGCCCATGGGCGATGTCTTCGATGACCTGGCGACGTTCTTCGGCGAGCCGGCTGTCGACGCCTCGAGCGCCGACCCAGCCGACGCGGTCGACCAGACGGCGAGCGGGGGCACGTCGACGACCGCTGCGGACTTCCAGGTCATCGCAGGCGTGTGCAAGCCCCAAAACTTCCCGGCGCTGGCGATGGTGCAGGAGTTCCAGAGCCAGCTCAACCGGGTGGCGCAGGTGAAGGGCTTCCCCAAGATCGCCGCGGACGGCGCGGTCGGACCCGGGACGCTGGCGCTGTTTCGCCAGGTCCAGACCGCGGCGGGGGGCGCCGTCATGGGCGATGCGTCGTCGTGCATGGGCGTGGCGCCGGATGTGGATGTCCTGGGCGCGCAGGTCAAGCAGGTGGCCGACGCGATGGGCGCGCCGGCGACCGTGCGGCCGGCGCTGTCGCTCAAGGCGCCCACCATCGTCACCAAGAGCGGAAAGACCATGGTGTCCCCGAACGCGGGGTTGGCGGGATCCTTGGCGACGATGTCCAGCCTGGAAAAGGTCGCGCTCCTGGGCGTGGCCGGCGGGATCGGCTATCTGCTCATGAACCCGGCGAAGCGCAAGAAGCGAGGTAAGTGATGTACACCCGATCTCTTGGAGATGGAGAGAGCGCACCGACCGAGGTGGCGCCCGCGAAGCCTCCCTCGCTGCGCGACGCCATCGACTCGGAGCCCGTGAGCACGGCGGCGGCGATCGCCCTCACCTATCACGGGTACCGGCGCACGGGCTCTCTGTTCTGGGCGCTCGTCTATGGGGCGCTGGGCCGATGGAAGCCCGCCATCGCCGTGCCCATCTCCATCGCGCAGGGTTACGGGCAGAGGAAGCCATGTCCATGAGGTACGCTTATCAACGCACGGGGGGCCCGATCTTGGACTGGACCCGCGGTCCCCCGCTCCAGTCGCGCGCGGCCGACAGTGTCGCGCTGGGCTCGCTGGGTGGATCCACGCTCGACCAGCCGACGCTCGTGCTCCCCGCGCCCGGCGCGCCCGAGCCCGTGGGCATGGCCGGATGCTCCTGCACCGGATCCTGCGGTTGCAACGGCCTGGGCGGCATCGTGGATGCCATCCCGGGCGGATATCTCACCCTGGGGGTCGCGGCGTTCGTCGCGTGGCGGCTCCTCCGCAAGCGGTGACCGCGCCCGTGGCCGTGGCCAGAAACCCCTCGTGGAGCGCTGCGGAGATCCTCGCAGAGGTGCGCGCGCGCCCGGATATTCCGACTCGATGGGCGCCTCGTCATCTCGAGTTGGGGTGCGGCAAGCATGGCTGCGTCTACGAGACAGGGGACCCCGACGTCGTCTTGAAGATCACAGACGACGACACAGAGGGCGAGGTGGCCACTCACCTGGGCGAGATCGTGGAACCGGTATGCGTGCGCTACCTCCTCGTCTTGGAAAGCGGCATCGTGCATGGGAACCGGCGGATTCTGCTCTTGTGGCGTGAGCGGGCGACGATGGTGGGGGAGATCCTGCAGGTGATCGAGGAGGCGGGAGAGCGCCTGCCCCCCCGGGGCGCTGGACGCCATCCGCTCCCGCCTCCTCGTGAACGCGCCGAGTCATTTGTGGACTTGCTCTTGGAGGCTGGGCAGACGGCGTTTTGGGCGGCGAGTCAAGCCCATGCCACCGCGCTTCAGGTGGCGGCAGACGACTATCTGCGAGCATGCCGGAAAATGGCAGCGCAGAAGACCAGCCCCGAGCTCGCGATGCTGGGCGCTGGGATGGCTGATGTGTACGCTCGGCATGGCGTGATCTTCGGAGACGTCCACGCTGGTAACCTTGGTCTCGTGCAACGGATCGACGGCCCTCGCTGGGTCATCACGGATCCGGGGCACGTGGTGATGATTCAATCATGAGGAAATCCCGAGCCGACCGATACCGGGCTGCCGTGACCTCGCTCATGGAGGCGCGGACGCGGCCGGATCACAGCGACGCAGACGAGGCATCACGCGTCTCCGATCTCGACACGCTCTGGTGGTCGCTCTCCTCTTCCGAGCAGGACCGCCTCAGCGTGTGGATCGAGAAGAATAGCCTGCCATGAGATACTCGGTCTACGACTACACCCGGCGTCAGTACGACTACTACGAGGGGCCGGGCGCTGGGGGCACCCACGCGGGATCCCCGCCCGTCGTACGCTCCATCGGCGGCGTGGGGGCGTCTCCCGATCAAGCCGCGTGGCGGCTGCCGGTGGGCTCCCGGCGAGTCGGCAGCGGCGAGTTCCCGCAAGGCAAGATCGCCAGCCTGGGGTTGGGCGGCGTCGACCTGTCGCAGCCCGGCCCCTTGCTCCTCTACGGCGCCATCGCCTATCTGGCGTGGAGGTTTCTCCGATGACGTATGCCAAGATCGCCCACCGCCGCTACGCGCGCCGCCCCGCTCGGCGCGGCATGTCCGGGTTCCTCGACGACGTCTTGGCGGGAGCTGGCATCGCGCCGCTCCTGCCGCCCTCGGAGACGTCCGCCTGCCTGGACCAGGCCAACGCCGCGGTCGCGCCCTTGGACGCCCAGATCGACGACCTCGTCAAGACCTGGGAGCCCACGGGGTTCTACACCCCGCAGGACCTCCGTGGCTTCGTGACCGCCACCATGGCGGTCCTGCGCCAGGGCCAAGCCGCGCTCGACCAAGCGGCCAGCGAGCCGCAGGCGTCGCAAGAGAGCATCCTCCGGGCGACCGATGACCTGGCGCGCATGGGCGCCAGGTCACTGGACTACCTGCAGGCCGCGACGACCGCCGACCAACAGGGCATCCGCGTGGTCAACGCGCCGGGCTTCAAGCGGTGGATCACCGATGCGCTGGCCAGCGCGTCCTCCGCCGTGGTCACGGCCAGCGTCATCGGATGCTTGCGGCCCTGGTGGGCCGGCGCCCTCACCGCGTTTCAGCGCGCGTTCGATGCGCTCTACGCGGTGGCCAAGCAGTTCGTCGGCGCGGTGGTCGCCATCGGCGAGACCGCGCTCAAGGTCGTGGGCGACTTGCCGGAGATCTACGACCTCCTCAAGTACGCGCTGGTCGGCGGCGGGATCTACTGGCTCTGGCTCCACCTCACCTCCCACAAGCCATGAAGCGCGCCATCCCGCCCCAAGCCGAAAAGGCCCTCGACAAGTACCGCGAGTTCCATCGCCTCGAGCCGATGCGGATCGGCGAGTTCGACGACCTGCACATCCCCAAGCGCATGTACCGCGCCGGCGCCGCCAAGTGGGTCACCTACCAGTCGGGCAAGGTCGACCCGGAGACCCTCCGCCGCCCGTCCAAGCCCCTCAACTACATCCACGAACACGACGCGGGGGTGGGGCTGTACCTCGCGGATCGCCGCCATGCGACGGGCCATGCCGTGGACGTGCCGCACACGTTCCGCGAGGTCTCCGCGCTGGTGCGCCTGGGCGCCTGCCTGGGCTTCTGCTTTGAGGGGCCCGCGGGGAAGCACGAGGCCAAGGGAACCCGCCCCCTCCCGGATCTCTATGCGACGCCCGACGGCCGCTGCCTGCTCGTCATCCAGTCCAAGCGCCAGGTGCTGGCCATGATGTGGGGCGGCGGCCTGGGGGTCTACGCGCGGGGGATCGACGGATGACCGAGACGACCCAGATCCCATCGACGCTGGTGCCGCTCCTGATCGTGGCGATCACCGCGCTGGCGGGCGTGATCGCCTACCTGTTTCGCTACTACTCCAAGCGCCTCGAGTTGGCCGACACCGTACGGCTCGCCAACGAGACGATGCATGCGAAGGAGCGCGCGGAGTGGTACATCGAGCGCACCGCGCTGCGCGGCGAGTACGAGGCCAAGCACCGCGCCATTGTCGAGGACTACGGCCACACCGTGCGCGAGCTCTACGAGGGGGCCAAAGCGTACGAGACTTCCGCACGCAAGGAGTTCGTCACCAACGTCGAGTTGGTCTCCGACCAGTTGGTGGAGGCGTCCACCCAGATCGTCACCGTGCTGGACAAGTTCTATGATCGACTTACCAACAAGAGGAAAACATGACGTCCAAGAAGATCGCGGATGGGAGCAACACCACCGCGCTGCGCGCTGAGGCGGCGTTCGTGAGGATGTTGGATGCGTGCATGAAGGTGTCGGCGAAAGCCAGCCGCCTGTCTTCGATCATCGATGACGGAGACTTCCTGGCCTCAATGCAAGGGCCGCAGCCCGCGCCCAAGGAACTCTAGTCGTCCCTCCCACGACGATCCGGCCACTTAGGCAACGCCTGCGCTCATGCCACTGGCAAGAAACCCCATCGAGGGGGGTTGACTTTAGCGATCGCGACGCGCTGGCTGGATCTCGTGGGCATCCTCTACGTCAACGGCAAGCGACCGGGCGTACGCATTCAGGGGCGGGCCCGCGTGGGCGGGGTGGGCGCGGGCGCGGGCAGGCCATCTCCGCTATCGCGCTACATGACGAACCCGCAGCGCAAGCACAGAGCGCCCGCGTCGGGCAAGCGTAGGTCATCGAAGCGCAAGCGAATCACACGCGGGCACGCGTCCCGCAGGAGCACATCCATGGCACGGAAGCGGCAGCGCAAGAAGACGTCCATCGCCGGCATGCCAGCCGGACTGGCCCGATACTGGCGGGCGCGGCTCAAGGCAGGCAAGCTCGGGCGCCCCGGCAAGACGAGGCGTCGGGCGCGGCGCCGTCGCGCCTCCGCCACCGCCGCGGCCCCGCGTCGGCGTCGCGCCCGGGTCGTGGCGCCCCGCAAGCGTCGGCGTCGCGCCCGACGCAGCGCGCATCGTTCGCGTCGGCGCGCGCGCCGCACGTCCCGGTCGCGTACGACCCGGAAGATCCGCCGCTCGCGGCGCGCTCGGACCTCGCGCTCGCGTCGCATGTCGCGTCACGAGATGAGCGTCATGATGGCCAGCGCGCCGACCCTGCGCATGAACCCGGGGCGCCGCCGCCGGCGCCGCCGCCGGGCCCACGGGCGCCGGCGCACCACGTACACGCGGCTTCGCCGGGGACGGCGCTCGCATCGGCGCGGCTCGCGGCGCATGGCGCGGCGGCGGTACCGCCGCAACCCGGGCGGCGAGATCATGGATCTGGTCAAGCGCGCGCTCCCCGTGCTGCTGGGGCTCTACGGCACGCGGATCCTGATCAAGCAGATCGGCCCGATGCTGCCGGGCGTCTCCGCGCTGGGGACCCTGCAGGGGCCCGCGCTGGCGATCGGCTCCGTGCTGGGCATGAACGTCCTCACCAAGAAGGTGGGGGCGCTCGCCAAGCACCGGACCGAGCTCATGCTGGGCGTGGCGCTGTCCGCGCTCGACTCCGTGGTCCAGGCGTTCGCGCCGCCGTCGGTCAAGGCGATGGTCGGCATGTCCGACTACATCGCGGTGGGCGACTACATCGCGGTGGGCGCCACGCCCATCGACGACAGCATGACGCTGTCCGACTACGTCGCGGTCGGCGGCGACGGCGTGGAGGAGGAACTGGGGCTCGAGGAGGAACTGGGGGCCGTCGAGGAGGAACTGGGCAACGACCTCCTGGGCGGGGTGTCCTCCACCTCGCTCATGAAGCGGGTCCCCACCCAGCAGTTCCTCCAGCCGGTCCCCGCGCGGTCGTTCACCAAGGTGATCCCACCCGCGGGCAGCGCGTACGACAACCCGGGCCAACTGTACGGGGGCATCTTCGGCGGCGGCTTCGGCCGCTGACCCGCCTCCTGACCGACGGTCGGTCGTGTTCCGAGATCCGTGATGCGGCTGGCGGCACCAGCCAGGCGGCCGACCCGGGCAGCATGTTGCTTTCCAGGGCGCCCGCCGAACCAAACGTACAAGCAAGGATGATCAGATGCCTCGTCTCCACGGATATCGCGAGCGCCTCCACCAGCCGGTGTGGGACACGCTCATTCGCGCCCAGGGGGCGCTCACGACCCCGCTCACGAACGGCATCAAGCTGTTCGGCAACGCCAACATCGGCAACCTGGCGCTGACCAACCTCCAGGTCGCGGGGCAACTGGCGTCGGATCAGACCTACGTGATCCTGGCGCTGCGGTGCTTCATGTTCTTCGACGGCGTGAACCGCCGCGCGAACTACCTGAACGTCACCTCGCAGCTGTTCTGGACCCTGGTCATCGGCAACAAGCCCATGTTCCAGGCGCCGTGCTGGTACCACCCCGCCGGTGGCGGCGTGTGGGGCTTCGACTCGACGCTGTCGATCTTCTCGCACGGCACGCCCGAGCAGGCCGCGATCCTGAAGCTCGCCCGCCCGATCATCGTGCCCGTGCGGCAAAACTTCGCGGCGCAGGCGGATTTCTTCAACATCGGCTCGACCTCGGCGCTGGACGGCCTCAACGGCGGCGAGACCGACGACGTGAAGAACATCCTCTACATGCTCGACGGTCTGCAGACCCGCGACGTGCAGTAGACGACCGCCCGAGATCTGAGATGCCCCACCGCTGAGCGCTTCGCCCAGCGCGCCACCCCGCGATGTCCGCGGGCGCACCCCATCGTGGGAGAAGACCATGGCATCTCAGACCCAGACCGATCAGATCGCCGCCGCCGTGCGCGGCCACAAGGCCGCGATCCAGGCGCAGGGCCAGCAGATCTCGCAGCTGATCCAGATCGTCAACCAGTTGCAGAGTCGTCCGCGCTCGATCCAGGAGGAGATCGACGCCATCGAGGGACGACGCATCGAAGGCACGCTCTCGGGCGAGGTGACCTTCACGGCCACCGACGTCGGCCAGCGCGCGCAGCCGATCGTGTTCCAGGTGTCGCAGGACGGGCCGTTCGTCATGACGCACTACCCGCTGGCGATCTGGCGCCCCACCGCGCCCGACAACACGACCAACCTCAATCGCTGGCGCCCCGTCACCACGTTCCCGCTGCCGACCCAGGTCGTCTCCGAGGACATCATCGACATCCTCTACGAGCTCAACGACGGCGGCTCGCAGCGGTTCGGCCAGAACGAGCCCCGAGGGCCGCTCCTGTCCCGTCCCGACAACATCGTCCCGTGCCCCATCCCCACCCTGTGGGCGCCCAACGCCGCGATCATCTTTCAGCCGACCTACCTGGCGCTGACATGGGACAGCGACGTCCCGCCCACCCAGGGCACCCTCCACGTCGACCTGATCGGCTACCGCATCGTGAACCTGTGACCCCGTGATGCATCGGATCCGACATCGCATGGCGAACCAGGACTCCGTCCGGGGCGTCGCCATGGCCGATGCGGAGCCCGACGCGATCACCTCCCTCATCCGCCAGGTCAACCGCTTCGGGCCCACGGCACCGGAATCACTGCGGTTCATCCCCCAGCCGTTCCCCCTTGCCACTGGCAACGTGGTCCCGCCGGACGTCGCGCTGGCGGCGATCGCGATCTTCCAGCGCCGAGCGACCGACGCATGGAACCAGTTCCACGACGCGGGCTCGCAGGCGGCCATCGCGGCGGCCAACGCGGGGTTCGCCGACCCGGTGGGCTTTGTGACCACGCACCTGGCCGAGGTGACGAGCGCCATCGCCGGCTTCGCCAGTGCCATGGGGCTGGCCGACCCGCCCGGCGCCGGCGGGGAGGACTCGACGCGCATGCTCGTGATCGCTGCGGGCCTCGGGCTGGCGCTCTGGTGGTTCCTGAGGGGATCATGACGACGATCTCCACCCAGGAAGTGCAGCAGGCGGCGCGCGAGCTCGCGCGGATGCGGGGATCGCTGGCCGCGTGGCTCAAGGTCCGCGCGCTGAACGACCGCGTGCTGGCCGGCACGGCGCCGGTCCGGCGCCCGCTGGGCTACGCGCAGCGCGTGATCGCGGGCGCGCGCGACCCGGAGCTCGAGCAGGACCTGGCCACGAAGATCCATGCCCTCCTGGGCGTGGTGATGAAGGGCCAGCCTTTGCCCAACCCCGACGTGGCCGAGAACCCGCGCGCGGCGGTGCAACTGGCCCAGATCGCGCTCCTGGGCGGCGCCTCGGTGTCGGCGCCCACGGCGACCGGTGGGCTCCTGGGGGGACACCCGTACCTGTGGCCGGCGCTGATCGTGGCGGGCGTCCTCCTGGTCGTCACGACGGCGATCAAGACGGCGGCGGACGTGGCCAAGGACCGGGAGGAGAAAGCCTGCATCGAGGCGGGGGCCTGTACGGACTACGGGTTCTGGCTCAAGGCGGGCGGCATGGTCGCGCTGGCCTGGTTTGCGTGGCACCAACTAGGGGTGCGCGAGGCGGTCCACTCCTTCACCAAGAAAGGGCGTGCGTGATCTCGGCTGAAGCCGCTCGTCGATGACGGGCAGCGAACGGGTGCCTGGGTTGGCATTCACGGCACCTGAAACCCCCGGAAAAGGCGTTGTCCGGAGCGGCGAGCGACTCCAGCCGAGATCACGACAAGGATCACCATGCACTACCTGGTCAGGCGATACGGACGGCGCCCCGCGCGGCGGGCGATGGGGGACATCTCGAGCGTCATCGGGACGGCGCTCGACGTCGCCAGCGATCCTTATCTGTCGGAGGTGGTGTGCCGCGTGGGCCAGCTCAAGAACATCGACCACGGCGAGACCGTGGGCGTGTGCGCGGAGACCCCCGAGGGAACCGCCGGCGGCGTGGGCCTTCGGAACGCGATCGTCCCGCTGCGCGCGTACGTGTACGCGCAGCAGAACAAGTGGGTGTACCCGGTGGCGCTGGCGGTGGCGATCGGCATCCCGATGTGGATCGGCTATGAACTGGGAAGGGGACCTCGATGAAGACCAGCACGCTCCTGTGGATCGGCGGCGCTGCGGCGCTGGGGTACTACCTGGCGACGCGCAAGACCGCCGCCGCTGCCGCACAAGCAGCGACCGCGGCTCAGGCGCTGACGGCACCGCCCGATGTGGCGCCGGTCGTGGTCGTCGAGCCGGACTACGAGTACGTGGGCCCCGTGTGGGGCACGACCTGGGGGACCTTCGGGGGCGGCCGACGCCACGGCGGTCACGGCGGCGGCCATGGCGGTCACGGCGGCCATGGCGGCGGGGGTCACGGCGGTGGCGGTCATGGGGGGCATCACTGACATGTCGTACGAGCGCGACGCGGACCGCATGACCCGAGGCGTGGGGGCGATCGCCGCGCTCGACCACGTGGCGCCCGGTCGGCAGGCGCGCCGGATCGTGAGGGACGAGGTCACGCGCCGGCGCGATCGCGCCATGGCGCGGATCGTCGCGAGTCCCTCGGATCTCGGGCGCGCGGCCGTCATCGATCACCGCACCGGCAAGCCGGTGGCGGTCGATGCGCCCCCCGCGCCGCGGCGGCAGACCCTGACCGAGACCCTGCAGCAGACGCTCATCGCGAGCAACGCCCGGCGCGCTGCGGCTGGCGTCCATGAGGGGGGCGCGACCGATCTGCGGTCGATCGCCGAGCGCCTCAAGGGCGGTGGGATCGCCTCGGGCACCACCCGGCCCCCCCCCCCACCGGGAGCCGCCGCCGCGCCCGGTGCCAGCCCGGTTCGGGCCTCGGGCGGCGGGGGCGGGGGTGGTGGCGGCGGGGTGATGACCACGGGCGGCACCGGGGTCCCCACGCCGATCGTGCCGGCTCCGCCGCCCGATCTACCCGATGTGGGACCGGCGCCCGCCTCGCCCATGCTGCGCAACGTGCTCATCATCGGCGGCGCCGCGGCGGCGGCGTACCTGTTCTTCCGGCATCGGAGCCAGACCCCATGAGCTACTTCCGCAGCCCCTTCGGGGACGGGCCGGTGACCAGTCCGTCGCAGATCGACGACGGTCCGGTCGTCGATCCGTCGCAGGTCAACGGCAACGGCACGGTCGTGGGCGTGATCCCGCCGACCCGGGTCGAGTGCGCGACCTTGCCGTCCGACTCGCCGTGGCGCGCCCCCGGGCAGGTGTGTGCGAACGCCAGCCCCAGCATCGTCGACGCGCTGAAGAATCTGCTGGGGGGCGCGGCGAGCGGGGGCGCGACGGGCGTGCCCACCGATGCGAGCGCCGCGACCACGGAGGCTGTCCCCCCGGTACTCGTCCTGGGCGGCTTGGCGCTGGCCGCCTATTACCTCTTCCGCGGCAAGAAACGGAGGGCCTGATGTCGTATCTGCGCAACATGTTTGGCATGGGTGACGAGGTGACCCCCGAGCAGGGGTCCATTCGCTATTTCGGCAGCCCGACCACGGGCGTCGACGGGTCGGTCCGGCAACTCACGAGCAGCGCCGGGATGCCCACGGCCGGGACCTCGGTCGCCGTGACGTCGCCGCCGATCATGGCGCCGATCTCGATGATGCCCCCCACGCCGGCGCCAGCCGCACCCGATGTCGGGATGCAAATCCCCACACCGATCCTGATCGGCGGGGCCGCGCTGGCGCTATACTTTCTGTTCAAGAAAGGCTGAGCCGTATGCCGTACCTCCAGCGAACCGTGATCCGCCGCCCCCCTGTCCGGCGTCGGGCACTGATGGGGTTCGGGGCCTTCGACGACAACTCGCCGTGCTCGTCCATCCCCGCGGGCGACCCCTACCGCAAGCCCGGCAACTACTGCGCGACGGCCGATGGCGGCTTCACCACGTTCAACACCGACGGCTCGGTTTATGTCGAGCCCGCCGGGACGACGGCCACCGCGAGCCCGAACGCGTCGGTCCTGGACAAGATCGGCACCGCCCTCTCTAGCGCGCTGGGCCAGCGTCCCATCGTCGCCCCGGGCATGCCGATCGCCGCGCCGATCGGCGGCATGTCCACCACCACCAAGGTGGCGCTCGCCGGCGGCGCCGTGCTGCTCCTGGTCCTCCTGACCCGGCGGTAGCCGCAACCACGAAAGGGATATGCCATGGCGTACATGCGCAACGATCTGGTGAGCCGTCAGGGCTACGGCGACATCATGGACACGATCACGGGCATCGCCGGGGGCGCCCTGAAGTTCTACGGCCAGGAGCAGCAAGCCCAGGGCGCGGCGGCGGCGGCGGCCCAGAGCAACCGCGATCTGGCCGCCGCGCTGGCCGCCAAGCAGGGGATCGACACGAGCACCCTGCTCCTCTTGGGCGGCGTGGGGCTGGCCGCCCTCCTCCTCCTGCGCAAGAAGAAAGACTAGCCATGGAGGCGCCGCTCTCGATCCCGCTCGCGGACCCCAAGATTCAGCGCCTGCTCGCTCTGGACAGTGGCAAGGCCATGGTCCAACTCGCGGGCGACGTGCCCGATCCCACGGGGCTGACGTCGCGCCACGGCCACATGTCGACAACGCGCCTGTCCGCGGGCAAGGAAGAGGTGATCGTCCTCTTCGGCGACCAAGTGATGACGGTGGACGTCTATGCGATCCCCGGCGAGCCCATCAAGGTGCACCTCTACTGCCCCCGGTGCCACAAGCTCCTGACGGTCGCGCAGGACCGCAAGGCGATCGACTACGACCGCGCGGCGCCGGGACTGGGCGCCGGGCGCCTGCGCGGTCTGGGCGTGCCCCCGGAGGTCTGGCACCCCGCGGCGCTGGGTCGGCTGTCGATCGAGGCGTTCGAGTGCACGTGGGAGATCGAGGACGCGCCGCACGTTCCGGGCGCGCTCCATCTGGGGGCCTCGCTGTGCCGGCAGCGCCTGGTGATCGAGGGCAACATCGCGCGCGATCCGCGCTGACCCCGGAGGCTCATGAAGGACGACTTTTCGCGGGCAGTCAAAGGCAGGTTCTACCGCCCGAACGCGCGCCCTCGCCTTCCTCATGCGCATGCGCAGGAGTTCGAGTCGTACATCCTGCGAGGGATGGCGAGGAGCCTGTGGTTCGTGGCCTTCGCGGAGTTCACCGAGGAGTACAACTACTTCCCACCCGGGGTCGTGGTGCAGGATCGCGATGATCTGATGTCCCCTCTGCCGGGGGAAGGTCCCGACAGCCCGGACTGGAATACGATCACGCCGGACACGGCCCAGACTCGGGCGGCGTCGATCGAGGGCGCGCGGGCGCTGGCGGACGTGTTCGGGCGCGTCAACCGGTCGCCGAGCCACCCGATGGCCGACCTGTTCGTGATGCACGTGCGGAACGAGCAGGGGATCGAGCCCGGATCTCCTAGCCACGCGCGCCGTGGCGCCAACGGCTCGACCTGGGCGGATCTCGCTTACGTGTTCGGGGAAGATCTGGCCCAGGTCTCGCTGGGCCGGATGGACCCGGGCGCGGTCCTCTTGGATCCGGGAGTGGTGATCCCGTCGACCAAGGTGCACTACGACAGCCATGATCTGACGTGGGAGATCGACGGCGACCGCAATATGGCGGCGGTGGGCGACATCCGGGATCTGTGACGGAGGCCGATCATGTGGCAGCGCGAGAGCATCGTGCGAGAGATGGCGGCCACGCTGTGGCAGCGCGTAGGCGGGGCGGGTTCCCTGCCGCCGGCGGCGGTTCAGGCGGCGGCCGAGCTTGCCGAGCTCTACGAGGAGGTCAACGGCCGGGGGGTCGTCGCGCTCCAGAGGGAGATCCCCCGCGGGGTCTCGCTGATGGACGTGGCGATGGGGGAGGTCGATGCTCCGCAGATCGTGGCGCCCGAGTTCCACGCGAGCATGGAGAATGGCTACCTGTCATGGGAGGGCGCCAGCGAGCCGCGCAGGAACCCCACGACCGGGGCGGCGCGGGGGCTTGAGGTCCTGCTCATCGAGGACGAGATCGATCCCAAGCGCGCGACCGATCGGCTGATCCGCAAGCTGTACCCGTCGGCGCGGGTCATCGTCGCGGACAACGCGGACGCGGCGATCGCCGACCTCCAGACCCACGACTTCAAGCTGATCGTGAGCGACTACCTGCTCTTGGGGGCCGGGACCGGGGGAGACGTGCTGGCGTGGGTGCGAAGCCACCGCCCGGATCTGGTGAGCAAGTTCGTGTTCGTCAGCGACGCGCCGGAGGTCGAACGCCTCCACGATCGGTGGATCCGCAAGCGGGGCGCCAAGGCCCAGGACCTGCGCGACGAGATCTGGCCGGAGGAGGGCGCGCCGCCGACACCGTCGGCACGCGCGCTCCCGCCGCGCAGCGCCGCGATCCTGACCGGCGATGATGCAGCGCTGGCCCGCATGGTCAACGACGCCGCGCACCGGGTCGGCCCGGACGGCCGGTACGGTGCCCGCAACGTGTTCATCGCCGCGCTCTGGGAGGATCTGGAGCCGCAACTGGGCGCGACGCTCGAGCAGTTCAAGCGCCGCTTGGTGGCGCTGAACCGCCAGCTGCTGATCACCATGGCACGTGCCGACATGGTGGACGCGATGGATCCCGACCTGGTGGCGCGGTCCGAGATCGAGAGCATGGGGTCCCACTTCCACTTCGTGGTCGACCGCACCGCTCGCGATCCGTGGGAGCAGAACCCCGCGCCCGCCGCCGGCGCGCGGTGGCGCCGGAGCGACGTGCAGAGCCTCCTCTTCGACCGCAGCCGGTACACCCCCGCGCAGGCCAAGGACTGGGCGAGCCGACACGGGTTCGTCAGCCACACGGTCGATACCACCGAATGGCTTCATCACCTGCGGCAGTTCGACGCCGGCGGCAGGCCGTGCCGCACCATCGCGTTCGGGCACGGCATCGAGGCCGTGGTGTGTTCAGGACGGTGAGCGCCAGTGGTACCATCGTTGGATGCCGACCATGAGTGGTGTCCGACAGGTCCTCCCCCTCAACATGTACGACGCGTTCTCCCCGCGCGCTCTCTCGCTCGGGTCGCCGCCCAATGCGGTGGCACGGCCCGGCGACAATCCACGACTCTCGTTGTTCGGCAAGACGAATGTCGGGCACCTGCACCTGACGAACATCGTGGTCCCCCACGAGACAGGTCGCGACACAGACGGTCATGCGTGCGTCCGCAGCTGGTACGCGCGCACGAATGTCCCGCTGGACCGAGCGATGGTGAAGGACGCGTGGAATGCGTGGGCGCACGTCACGCAGGCAACGCTCTGCGTCGGCACCATGCCTGTTCACGCGGTGCCGCTGGTCGACCTCCTGGGGCGTAAGGAGGGGCAGGATTCCGACCTCCCGTTCACGAAGTCCGGGATCGACTGGACTGGCGAACTCGCAGGTCTCCTATGCGCCTCGTACCATCACGATACCCCCGCTGGCAAAGAACCATGGGAGACGTCATTCGGTCAGGCGTGGGTGTGCCGGACTCCCGACGAACAAGACCGCTGGATGAGGGCTGCTGCGGCTGCGAGGCGTGTGCTACAGAAGCCCCCGCTCACGATCATCCCGCCCCGGCAGATGTTCGCGGTGCAGATCGATAGTGAGCCGCGTGCGCTCCGCGCCTTGCTCGAGGTGCTGCCGACCGATGTCGCGCCCCAGGCGCTGGTCTGGGTCCACCTCGAAGGGGCCTCGGTGCATTGCCCCAAGGGGTGGCTGTAGCCTATGCTGACGGTATCGAAGGGTGACCGGCGCGTCGCTGCCATGGTGTTGAACAGCGCTGTGAACGACGTGCGCGGAATCGTGCAATGCCTCGTCCCTGGATGCGAGGCGCACATTGTTCTGATGTGCGGAGATGGCGATCCAGCGGGGTTCGTCGAATGGTTCATGATGACGCACGACTGCGATCCACAGCGGTACCATCGCCGGATGCCACGCATGGTCGTGTGCGGTCAGGGCATGACGAACGCGGTCACGACCTCCTCGGAGACGCCGCCCTCTGGTCTCCGGCAGCGCCGATAGCCGTTCGGGCGTCGCGCGCAGGCGTCTTCGCAGTCCCCTGCGAACCGGAACCCGCACAGCGTCTGGCCTGGGCGGTCGGAATCCTCGAGCGCACACGTGCGGTCCAGAAGGCCGCCCGCATCGCGGCCGCGGCCCCGGCACGCGACCCACTCCACGGAGATGCCATCGGGCACGAACAGGTCGCCGTAGAACGCCCCCTCCTCCACCGGCCATGCGTCGCGCTCGCTCCGGGCCGCCGGCCGCAATCCGGGTCGGGGAGCACGGAGCGAGATCGCCTGTGCGACGCCCGGTCCGCTGAGCCGCGCGAACACGCACGCGCTGACCCATCGGCGCTCCCGCGCATCCAGCCGCCGCCACGTCCAACTCGGCGCCAGTCCCACCTCGCCAAAGAACTCGAGGTCCGCGTTTGGCGCGGCCGACGTCAGCGTGACGCTGGCCGGCAGCGCGCAGGCAACCAGCAGAGAGAGCAGCTCCCGGCTGCCCTCGGTGGCGGCCATGGCCTCGCCGGGCACGCTGAGAACACCGCCCCTGGAGATGGGCACGGTGGACACGTCGAGCGCGAGCGCGTGGTGCGTGGAGACGATCGCCGGCGAGGTGGCGCTGGCGACCACGATCGGAGCGATGTCCGCGGACGAGGTCGTCGGCTCGATCGCGCAGGACATCGCCGTGGCCGCAAAGAACAGTGTGACGGTCGGGTGCATCATTGGTCCGCGGATCTACCAGAGGTTCCCGCGTGCTCGGCCAGTCCCCGGCGGCAAAAAGTGACCTGCGAGATCCCGGGACACCGCGGTGCCAGATCCGCTATACTCAGCGGTGCATGCCGCCCGGAGCCGCGTAATGGCCAAGACACTCGACACCCGGCCAGCGCGCCCACTGACGAGCCGTGAATGCACGAAGGTGATTTGCGCCGTCGTGTTCGGTCTGCGTGAGACGGGCGTCCCAGAAGTGCACCTCCGACAGGCCATGGAGAACGTCCTGACGATCCATCGCCGCCAGCCGGTTCCAACGACCGAGGTGATGGCGGGCTGGCAGCCCGCGTGGCACGGCGCGATCGCGGGCTGTGTCGGGGGGCTCGCCACGTGGTGCGACAAGGAGGTCGTCGCCACCGCGTGCGAGTGGATCCTCGAGCAGTGGAACAGGATGATGCCCAAGGTGTCGGCATGACCATCGAGGCCGAGCACCGAGCGCGCGTGCGGTTCGGGACGGCCGTGAACCGCGCTGCGAAGGCGGCGCCGCCGCAGACCGAGACCAACAAGGAGTTCATCCGGCTGGGCATGCGCGCATCGGCGTTCTCGGGGGGCGAGTGCGGCGCGGTGTTCATGCTGGTGGGGAGCATCCTTGGTGGCATGGTGGGCTGCCACTTCACGGTCGAAGAGGCCAGCGCGTGGCTCCATGACGGGGTATGGCCCAGCCGTCCATGCGCCCGGCCCGTGGTCTCCAAGCGCAGGAAACTGCAACTCGAGCGCATGCGCGCGTTCGCCCTCGCCGAGATGGAACACCTGGGCGGCCCCCGAGACGCCGTGCTGAACCACCTCATCGAGATCCTGGTCACCTCGTTCCTCGCGGTGCCCTGATGGGGTACCTGCGCCGGCTGTCCTCGCTCGGCGCGACCCCGGTCGACGTCGACCCGCCGGCACCGGGGCGTCCGCAGCCGCCGATCTACCCGCTGGTGGTCGGCTCCCACGGGGCGTGGCTCGAGACGCGCTCGAGCCCGGCCGATGGCTCCTGCGGCGTCCACGGCTACCCGTGCCAGCACCCGGGCGTGGACGTCGCCGGGTCCCAAGGGACGCCCGTGGTCGCGCCCGAGTCGGGCACCGTGGTGATGATCGGGGACGGCAACTCGGCCCCGTTCGTGGGCTACGGGCCGTGGTTCGCGATCATCGCCGGTGACAGTGGCAAGTTCCATTTTCTGGGGCACCTGGACCCCGCCACCTCGGGCATGGCCCCCATGGGGAGTCAGGTCACCGCAGGCCAGCAAGTCGGCACCACCAGTTCCGCCAACCACACCCACTGGGAGGTCCGGGACAAGATGGTGCCCGACTTCGCGGCGGGCGAGACCAACTTCGACAACAACTCCGACCCCCTCGCGTGGCTGACGCTGGCGCCGATCGGCGGCGCGGCCACGGCGCTCTTGGCAGCCGGCGCAGCGCTCCTCCTGTACCTCCTCTACACCCGGAGATCGTGAGATGGCCACGAGGACAACGTGCGACGGCTGCGGAGCCGATGCCCCCTACATCATCGTGTGGCAGGATGATCGCGTCAGGATGGAGGGCTATCGCGAGCCCCGTCGCGAGATCTGAGACCCGGCTCGCCGCCCACGCCGAATCGGCGTGAGTGCCTGCTTGCGCAGGGGTGGGCGATGGTCGCATAGTCGAGGGGCCTCGTCCTCCTACTGGGACACTTCACGGGTCGGCGGCGGGGTCCTCACACCAAGGATTCACGATGCCATTTCGCGGAACAGCAACAGTCAAGGAGGTCTCGGACGGCTTGGTGAGGATCACCGGGCTGTCCTTGGACGGGGGCGCGCTGGGGACGATCGGCCTCAACCAGGCGGTCGGCACGCCGGATGTGCGGCTCCCGGTCCCGTTCCAGCCCCGGGACTACGGGTCACCGTTCGGCCCAAGCAAGGTGTCGCTGCAGGACAGCGTCCAGGTCTGGTTCAACACGATCTTGGCGACGACCGCCGTGCCGGTCTCGGTCCAGAAGAGTGGGCTGACCCCGGAGGACTTCGAGATCTCGTTCTCCAACATGTCGCTGGGTCCCCAGGGCCTCCTGGGCCGGGCGATCGCGTTTGGCATCCTGGCGTCGACCGGGATCACGAACGTCGGCGCGACGGTCGAGCTCGGGGACGTCGGCATCTCGCCGGGCTCGAGCATCACGGGCTTCCCGCCGGGGACCATCACTGGCACGCTCCACGCGGGCGACGCGACGGCGGCCGGCGCGCGGTCCGATGCCCTGGCGGCCTATGGCGCGCTGGTCGCGCTGGCGCCAACCCAGAACCTGTCCGGGGTGAACCTGGGCGGCCAGACCCTGAACGCGGGGGTGTACCGGTTCGACGCCGCCGCGGTGCTGACGGGAACCCTGACGCTGGATGCGCAGAACGACCCCAACGCGGTGTTCGTGATCCAGGTCGGGACCTCGTTCACGGCGTCGGCCGCGGCGGTCGTGGCGCTGGCGAACGGTGCCGTGCCCCAGAACGTGTTCTGGGTGGTGGGGACGACCGCCAACGTCGGCGCCGGCGCGACCTTCCTCGGGGCGCTCCTGGCGCTCCAGGGCGTCACGATGGGCAACCTGGCGAGCGCGACCGGCGGCAACGTGTTCTCGCTGACCGGCAGCGTCGCGCTCGACACCAACGCCATCTCGATCCCGCCCCTGCCCGAGGGGATCACCGCCCTGGGCAGCGGTCCGCTCGAGATCTACGTCCGCTTCCACTGAGCCGTTCACGCGGCAACCACCGGTCGGTGACCCGCGGTTCACGCTGCGCGATCCGAACCAGGGCGTGTCCGACGCCGGAACCAGAGCCCCTGCGCGGCGTGAACCGCGCAGGGGTCGGACATCTGGTATGAACGAGGCATGAAACGCCCCCTCGCCATCCTGATCACGCTCGGGATCGTCTGCGGCATGCCGGTGGGCACCACGCTCCTTGTGGGTCTCGGCCTGGGGCCAGATGCCACCGGCGTGGTGGGGGTCCTCGTGGGGATGGTGTTCGGAACGTTTGCGCCCACCATCTATCAAGCGCTTCGCGACTCGCGGAAGCGAGTCCGATAAGCGAGACGGCGTCACCAGTTGCCCGGTGACGCCGTCTCTTCCAGGGTGCTGAGGCCGTCCCCGCTGACCGTTGCAGGATGCCACACAGGTACTCCACAAAGCAACGGCGCCTTTGATGGCGCCGTTGCCCCTTTTGCGAAGGACGCTCTACCCGTGACCCACGCTACCCCGTGACCCACACGCTGACAAGCGCGGAGCGCCCATGGCATCCTTCGCATGGATATGCAGATCACCCGTCACAAGCCCGCCGTCCGGGGGGTGTCGCAGCTCATGTACGTGGGGGACGTGGACGACCGACCCATGGTGATCAACGTGGGCCCGCTGGCGCTCGCGGCGCTGCTGGCGTGGCTGATCTTGCGGAAGAGGTGACTCGGTGTACCTGCGCTACATGGCCGCGACCGACGGCTCCCCGGCCAGCTCGGTGGCGTGGGAGTACCTCTGTCTCTTCATGCGCATCCACCCGCGGATCCGCGTCGCCTCGGTGTCGGCCGGCGGCATGCGGGGTCGCTGGGAGATGGCGATGCCCCTGCTCTCGACGCCGATGGTGGGCCCGTTCGTGAACGTCGTGTGCTGCGACCCATCCCGGTGGACCTGGGTGCAGACCTGCTCGATGCCCAACCCGGACGGGTCCTCGAGCGATGCCGTCGCGCGGATGGGGCTCTACACGGTGGGCGTGAAGAACGTGCTCATCGTGCACACCGCGCAGGTCTCTCCCGAGCAGCGCCAAGCAGCGCTTGCCTACGAGGCGATCGTCGCGCCCAGCGAGGAGGTGGCCAGCGCATGGCTCCCCGCGTGCACCCACGTCATCACGCCGACCGACGGCGATCGCGCGCTGGCCGCGCTCCGCTCGATCACACTCGCCGAGGCTGCCTGACGGCTACGAGCGCCACGCCTGCGTGTGCAGCCACCACCCGAGTCCGGAAGCCAAGGCGACCCCGATGATCACGATGCCCAGCACGACCGCCTGACCGGCGAATGCGTAGATGGCCACCCAGCACAGCACGCCGGCGAGCAGGATCAGGATCGGGATCATGGGTCAGGGCTCCAGCCCGGAGAGCGTGCGCTCCCGGTAGCACTGCTGCCAGACGCCATGCCGGCTCTCGCAGAGCGATGGCACGGGCACTTCGTGGATGCGCTCGAGGACGACATGGCGCTGCACCACGGGTGACCAGTGCTGGACCGCGTCCGTGACCGCAAAGGTCAGGCACGCGGAGATCAGCGCGAACCGTAGGCAGCGGCCGGGGAGTCCCGGGCACGCGGGCAGGACCTGACGACGTAACAGCATCTCGGAGCACGGCTTCAGCATGCCAACAACCGTATCAGGAGTCGTGGCACAAAACCCCTCTTACCGCCTGGACCTCGGTGCACCAGGCCAGGTTGACGGTCTCCGAGGGCCGGGACATCGTTGCCCGCCTACACTGTGAGCGGGTCGTGGCACCTGCCGAGGGCTCGGACGTTGGCCTTTCGGCCCAAGACCCACACGTTGTATCCCGTCCACGGCCAGGGTCGCAAGAGGGAGACGATCCCGGTGTCGATCCCGGTTCCGGGTGCGCTAGAATCGCCGCGCGGGGCAACGCGTCCCCAAGGAGATCCGAGATGCTGATTCGCTACTACGGGCACGTGGGCGTGCCCACGGGGTACGGGGACGCCGCCGCCGAGACGTGCATGGCCATCTTGGCGGCAGGGTACGACCTGGAGATCTCGACCGATGGGCGCCAGTGCCCAAGCCGGTTCTTGCCGCTGGCAAGGTGCATCCGGGACGAGGCCGCGCTGTCCAAGCCGGACGTCTGCATCGTGCACACGCTGCCGGTGGACTGCGCGGCGGTGCTACGCCGGAGCGGACTCGAGGGCACCGACGTCCTGACCGTCGCCTGTACGACCTGGGAGGGCTGGTCGGGGGCGGCCATCCCGCGCGAGGTCGCAGATTCGCTGCGGAGGTTCGACGCGATCTGGGTCCCCAGCGGGGCGACGCGGCACGCGGTGGTGCGGCACGAGAACATCGCCGGCTCCGGGGTCTTTGTGGTGCCCTACCCGGCCGACTTGAGCAGCCTGCCGGAGGCGCCCTGCGGGCGGTGCCACGCGTACCATGTCGCCACGCCGTTCTTGACCGGGCAGCGCGTTCGCACGCCCAGCGGGCTCTCGACGCAGGTGACCTCGTGCGGTGGCGGCATGGTCTGGGTCTCTGAGGAGGGCAAGCCGCAGACGTTCTGGTTCTGGCCCTGCGAGCTCCGCGTCGACTTCGGACTCGACCTCTACCGCTTCTACTACATCGGGGCATGGACGGCCCGCAAGAACGTGCAGGGGCTGGTGCACGCGTACATGCGGGCCTTCGAGCCCACCGACCCGGTCGAGCTCGTGATCCACGCCCCGGGGGCCTCGGAGACCGCCTGCGCGATGGCGCAGATGAGTTCGGGGCTCCCGCCCGGTGCGTGGCCGTCGATCCGGTTCTCGCGCACGCGGATCTCCCAGGACGAGATCGACCGTCTCCATGCGGAGTGCCACTGCTTTGTCACGGCCACCCGGGGCGAGGCGTGGAACCTTCCCGCGTTCCACGCCATGGTCGCGGGCCGCAACATCATCACCCCCCGCTCCCTGGGGAGCGGCGAGTTTCTCCGCGGGACGTCCGCCGCGTTCTATGGCGCGCGGCCGGCGCCGGCCTTCGGGGACGCATGGATCGTCCCCGGACACCCTGCGCTCCAGTACGCCGGCGCGCAGGGGCTCAATGTCCGCTCGTACTGGCTGGACCCCGACTTGGCCGAGCTCGCGCACCACATGCGCGATGCGTTCGAGGAGCGGACGACCCACCTGACGCTCGACACGCATATCGCCGCGCGGTTCAGCCGCGAGGCGGTAGGCGCGACCATCCGACGGATCCTCGATCTCCTCACAACCAAGGAGCCCCGCACGTGACCGATACCAGTGACCTCGAGAAACGCCGCAAGATCCACGAGACCGCCGTGTCCATCGTGGAACATCTCTACACATCCGCGCGAGGGCTGAAGTTGCTCTACGAGGAGGGTCTCAGCCCCAACGCGATCGCCCATGCCATCCTGGACAAGATGGAGGCGCAAGACGCCGACCTCCTCGATCCGAGCGTCGTGCAGGCAGTCCTCAGCATGGGCTTCGCGCTCTTTGACCACGGTGCCCCGCGAGAGGCGTACCTCGCGCGGGTTCGCTCGACGGCCGCATCGGAGATGCCCGCTCTGCTGGGTGTGGACCCCACCTCCTCGTGGCTCCGGCCGATGGCGGATGCGTTCGACCGCATCGGGACCGACAGCCCCAGCGCGCGCAAGATGCGGCGCTTGATCGATCGTCTCCTCGAGCAAGCGCCCAAGATCAGCCCCGGCGATGCCCCTGCGCTCGAGTGCACGGTCATCGTGGGGAACGCCGTGCTCCAAGGCGTCATGTCGAAGACCCCGGATGGCATGCTGCGGATGCTCTCGCAAGGCCCCGATCGCACCATGATGATGGAGCAGTTCTTCGATCCCCACGACGTCGTGCTGATCGGCGTGCCCCGGCTCGTGACCGCCACCGCCCCCCGGTTCGCGGGCTGATTCAGCTCGCGCGAGGGCGCCGGCGCACGAGCCCGGCGGCGACCTTGGCGACCTCTCGCGATCTCCCGACGAGCATCACGACCTCGTGGTCCACCAGGCGCAGGAGGTCGGATGGCGTCCTTCCCAGCGCGCGTGCCAACCGCATGGTCTCGTACATGTCGGGCAGGGACTGCCCGTTCTCGAAGCGCGAGAGCGCGGATTGCGACAGCCCGGAGCTCGCAGCGACCGCCGCCTGGGGCGTCCCTTCGCGCAGGCGCCGGATCACCGCACCCGCGATCCGGGCATACGTGACCCGTTCGGCCGGAGCGTCGGGCAGCGTGACCGGAGAGAGCCTGGGCTTGGCCATGGGTCAGTGCCCCTTGTCGTCGTCCTCGTCATCCTCTTCCTCCTCATCGTCATCCTCTTCCTCCCCGTCGTCCTCCTCGTCGAACCGTTCCTCAAGGTCTGCGATGGCATGAGCCGTGGCGATGCTGACCACGGAGTCTGTGACCCCCTGAACCCATGCCTCCCACGCGACGCTCTGGGAACCGCCCGCCTCCTTGATGCGCTCATGCAAACTCGGGGTGTCGGTCACCCGAAACATGTCCATGACGGCCCGGTCCTTGGTCCGGCCCGCCAAAACCCTGTCCCAGCAAGCGCGCGCGTCCTTGACGAAGGCCG
>Ga0070686_100000075_pt1 | contig 72410 bp, 76 predicted proteins | sample KBSS23LmetaG_FD_65654 | JGI IMG/M metagenome (GOLD analysis project Ga0070686, IMG submission 65654) | Switchgrass rhizosphere microbial communities from Kellogg Biological Station, Michigan, USA - KBS S2-3L metaG | ecosystem: Host-associated > Plants > Roots > Rhizosphere ...
ATCGGGGGATCGGGGGATCGGGATCGGGCGAATCGGGCGGATCGGGACGGATCGACGGATCGACCGCATTCGTCCTGCACGACGCTGGAGCGGCGGGGGCACGTTCGCCCCGGCCGCTAAGTCTATGCGGGGCAGCACGATCGCGTGAAGGTGCTCCGGCTGCCGATTGGCGTCGTAAGAAAAGTATGGCGCTCGTGACTCATGTGTGGCATATTAGCCCCACGCTGAGGATGCCATGCCCCGTCCGGATGTGCATCCCACGCCTCAAACGAGTAGCCGGGGACATTCTTCTCCCCTGAGCCGTCCACCGCGCGCCCCATCCCCGCGCACATAAGGTCAACTCACATGAGCGACGCTGCCGAGGCCGAAGTCCCGATCAACGTGCTGATCGTGGACGACGAGGAGCTGCTGGTGAAGAGCTGCGGGCAGATCCTAGCCAGCGAAGGCTACAACGTGTTCACCGAGGGACGCGGCCGGAACGCGCTGGAGGTGGTGCGCCGGCAACGCCCCGACATCGTGCTGACCGACCTGATGCTGCCCGACATGGACGGGCTGGCGCTGCTGAAGGAGATCAAGAAGCTGGCGCCCGAGACGCTGGTGGTGATGATCACCGGCTTCGCCACGGTGGACAGCAGCGTGGAGGCGATCCGCGCCGGCGCCTACGACTACATCCCCAAGCCGTTCACCGCCACGCAGCTGCGCATCCTCATCGGCCGCGCGGCGCAGCAGGTGCGGCTGGTGCAGGACAACGCGTCGTTGCGCGACCAGCTGAAGAAGCACTACAGCTTCGACAACATCATCGGCACCAGCGCCAGCATCCAGAAGGTGTTCGAGGTGGTGAGCCGGGTGGCGCCCACCGACGCCAGCGTGTTCATCTCGGGCGAGAGCGGCACGGGCAAGGAGCTGATCGCGCGGGCGATCCACGCCAACAGCCGGCGCAGCGCGCGGCCGTTCATGGCCATCAACTGCGCCGCGCTCCCCGACCACCTGCTGGAAAGCGAGCTGTTCGGCCACGAGAAGGGCGCCTTCACCGGCGCCGACCAGCAGCGGCGCGGGCTGCTGGAGGTGGCCAGCGGGGGCACCTTCTTCATGGACGAGATCTCGGAGATGAGCATGGAGCTGCAGGCCAAGCTCCTCCGGGTGATCCAGGAGCGGAAGATCCGCCGCGTGGGCGGCGAGGCCGAGATCGCCATCGACGTGCGCTGGGTGAGCGCCACCAACCGCGACCCCGACACCGCCGTGCGCGACGGGCTGCTGCGGCAGGACCTGCTCTACCGGCTGAACGTGGTGCCGGTGAAGCTGCCTCCGCTGCGCCACCGGCGGGAGGACATCCCCACGCTGGCGCAGCACTTCCTGAAGCGCTACGCCCAGGACTACTCGCGCGACAACCTGCGCTTCCACCCCGACGCGGTGCGGGTGCTGCAGGACTACGAGTGGCCCGGCAACGTGCGCGAGCTGCAGAACTTCGTGGAGCGCATCGTGTCGATGTGCCTGCCCGGGCAGGAGATCCTTCCCGAGGACATGCCCGAGGAGCTGTCGGTGCGGCACGCGGCCACCGGCGGGCGCGGGCCCGCGATGGCCTTCTCGGCCGATCTGCCCTTCCACGACGCCAAGACCGACGCCATCACGGTGTTCGAGAAGGAGTACCTGAGCGACCTGCTCAAGCGCCACGGCGGCAACATCTCGCAGGCCGCGCGCACCGCGGGGATCGACCGCAAGACGATCCACCGCATGCTGGCGAAGTACGAGATCGAAGGGCGCGACTAGAGGAGTAGAGCGCTCATACCACGTCCGGCTGAACTGCATTGTCACACAGAGGCACAGAGACGCAGAGAACTGCGGCTTTTTCTCTGTGACTCCGTGCCTCTGTGTGACACTTTAGCAGATCCTGCCGCCGCGATTATTCATGCGGATCCTGTATCAGACGGGTCAACGTTGAATCGAACGAGATCGGCCCCTCCCGCGCATGTCGCGGGAGGGGCCGATTGGCGTTCATGCGGCGGCGGTGGGGCTCTCACCCTGCCGCTTCGCGGCTGGCCCTCTCCCAAACCAACCTGGGAGAGGGACGGGGGCTCGCTTCGCTCGCGGCTAGGTCAGCGAGGGACGAGGCTTCGTGTGGGGGGCGAGAGGTCTCGTCCGAGGTACACGACCCGCGTCTACTTACGGATCGAAGGGGATGGGCGGGGCGAAGCTGCCGCTGGCGCGGCGGGTGGAGCCGGTGGGGCGGCCGGCCAGCTGCGGCGTGGGGCGCGAGGTGACGCCCAGGACGGCGCGGGTGATGTCGCGCTCGATGGGCTCGGGGGCGGCCAGGCCCTGGTTCATCAGCACCACCACCGCCAGGCGCTCGTCGGGGTACCAGGCCACCTGCGAGCGGAAGCCCGCCACCGCGCCGTCGTGGTGCAGGTAGGGGCCGGCGTCGGTGGTGTCCACCATCATCCCGAAGCCGTATCCCATCCGCACGCTGGCGTCGGGCGCAGCGGCCGGGGTGGTCATCTCGCGGTAGCTCTCGGCGCCCAGGACGCGGCCCTCTCCCAGCGCCACCTCCCAGCGGGCCAGGTCGGCCGCGGTGCTGCACAGCGAGCCGGCGGCGTACAGCACCGACGGGTCCCACGGATGGATGTGCACGGGGCCGCCGCGGCGGCCGCGCACGTAGCCCGAGGGGAGCGGGTCGCGCCCCGCGCCGCCGCAGTATTCGGTGTCGGCCATCCCCAGCGGCGCGAAGAACTGCTCGCGCAGGTGATCGCCGTAGGCCTCGCCCGTGACGCGCTCGATCACCAGCCCCAGCAGGTAGTAGCCCGAGTTGCTGTAGTGGAAGCCCGTGCCCGGCGTGAACAGCAGCGGCCGCGCGGCCAGCGAGTCGATCAGCTGCACCGGGGTGAGCGTCTGGCGGAACTCGCGGAAGAACTCGGTGAAGTTGGGCACCCCCGCCGTGTGGTTGAGCAGCTGCCGCAGCGAGATGGTGCGGTAGCCGGCGGGGAGGCCGTCCACGTAGCGCGTGACGTCGTCGTCCAGCGAAAGCTGGCCGTGCTCGGCAAGGCGCAGGATCGCGGCGGCGGTGAACTGCTTGCTCACCGACGCGATCTGGTAGACGGTGTTGGCGGCGGCCTGGCGGGTGCCGCGCTCGGCGGTGCCCCAGCCGCGCTGCAGCACCACGCGCCCGTCCTTGACGATCGCCACGCTCAGGCCGGGGATCGACTGGTCTTGCATGGCGCCGCGGGCGATTGAATCGAGCGTGGACTGCAGGCGCGACAGGCGCACGTCGCTCGCCGGCTGCTGCGACGCGAACGAGACGGCCAGCTGGGCGCCGGCGGGGCGCGCGAGGGCGCCCACGAGCAGTGCGGCGAGCGCCGCGGTGTGGCGAAGGGTCAAGAGCGTGGCTGGTGGGGCGGTGTGGCTGCGGAGATCCTGCGCGTGTGCGTGTGGCGGCGCGCGCGTGGCAATTGCGCGCGCGGGTGCACGTTCGCGATGGGCGAAACGTGGTGGATGCTCGGGTTTTCTGGAGAGTTTGGCGGGGGAGACCCGCCCGGACCAACGGCCTCCGATGGGAGCCCGGAACCGGGCCCTGGGGAGGGAGGGATACCTCTGGGCTAAAATCTAGGGACGAACGCGGGATCTGAGAAGAGTTTTATCAATTAGGGTTTCGTTTGGAGCAGTTTGGGTGGCAGTGGGCGTGGAGAGGGATGGGACGGGGCTGGTGAGGGGCGGTTGGAAACCGCGGCAACAACGGCCCGAAGTCGCTTCGCGACTCGCTGCGTCGGCATCATCGCCGTAATCCGGCGGGCGCGAGTGCTTCTATTCTGTCAGGGGCGACTCGATCCGACGGCGGCGAGCAGGGCGCGGGTCGCGGCTTCTGGATCCGTGGCCTGCATCACGGCGCTGATCACGGCGACTCCGGCGGCGCGCGCGCGGACCACGTCGGCCGCGTTCGCCTCGGCGATGCCGCCGATGCCGACGACCGGGATGCGGACGGCGCGCGCCACGTCGGTGATGCGCGTGAGGCCGATCGCATCGCCCGCGTCGGCCTTGCTGCCGGTGGGGTAGACGGGGCCGGTGCCTACGTAATCGGCCCCGTCGCGCTCGGCCGCGCGGGCGAGCGCGGGCGTCTCGGCGCTGATGCCGATCAGGAAGCCGGGGGGGACGATGCGGCGCGCGGCATCCACCGGCAGATCGTCTTGCCCCAGGTGCACGCCGTCGGCGCCAGCGGCCAACGCGACGTCGAGGCGGTCGTTCACCCACAGGAGCGCGCCCGCCGCGCGGGTCTCGGCCAGCAGTGCGCGGGCGAGATCCACCTGCTCGCGCGCGGGCTGGTCCTTGCCGCGGAGCTGGATGGACGGCGCGCCGCCCCGCAGCGCGGCGCGAACGACGTGGATGATCGATCGGCCCTCCCCGCAACTCGGGTCGGTGATGACGATCAGTGACAGGCGGCGGGCTAGGTCGTCCACGCTCAGCGGACGCTCTGGATGGCGCGGGTCTCGGCGCGCGACGCGCGCTTGGCGGCGTTGTGCTCGGCCAGGGTGCGCGTGAACACGTGCGTGCCGTTGGGCCGCGCCACGAAGTACAGGAAGTCCACCGGCGCCGGGTTCAATGCGGCCTGGATGGCGCCCTGGCTGGGCGAGGCGATGGGGCCCGGCGGGAGCCCGGCGTGGGTGTAGGTGTTGTAGGGATCGCCGGATACGGACGCGATGTCGCGGTAGAGCAGGCGCGCGCGCTGCTGGCCCAACGCGTACTGCACGGTGGGGTCGGCCTGCAGGCGCATGTTCTTCTTCAGGCGGTTGCGGTAGACGGCGGCGATGGTGGGGCGCTCGTGCCAGTCCTTGGCCTCGCGCTCCACGATGCTGGCCAGCGCCACCGCGTCGCGCTCGCTGATCCCCTGCGCCTGCAACTGCGCGCGCATCTGCGGCGTCCAGGCGCGCTGGTAGCGGCGCACCATCTCGCCGACCGCCTTCTCCACGGGCGTGCCGATGGGAAAGACGTAGGTCGCCGGGTAGAGGTAGCCTTCCAGGGTGGGGCCGGGCACGCCATACGTTCGCGCGGCGGCGGTGTCGGCCAGGCGCGCATGGATGGAGTCGGCGTTGCCGCCCAGCGCGGCGGCCAGACGCGCGGCGATCTGGCGGCTGGTCCATCCCTCGGGGACCACGACACGCGCCTTCACCACGTCGCCGCGGACGAGCTTGTCGACGATGGTGCTCCACTTCTCGCCCGCGCGGAACTCGTAGACGCCGGGCTTCAGCTTCGTTCCCGCGTCCTTCGAATCCGCGTATCGCCGGAACTTCTTCGCCGACTCCACGATGCCGCGCGTGGTGAGCGAGTCGGCCACGATGGTGAGGTTGGAGCCGGCCGGCACCTTCACGCGCAGCGGCGGCCCGTGCGGATCGCCGCCGCCGTCCGTCGCGCAGGCGGTGGCGGCGAGGGCGATCACGAGCAGCGCGACGGAAGTACGAAAGTACGAAAGTACGGGAGTACGGAACCGCATCGGGATGCGCCTGCGGATGAGGGTGCGGATGGCGGATTCGCGGCGCATCAGCCCTGCGCCTCGCGGGGGCGCTGGCGGAGCCAGGCGTCGAGGATGAGCGCGGCGGCGGCGCTGTCGATGCGCTCCTTCTGCTCGCGCTCGCTGCGCTTCAGGCCCATGCCGCGCACGGCGCGCTCGGCGGCGACCGAGGTCATGCGCTCGTCGATGAAGCTGACGGGCAGCCCCGTCCGCCGCGCCAGGTCTTCACCGAACGCGCGGACCTCCTTCGTCCACTCGGTCTCGTCGCCCGCGAGGTTGAGGGGGAGGCCCACGACAGCCTCGTCCACCTCGTGCTCCTCCACCAGCTTGCCGATCTCGGCCCACGGCGGACGCTTGCCGGCGCGGCGCTGCAGCGTGCCCAGCGGCGACGCGATCATCCGCAGCGGATCGCTCAGCGCGATGCCGATGCGGCGCTCGCCGTAGTCCAGGGCCATGGTCCGGGGCATCTGCCTCGTGTTCTTTCGGTTCGGTGTGTCGTGCGCGCAGCAAACTACGTCGCCCGCGCTCCGTCTGCATCATCCCCATGCATGCTCAACGATTGTCGCATGGCTGGGGATGCGGGCAACGCGCATTGCGTACCGCCGCGGCGCCGCGCAGCTTGGTGCAACCCCGCCACACCGCGCTTCCCGGCCCATCCCCATCCGCCAGACCAGACATGCACCGCTCGATCCACTTCGCCCTGGGTTGCGGCGTCCTGGCCGCATCCCTCGTGCTCACCTCTCGTATCGCGGCGCAGGAAACCGCGGGTGGTGATCAGACCCTCGCCGCCCTGCTCGATTCGGCGGCCCTGGCGCGCGCCGTCGCCACCGTGGCCCCACCCCATCTGCCGCGGGTGGTGCAGCCGCTCTGGGCGGTGGAGTACGACAGCACGGGCGCGGTGGCGGGCGTGTGGCCCGTGTACGACCACCTCGTGGGCGACGGCAGCGACGCGCCGGTGACGGCGGCCGTCCGCGCGGCCCTCCGGCCGCGGTGGCCACTTCGCCGGGCTGGGCTCGTTTACCTGCGCGTCGAGGCGGGCGAGAACGCCGCCGTTCGGCTCGTCCATCCCGCCATCACGCCGCCGACGCTCGTGAACCGTGACGAGCTGGTCCATCGGCTGCAAGCGGTGATGCAGCGCAATCTCGGCCGCATTCCAGCGGGCGCGCAGCCCGTGGTGCGGGTGAGATACCGCGTCCTGGCGCGAGCCGTGGTCGACTCGGCCAGCATCTCGGTCGTCCGCTCGTCCGGCGATGCGGTGCTGGACAGCGAGGCGGTGGCCGCCGTGGCGATCTCCAGGTTCCAGCCGGGAACGGTGGACGGGATCCAGGCCGCCGCGTGGGTCACGCAGCCCGTGCGCTTCGTCATGATGGACGACGGGCCCGCGGACGGCGAGCCGTCGGTCTCGGTGCCCAGCGCCCCCGCGCCGCCGCCGCGCACCTCGGCGCGGGAGCGGACGGGCGCGCTGCGGCCGTGGGCCGGGATGGAGCTGCTCACCAGCGCCATCGCCGCCGGCACGGCCGCGTCGGAGGGGATCGGCGGCCGCGGCTGGGGCGCGCAGGTGAACGTGGGCGCCACGGCGTATCGTGTGCTGACTGGCCGCGTGGACCTGGGGATCGTGGCGCTGAACGACAAGCGGCGCTTCACCGAGGAGACCACGGCGGGCGACCGGACGTCGGGCGTGGCGGGCGGGCTGGCGACGGCGGCGGTGGGGCTGCGCACGCCGCCGCTGCCGCTGGGTGAGGGTGCGCCGGCCAGCGTGTCGGCCGGGGCCGGCGCGGGGCACAGCTGGATCAGCGCCAACCGCAGCATCAGCCAGTGCCTCGACTGCACCGCCGAGGACGTGGCGGTGGAGGGCGGCGATTTCTGGGAGGCCGGCCTGCAGGTAGACGGCCGCGGCCTCTCGGGTGTCTCCATCCGCTACCGCGCCTACGGCGGCCGGTCGGACCTTCGCGACACGGTCATGGTCGGCTGGGTCCGGCGGTTCTGATCCGCGGAGCGCATCGGCAAGATCGGCAGCCGCGGGATCACCTCCCGCGGCTGTCGTTCGTTTCTCCGTCGTCCGTCGAACGGTTCGCTTCCGTGTGATGGGGCATCTGCCCTGATGCAAACCCGGTGCGGCGCTTGCGTTCGCTCCGCCGCTTCAACCCCGTAAGAAGCGAATGGAGCCGACGAGATGAGCGACGAGCAGAGCCAGAAGTACCGCGAAGCAGCCGAGGCCACGGCGCGCGAGCAGCGGGAGATCCAGAAACGGATCGACCGCCTCGACAAGGCCGCGGCGAAGAAGGAGGAGAAGGGCGGGGAGGAGGAGGGCGGCGACGCCGTGCAGGCCGGCGCGCGCGAGGAGCCCGAGACCCCGATGCCCGATCAGCATTTGAAGAAGCCCGGCATCGAAGCCGAGATGGAGCTGAAGCCCCGCTTCATGGCGCCCGACTACAAGGGCTCCGAGAAGCTCGAGGATCGCGTGGCGATCGTCACCGGCGGAGATTCGGGGATCGGGCGGGCGGTGGCCGTGCTCTTCGCGCGCGAGGGCGCCGACGTTGCCATCGTCTACCTCAACGAGCACGAGGATGCCGAGGAGACCAAGCGCGCCGTGGAGGGCGAGGGCCGGCGCTGCATCCTGATCCCCGGCGACGTGCGCGACTCGGCGTTCTGCGACCACGCGGTGGAGCGCACCGTGGCCGAGCTGGGCGGGCTGAACGTGCTGGTGAACAACGCCGCCTTCCAGGAGCACGTGCAGAAGCTCGAGGACCTGACCGACGAGCACCTGGACATGACGCTGCGCACCAACATCTACGGCTACATCCACATGGCCCGCGCGGCGCTGCCGCACCTTTCGAAGGGCGACAGCATCATCTGCACGGGCTCGGAGACGGGGCTGTTCGGCAACGCCACGCTCCTCGACTACTCGGCCACCAAGGGCGCCATCCACGCCTTCGCCATGTCGCTGGCGCAGAACGTGGCCGAGCGCGGCATCCGCGTGAACGTGGTGGCCCCCGGCCCCGTGTGGACGCCGCTCAACCCGGCGGACGCACCGCCCGACAAGGTGAAGGAGTTCGGCGGCGACACCGACATGAAGCGCCCTGCTCAGCCCGAGGAGCTGGCGCCGGCGTACGTGTTCCTGGCCTCGCCCGTGTGCTCCAGCTACATCAACGGCGCCATCCTCCCAGTGATGGGCGGCCCCACCGGTTGACCCCAGCGCCAAGGCTCACGGCAACGAAGACGGCCCGCCGCGATGGCGGGCCGTTTTACCTTCTGACTCGGCTCCCAATCAGGCCGCGAGCCGCCGCACCACCTCTCGCGCGCCCTTCCGGTACACCGTGAGGCACACCAGCTCGTCCGCAGGGTCGCGCACCTCCCACCACCGGCTCTTCTTCTGCTTGATGATCGTGTAGGCTGGCTTCGCGGCGGCTGCGGGCGTGGGGTCCTTCGGCTGCTCAGGCATCGTGGTCTCCGATCCTCTTGACCCCGGCCGCCCAACAGGGCATGCTTGGTGAGCGGGCGGCTTCGGTCGTTCGTGTATAGGGCTGGCCGATGCTTCTTCGCGGGAGAACGGCCAGCCTCTTTCTTCTGCCCTGTGTTACCAATATAGTTAACAAAGCGTGTAATGTCAACAATTTTGGTAACAGAAGTTCACGCGGACCTGCGAGGTTGCTTTGGCACGAGAGGCAGTTGTGGACTTAGTTCAGCGTGTACTGCGAGACGGCCCATTCTCAATGCGCCAACTCGCTGAGGACGCCGGCTTGAGCTATGGTGTGCTCCGCGCTTGGGCGATGGGGCGGCGGACGCCCACGCCTGAAAACCTCGCGCGCATAGCTGGCGGTTTCGAACGCCGCGCCCAGCAGTTGGGTGATATTGCGTTAGAATTGAGACGAGCAATAGAGGACGGCCGTTAGGATGGATCAATTACAAACCACGTTAAAGAGTCAAAGGCTCTTGCGCTTCTGCTCGAAATTCATTAGAAACCGTCGTGGTCATTGTTGTAGGCGTCTCCGCCTAGTGTCGCCGGTCAACCTCTCAGCTCTCTCGAATAATGTCTCGCACAATTTGGTCGATCAAGCGAGAGCTTCTTAAAAAGTCGCAAGAAGCAGCGTTAACTGCTATAAAAATCTTCAATGATCCGTTGATTCGGTTCAAATCTGAAACGTTCATAGTTCTTATGATTATCGCGTGGACATATTTACTGCATGCTCACTTCCGCGCTATGCATGTGGAATACCGCTATTTTCGTCAGTTGGGACGGCGCAAACGCTTTGACCGGACCGTGAATGGTGCGTATAAATATTGGGAACTTGAGCGCTGTCTAAACGATCGTGAGTCTCCAGTAGATCGGGATACCGCCAACAATCTGCGCTTCTTGATCGGTCTTCGCCATGAAATAGAGCATCAGATGACTCGCTCATTGGACAACTTTTTGAGCGGCCGATATCAAGCATGTGCGCTAAACTACAACCATTACTTGAAGGAGCTTTTCGGCGTCGAGTACTCCCTTGATGAGTATCTTTCGTTCTCGATTCAGTTCATGGAACTCAGCGCAGAGCAGGTTCTTGGGGGAACGCCGGAGGTTGAGATTCCGCAACAGTTGCGGGCGTATATTGCTCGGTTTGATCATCAGCTCCAATCGGATGAATTTAACAGTCCACGCTTCGCTTATCGCCTGCTGTTCACACGACAACTCGTGAACCGTCCAGGTCAGGCAGACAGAGTAGTAGAGTTTATTGATCCCGACTCAGAGCTTGCGCAAACAATTGACAAGGCCTATTGGATCAAGAAGGAGGTTGAGCGACCGAAGTATCTCCCCAAATCTGTGGTTGCAGCTGTAAGAGCTGCGGGATATCCGAAGTTCCGTATTCAGCCTGATCATGTCAGGATGTGGAAGGCTGAGGATGCAAAAAAGCTAGGAAAGGGTTTTGGTATTGAGGTGCAGGGCACCTGGTTCTGGTACCGGAACTGGATCGATCGCTGTACCGAACTTTGCAAAGCTGAGGGTGACCTGTATCGCTAAAAGGACACCGCGTCCTGCGCAACGCGTTGGCTAATGCTGGTAATGTCTAGGGGTCACTGAGGAGATCCAAGTTGCGAACGCAACTAAGGCCAGTGAACTATCGATTCTTGGAGGAGCGATGCTGGTTTGGGCAACCGAGTTCCCAGTAGCCAACGGCAAGACGTCAAACGATTTGTTGCCACTCTTGATTGAATGGCTCGTGAAAAGTCCGCATTCCGAATGGACGGAAGCCCATTTTGAAGCGGAGGTTGTTCTTGGGGAAGTGACGAAATATGAGGCTGGTGGCCAGACAGTATTACTGGCGAAGGTCGATACGGATCATCAGCGGTGGACAGGGTTACACCAATCGTGGATCGAGAATGGTGAGCGAGAGTGGACAACTGAGATTGTAGGATTTGAAAAAGACGATTCTTTATGGGTATCAGTTCGTCTGGATTGCAACCTTCTTCTACCCGGACTGCGGTTACCCAGTCCCAAGAAACCTTTCATCGTAAAACTCCTTTTACAGACGCTTGGCGGAGGGTACGACGCAATTTTGCCGGTCAGTGATGCGCCCATTATTCTTCAGGAAGATGAGGTTGACTTGGCCGCCGGTCTGATGATTGGAACTACTCGGAATCAACTTCCAGTGGTTTACGTCAGTGCAGAGCGTGCTGGGCATTATGCTGTAGATCCGGAAAAACTTGCAAAGTGGCTCGCGGGAATGGCTCACGTAGTGGTTGAGCCTTCACGACATTTCTCATTCGCGTTGGCCCGTCATGTATCCAGATCGAACGCTTACGGCGGAGCTGTAAGCGTTTACTGGCCAAACGGTATAGGCCATCAAGCGCGCTTCATCCCTGCACGGTTCGATTCCGCAGAAACGATGGAGCGAGAGATCGCAGCGACGGTACGAACTGCTCTGACTCATATTCGTCCGCGATCGGAGGCAACATGGGGATACCTTCGAGAAGCGATCTCACGTGGCCGTATTGAGGCTCTTAAGGCTGCAGGATCAACGGAAGTGGAGGAGTATATCCGTGCCTTCGATGTCGACACTGCCGTGAAACAGGAGCGCCTCGAAGGAGCAGAACGCGAGATCGGACGGCTTCGAGGTGAGATTCGGCGTTTTGAAGCTGCAGTAGGTCAGGCGAGTGAGGGCATACTTACGAATGGGCGGGAACAAGAGTTCTATCCAGGTGAAGCGAGAGATGCTGTCCTACAAGCGTTACGTGCGGGCCGAGGATCGTTGGCGCCCAATTCGCGCTGGGTGCACCTTGTAGACGACATTCTCTCAGTGAATCCGAAAACGGATTTCCAAGAAACCGCCTCTGCTGAATTAAAGGAGTCCCTTTCTAAGACGAAGAAGTTTGGCGCCGAACAGAGAAAGACGCTTGAGGCGTTGGGATTCGATGTGGACGAATCCGGTAAGCACGTAAAGGCTGTCTACCACAGAGATGACCGGTATATATTCGCGCTCGGAAAAACCAATAGTGATCATCGTGCGGGGAAAAATATGGCGAGTACGATCATTCGAAAGATCTTTGGTTAAGTCTGTTCCGGGTTTTGGCGATACCAGAGCGTGTGCTTGTCCGCGTCGCCGACGATTATCGCTACTTGGATGTTGGGTGAAGCGAAGATATGCACCGGTCCGCGAGTTTAAAGGAAAACCGTAAAACGGCCCGCCGCGAGGCAGGCCGTTTTCGTTGGAGCAAGACTTCGCGCCGGCTCAGCTCTCCAGCCGCCCCAGCGCATCCTCCAGGCTCGCTCCGGTGGAGAGGGACTGGTAGACGTCGCCCAGCGTTTCGCCGCTGCCGAAGAGGAGGCGGCTGCGGCCCTGCTCGGCGGGGACCTCCATCACCACCACGCCGGCGCCGGCCACGCGGCCCAGCAGGTCGGTGAAGAAGCCGGTGGAGACGTGGCAGCCGGCGGGGCCGCCGTCGCTGCCGGCCTCGATCCAGTCCACCAGGTCCAGCGCACCCACGCCGGGGTGCAGGCGGCGGTGCTCCACGCGGCCCCATCCCAATCCCTCGAAGTAGTCGCTCACCCCGCCCCAGAAGGCGTCGGCGTCCAGCTCGCCGGGGTCGCCGTTCGCGCCCAGGTGGCCGGTGAGCGACTGGCTCACCGCCTCGCCCACCTCGTAGCCCACCTGGCGCAGCAGGTTCACGGCCTCCATCGGCTGCCGGTCGTTGGCCAGCGCGCGGCGGAGCGAGCTGATCAGCCCCGCGGGCACCTGCACGAACCGGGCGTCGGTCGCGGTCGCGTTCATAGCGGTAGAGCCTCTTGCTCGGAGGGTGGGTCGGTGGGATCGGGGGATGGGGTGCCGCCCTGCGCCTCGCCTTCGCCGGCATCTCCGTCCCCGGCGTTGTCGCCGGTGGACTCGGCCAGCGCGAGGAGGTCGGCCTCGCTCAGCTGCTTCACGCCCAGCTCCTGCGCCTTCGCCAGCTTGCTCCCCGCGTCTTCGCCGACCACGAGGTAGTCCGTCTTCTTCGTCACGCTGCCGGTGATCCGCCCGCCGCGCTGCTGGATGAAGTCCTCCAGCTGCGTGCGCGACATGGTGGGATGCGTCCCGGTAATGACAAAGGCCAGCCCGTTGAACGGCCCCGACGTGGGCTTTGGCCGCTCCTCCGTCAGCTTCACCCCCGCGTCGGCCAGCTTGCGGACGATCAGCTGGTTGCGCGGCTCGGCGAGCCAGGCGTGCAGCGCGGCCGCCATCGTGTGGCCGATGGTGTGGACGGCCTCGATCTCCTCGGTCGACGCCTTCATCAGCGCGTCCATGCTGCCGAAGTGCCGCGCCAGCGTCTGCGCGGCGATCTCGCCCACGTGGCGCACGCCCAGGCCAAAGAGCACGCGCGCCAGCCCCTGCTGCTTGGAGGCCTCGAGGCCGCTCAGCAGGTTCTGCGCGGACTTCTCCTTGAAGCCCTCCAGCGTCAGCAGATCGCCGATGGTGAGACGATACAGGTCGCCGACGTCTTCGACCAGCTTCTTGCGCGCGCGTCCGTCCGCGCCGTCCGCCGCCGAATCACCGGCGACCGCCTCGTCCGACGATCCCCCGGCAGTGGACTCGTCCGCCAGCAAGCCCTCGGACGACGGCGATTCTTCCGCCGCGTCCCACGGCGGCGTGTATCCGACCGCGGCCGCGTCGTCCGCCACCGGCTGGCCCGCGTCGTCCACCGGCCGCGCGCGCACCATCTGCAAGATCGTGCGCTCGCCCAGCCCGCGGATGTCCATGGCCCCGCGCGAGGCGAAGTGCACGATCCCCCAGTAGATCCGCGCCGGGCAGGCCGAGTTGGGGCAGTAGACCATCGCCTCGCCCTCGGGCCGCTCCACGGGCGTGTGGCAGGCGGGGCAGTGGTCGGGGATGTGGAACTCCGCCGCGCGCTCCTGTCCTTCCTCCAGCACGGGGCCGACCACCTGGGGGATGACCTCGCCGGCGCGCTTGACGAGGACCTTCTCCCCGGCGCGGAGATCCTTGCGCCGGATGTCTTCCTCGTTGTGCAGCGTGGCCAGCTTTACGATCACGCCGCCCACCTCCACCGGCTCCAGCTCGGCATAGGGATTGAGCGCGCCCGTACGCCCCACGTTGATGCGGATCGCCTTCAGCGTCGTGACGACGAGGGCCGGCGCATACTTGTAGGCCGTGGCCCAGCGCGGCTCGCGGCCACCCACGATGCCGAGCTCCGTGTGCAGCGCGACGGGATTGACCTTCACCACCGCGCCGTCCACCTCGTAGTCCAGCGTGCCGCGCGTCTTCTCGAACTCGGTGACGAACGCGAGCACTTCCTCGAGCGACGCGCAGGGACGGGCGAGCGGATTGACCGGAAATCCCCACGCCTTGAGCCCTTCGAGCAGCTCCCACTGCGAATCGAACGGCCCCTCGTTGCCGCGCCCCGTCTCCACGGCGTAGGCGAAGAAGCGCAGCGGCCGCGTGGCGGTGATGGCGGGGTCGAGCTGGCGGAGCGCGCCGGCGGCGGCGTTGCGCGGGTTGGCGAACGTGGCCAGGCCCTCGGCCGCGCGCCCCTGGTTCATCCGCTCGAAGCCGGGGAGCGACATGTACACCTCGCCCCGCACCTCCATCAGCGCGGGCGGCGTGGGCCCGTCGGACTTGAGACGAAGGGGGATCTGCCGGATGGTGCGCAGGTTCTGCGTCACGTCTTCGCCGATCGTCCCATTCCCCCGCGTGGCGCCTTTGATGAACACGCCGTTCTCGTACGTCAGCGCGATCGCCAGCCCATCGATCTTCGGCTCGACGACATATCCCGCGGTGCGCACCTCTTCGGCCATGCGGGCGTTGCGCGTCTCCCACGCCTCCAGCTCTTCGGGGCCGAAGGCGTTGTCGAGCGAGAGCATGGGCGCCAGGTGCTCCGTCTTCTCCAGCTTCGACGCGGGCTCGGCGCCCACGCGCTGGGTGGGCGAGTCGGCGGTGCGCAGCTCGGGGTGCGCCTCTTCCAGGCGCTTGAGCTCGTGGAACAGCCGATCGTACTCGGCGTCCGACAGCGTCGGCGCGTCGAGCACGTAGTATTTGTGGCTGGCATGTTCCAGGAGTTCCCGGAGCTCGGCCGCGCGGGCGGCGAGCTCGGGATGGTCGGGCGGGGTCACCGTCAGCTCTTGGCCGGGGTCTTCTGCGTTGCGCGGATCACGCGGTTGCGGCCGGTCTCCTTGGCCTCGTAGAGCGCCTCGTCGGCCTCCTTGAGCAGCGCCTCGGGGCTGTCCACGTCGGTCATGGGGAACGATGCCACCCCCGACGAGCAGGTCATGCGGATCTCGGTGGCCTCGTCGCGATAGACGTGCGACTCCACCGCCTCGCGCACCCGCTCGGCGAAGCGGGCGGCCTCCTCCTCGCCGGTGTTGGGGAGGATGGCGATGAACTCCTCGCCGCCGTAGCGCCCCACCATGTCGATCTCGCGCGCGGTCTCGCGCAGGATGCGGGCGGTCTCGTAGAGGACCACGTCGCCGGTGGGGTGGCCGTAGGTGTCGTTGACCGACTTGAAGCGGTCGAGGTCGATCATGGTCACGCCCAGCGGCTCGCCGCTCCGGCGCGAGCGTTCGAACTCCTCGTGCAGCAGCTCGTGCACGTGGCGGTGGTTGAACAGCTCCGTCAGGCCGTCGGTGATGGACAGCTTGCGCAGCCGCTTGTTGGCCACCTCCAGCTCGCGGTTCTTCTGGTCGAGCTCGTCCTGCAGGCGCTTGATGCGGAGCATCGCGCGGACCCGCGCCTCGAGCTCGTTGAAGTGGTACGGCTTGGCGATGTAGTCGTCGGCGCCGGTGTTGAGCCCCTGCACGATGTGCTCGGTCTCGCCCAGCGCGGTGACCAGGATGATGGGGATGAAGGGCAGGGTGTCGTCCTGCTTGATGCGGCGCGACACCTCGTACCCGTCGATCCCCGGCATCATCACGTCGCAGAGGATGAGCTGCGGCGGCTCGGAATGCACGGAGGCCAGCGCCTCTTCACCATTCGAGGCGGTGGCCACCAGGTACCCGCGCGACTCGAGCCGGGCGCGCAGGATCTCCACGTTGTCGGGCAGGTCGTCCACCACCAGCACGCGCACGCCGGCCGTCGACGCGGCGGCGTTTCCCGCTCCGCTCAAGCGCGCGCCTCCCGCCCCGCGCCGATGAAGCGCTCCACCTCGGCCACCACGCGCCGCGGCTCGCAGGGCTTGGCCAGGTACCCGTCGCACCCGACCTCCTGCGCCTTGGCACGGTCGGTGGCCAGGGCGTGCGCCGTCAGGGCGATGATGGGAATGTCGCTGGTCGACGCGTCGCTCTTGAGGATGCGGGTCGCCTCCCACCCGTCGATCAGGGGGATGCTGATGTCCATGAGGATCAGGTCCGGATGGTCCTCGCGGGCCATGCGAACGCCGTCCTCTCCATTGCGCGCCTCGGTCACCTTGTATCCGAAGTGCTCCAATATGGTACGATAGACGGTCCGGTTGTCCTCGTTGTCTTCGACGAGGAGGACCGTCTTGCTGGAGTCGGCCATGTTCCGCGATACCTCCGTTCCGGGTTCCACCGCGCTCCCCCTTGCAAGAAGCGGGGTAAGTGGCGCGCGGCGGGTGCAGGCGATCATATATACCGCTGGCGGCAACCCACCCGCAAGCGGTGGTCCCGGCCTGCCGGCGCCCACGTGAGGCGCGCGCGGCACGGCCGTTGCCGTCGCAACCGGTACCCGCTCAATCTCAATCTGTTTCCCGGAACGGCATGCATTACGACGATTCCACCCGACGGCGCAACCTCTTCAGCGGCCTCGTGTTGGGCGCGGCGCTGGGCGCGGGCCTGGCGCTGCTCCTCCTCCCCGAGGAGCGCCTGCGCTCCGGCGGCCGCATCGTGGTGCGCGCCGCCCGCACCCTGGGCCGCGACATCGGTGACGAAGGCGCGCGCGGACTCAGCCGTGGCCTGGGCGAGGACGGCGGTGACGCTGCCGAAGCCGCCGACGACGGCGACGAGGTGGGCGCCCGCCGCCGCGAGACGGGCGCCACGTCGCCGGCCCGGCAGCGGGCGGCGCGGCTGGCGCGGCGCAGGTTCGAGCTGTGACGGCGGTGGCGGAGGAGGTGCGGTAGCCCGGGCTCCGAGCCGCGGCGGCCACACGACAGGTGCCCACGGCGGGTCGGCAGACATCTACACGGACGGCCGAAGCCGCGGCAACGACTACGAAAAGCCTCACGAACCGCGTGAGGCCTTCAGGAGCGGGTTTCCGCGTTTCGCCGTCAACCTCCCCCAGTCGGTTTTGGGGGAGGTCGAAAAACGCGGCAGCCGTACCGCCGCGTTTTTCGGGTGGGGCCGTCGGGCGGGCGATGCGCCTTCACCCGGTCGCGCTCGACGTCCATCGTCACTCGCACTCTCGTACTTTCGCACTTTCGTACTCTCGCACTTTCGTACTCTCGCACCTGGTTCCGATGTCCATCCATCCCGACGAGCTGGGGCCGCTGTTCAAGCGGTATTTCGACGGGCGGCGCCTGGTGGTGGTGTCGAACCGCGAGCCGTACGAGCACCGCTGGAGCGAGGAGGTGGGCGAGATGGACGTGCGCCGCCCCGCCGGCGGGCTGACGTCGGCGCTCGACCCGCTGATGCAGGCGCTGGGCGGCACCTGGGTGGCGTGGGGGAGCGGCGAGGCCGACGCGGCCGCGGCCGACCACGAGAGCCGCGTGCGCGTGCCGCCCGACGAGCCGGCCTACACGCTGCGGCGGGTGTGGCTCGGCAACCACGACATCCACCGCTACTATCTGGGCTTCAGCAACCAGTTCCTCTGGCCGCTGTGCCACCTGCGGCCGGATCTGACACGCATCCGGGGCCGCTACTGGGAGCGCTACCGGCGCGTGAACCGGCGCTTCGCCGAGGCCACGCTCGAGGAGGTGCGGGGGAAGGGTGCGGCGATCTGGTTCCAGGACTATCACCTGGCGCTGGCGCCGCTGTTCGTGCGCGCCCGCCGCCCCGACGTGGCGCTCGCGCACTTCTGGCACATCCCCTTTCCCCCGTTCGACGTCTTTCGCCTCTCTCCCCACGCCGGGTACCTGCTGCGGGGGATGCTGGCCAACGACCTGATGGCGTTCCACCTGCCGCAGTTCGCCGACAACTTCCTGCGCTGCGCGGCGCGGCTTGCCGGCGCGCAGGTCGACTTCCGCGCGGGCACCGCCACGCTCGACGGCCACACCTGCCACGTGGGCGACTTCCCCATCTCCATCGACGTGGACCAGTTCCGCGAGGCAGCCACCGCCAGCGGGGCCGAGGCGCAGATGGAGCGGCTGCGCGCCCGCTACGCGCCGCATGGCGGGGCCATCGGCGTGGGGGTGGACCGGCTGGACTACAGCAAGGGGCTCCCCGAGAAGTTCAAGGCGCTCGAGTTCCTGTGGGACCGCTTCCCCGAGTTCCGCGAGCGGTTCACCTTCATCCAGGTGGCCGTGCCCAGCCGCAGCGACATCGAGGCCTACGACGACCTGGCGCAGAAGGTGGACAAGCAGGTGCGCGAGATCAACGAACGCTTCGGCACGGCGGGGTGGAAGCCGATCCACCTGGTGAAGCAGTCGCTCCCCGCCGAGCGGCTGGCCGTGATCTACCGCATGGCCGACGTGTGCGTGGTCAGCTCGCTGCAGGACGGGATGAACCTGGTGGCCAAGGAGTTCGTGGCCAGCCAGGTGGACAGCCGCGGCGTGCTGGTGCTGAGCGAGTTCGCCGGGGCGGCCGAGGAGATGGCCGGCGGGGCGATGCTGATCAACCCCTACGACCCCGAGGCCTGCGCGCTCACCCTGCGCGAGGCGCTGACGCTGCCCCGCGACGAGCGCGCCGCCGCCATGCGCCGGCTGCAGGAGTCGATGCACACGATCTACGACTGGATGGGCGACACCTTCACCCGCTGGGGCGAGGTGACCGAGAACCGGCCCGACGAGGTGCGGCCCCTCGATACCGAGGGCGACGACTTCTTCGCCGTGGGCAGCGGCCCGGAGCGGGGCTACGCGGACGAGGTGTAGACGGAGAAGGGCACGCCCTCGTCCGTCAGGGCAAGGCGGAGCCGGTCGAGGTCCCCGGGAAGTGTCTCCAGCGCAAGGTTGCAGCGCGCGTGCGCCGCGGCCGGCGCGGGGATCACCTCCACGGGGATCTCGCGTTCGCGCGCGATCTCCTCGGCCCAGAGCGCGTGGTGCGTGGTGTCGAAGGTGAGGATGGAGGGCATTGGATCCGGCTCGATCGACGGGTTCGGTTGAACGGATGCACAAGGCGCCTGTAGCGCCCGCCTTCATCGTAGACGCCGAAGCCCCGGTCGCAACAGGCGGCCGGGGCTTCGGGGGACAGGAATTTCGTCGATGGACGGCGCTAGCGAAGCGCCTTGCCGGCCATCTTGATCAGGTCGTTCAGGGCGTTGCCGCCGCCGGTCGCGCCCGGCTCGCCGCCCGCGAGCCCGCCGAGCAGCCCGCCCAGCAAGCCCCCCAACCCGCCGCCGCCCTCCCCGGGCGACGCAGGCGAGGCCCCGGCATGCTGCTTCGCCAGGTAGCCGGTGACCAGCATGGCCAGCAGCGGCAGCATGCGCTTGAGCAGCTCGGGCGACAGCCCGGACCGTGCCGAAGCGTCCTGCGCGACCGTGCGGCTCACGTCCTTGGAGCCGAAGATCTGGCCCAGCACGTTGTTGCCCGGGGCGACCTCGGTGGGCCCCGGCCCCACGACGTTGTCGAGGAGGGCGCCGCCGCCCAGCTGGCTCAGCAGGCCGCCCAGCCCCGCCTCGCCCGCAGGGCTTGCCTGCGCCTGGTTCTGGAAGCCGCCCAGGATGGCCGGCAGCAGCGCGGCGGCGCCGCTCGCCGCCTCGGCCTCGCTGATGCCCAGCTGCTGGGCCACGGCCTGAATGCCGCCCGCCTGCTCGAGAATGTCGGTGATGGGCATGTGCCTCGTCTCCCGGTGGTGGGGGCGGCCGTTCAGTCCAGGAGATTCTGGGGCACCGTGCCGCCGTTGGCGGCGATGCGGGCGAGGACGGTCTTGTGCAGCCACATGTTCATCTGCGCCGAGTCGTTCATGAGCGCCGGTGGGCAGCCCAGCTCCACCGCCAGCTCCTTGCGGGCGGCCAGGCTGTTGTCGATGCCCAGCAGCGAGAGCAGGTCCACGATCGACTCGCGCCAGTTGACCGGGTGCGAGATCTTGGCGGCCAGGCTCTCCATGTGGGCCTCGACGTCGACCACGCGCACGGCTGCCGGGGCCGCGGGTGCCGCGACGCCACCGGCGGCGGGCGCATGCGCGACGGCGGGTGCACCCGCGGCGGCGGGCGCGCCCGCGGGCTGGGCGGCCGGCTTGTCGGAGCCGAGGCCGAGTGACGAGAGGATTTTGCCGAAGATGCTCATGGGGCACTGCCTTTCCCTTGGTGGCAGCCCCCTGCGTTCCGGCAGATTGCCGGGTGTGCGTGGCGATGCCTGAAAAACGAATCCGCCAGCGGTGCTGCCCGCTGGCGGATCGCGTTCCAGCCCATCGCAAGTGCTGGACCTGTTTAATCTTAAGGCCGTCTCTCCGCCAGCGCCTCGCGTGCGTTCACCGCGGCTTGAATGGAGGATTCTCGACGGTCGGCCCCGGCTGGCGAGGTGCACCCAGGCGCGTTCATGATGTCGATCCACCGCTGTTCGATCTCACGAGATCCCACCGGATCCTCGCCGCCATCGCACCCGATCCCCTCACCCGACTTCCAGGCGATACACGGCGGCCGCATCCCGCGCGTCGGGGGTGAAGCCCATCTTGCGCAGGTACTTGGCGTGCTCGGGGTTGCCTGGCGCCGTGGCGATGGTGTGGATGCCGCGCTCGCGGAAGAAGCTGGCGCTTTCGCCGTAGACGTATCGCCCCACCTTGAAGTCGCGGAAGCTGGGGATCACGTAGTCGAGCCGCACCCAGAGGCAGCCGTCGTCGCGCACCTGGCCGATGAAGAGGCCGGCGGGCATCAGGTCGCGCAGCACCAGGAAGGTGAGCTCGCCCGGTTGCGGCGGCCCGGTGAACTCCGGGACGAAGCGGCGGATGTCTTCGGCGTGGAAGCCCAGGAAGTACTGCACGTACTGCGAGCCCGGCTCCACCTCCAGGATGCGGAAGTACTCCCTGGCGCGCAGCATCCGCGACAGGTACCACACGTTGATCACGCAGATGAACGCGTTCACCGCCGCCACCGGGTACGCGCCGATCAGCGCGCCGTAGATGGTGAACGCCAGCGAGCCCACCAGGTTGATCACCCGCAGCCGCAGGATCCGGCTCATCATCAGCGAGACCGCCACCAGCACGCTCGCCAGGTAGCCCAGCAGCTCCAGCCACAGCTTGGAATCCATCAAGATCCTCTAGGAAGTACGATATCGAATGTGAAGTCGGGTGCGCTTCGGCAGAGCCCGCGGGGCCCCCTCCCCGCGCCTGAGAGCGCGTACCCTCCCCCGCTTCGCGGGAGAGGGTGGTGGGTTTCGTGTGCCGCGCGGGCGAGGGCGCAGGTCCTGCCTCCCCGGTGAAGCGCGGGGGGAGGCTAGCCGCAGGCGCCGAAGACCGTTGCGTCCAGTTGCCCGGCACTGCGCGCCGAATCCGTGCACCCCGAATACCACTGCAGGGCGTCCGCTGCAAGGGCGGGGTGTGCGCATCTTCGGGTGTGGCAAAGGGCTTGCGAAGGTGGCGGCCGCGGACGTGTGCCGCGCAGGACCGAGCCGACAGCCGAGAGGAACGCTGATGCGCCTGAACACCCGGGGGAGCAGCAACGTGGAGGACCGCCGCGGCATGGGCGGAATGGCGGCCGGCGGTGGGCTGGGCGCGCTGGTGCTGGGGTTGCTCTACATGCTGCTGGGCGGCAACCCCGACCCGAACGGCGGGCCTATCCCCATCCCCGGCGCGAGCCCCACTGCCCAGCAGCGGACGCCCGCCGACGACGCCGAGGCGCAGTTCGCCAGCAAGGTGCTGGAGAGCACCGAGAACACCTGGACGGGCGTCTTCCAGAAGATGGGGCAGACCTACCAGAAGCCTACTCTGGTGCTGTTCGACGGGGTGACGGGCACGGCGTGCGGCACCGGACAGTCGGCCATGGGGCCGTTCTACTGCCCCAACGACGGCAAGGTGTACATCGACCTGAGCTTCTACCGCGAGCTGGAGCAGCGCTTCCACGCGCCGGGTGACTTCGCCAAGAGCTACGTGCTGGCGCACGAGGTGGGGCATCACGTGCAGAACCTGCTGGGCGTGTCGGAGCAGGTGCAGCGCGCCGAGCAGGCCGCCAGCAGCAAGGAGGAGGCGAACTCGTACTCGGTGAAGCTGGAGCTGCAGGCCGACTGCCTGGCCGGCGTGTGGGCTAGCGAAGCCAAGCAGCGCGGCGAGCTCATCATCGACCAGGGCGACGTGCAGACGGCGCTCAACGCCGCCACCGCCATCGGCGACGACAAGCTGCAGCAGGAGGCGCAGGGCCGCGTGGTGCCCGAGAGCTTCACGCACGGCAGCTCGGCGCAGCGCGTGGAGTGGTTCAGCCGCGGGCTGAACAGCAGTGGCGACCTCCGCCAGTGCGACACCTTCAACGGCCAGGCGCAGGGGCTGATGGGCGCCCGCTAGTCGGCGCGCCCTGCCGTCGACGCATCGCCCGCCTCCGCATCCACGCGGGGGCGGGCGATGGTCGTTCAGGACGCGGCGCGCAGCGGCGGCACGTAGAAGCTGAGCGTGTGCAGCGGCTCGGGGCCGGTGTTGCGCAGCTCGTGCGCCTCGCCGCGGTCGATGCGCAGGAGCGTGCCGGGCCGCAGCGCGTGCTCCGCACCCTCCACCACGGCGACGCCCTCGCCGGCGTGCACCAGCACCCACTGGTCGTTCGCGGGGTGGCGGTTGTGCGGCCCGCCTTCGCTTTCCCCCGGCGCGAGCGTCATCGTGGCCGCGAGCGCGTGCTCGTTGTTCATCAGGGCCGTCCAGTCACCCCCGTACGCAACGCTCTTCTTCTCCATCTCCGCACCTCACGTCGTGTGAAGTCGACTGCGACGGCCATCAAGCGAGACTCGACGGATTGTGCAATATCGGGGTTCACTCAGAGGAATTCCGGCGCGGCCACCGGCTTGCCTTCGGCGAAGCGCGAGGGGCGGAGGACGTGGGTGTCCACCGTGTGCGCGGCGCCGTCCAGGACGATCTCGGCAAGGAGGTGGCCCAGCGCGGGGGAGTGCATCACCCCGTGCCCCGACGAGCCGTTGGCCAGGAACAGGTTCTCCACTCCCGGCGCGCGGCCCAGCAGCACGTGCTTGTCGGGGCTCATCTCGTAGAGCCCGCACCAGCACGCGTCGCGGTCCACCGGCACGCCTCTCAGTGCGGGAATGCGGCGGTGCGCGCGGGCGGCGAGCTCGGGCAGCCACGCGTGGTCGAACGCCATGACCTCGGGATCCCTGCACTCGTCTGGCCACAGCAGGAGCGCGCGGCCGTCGCGCACGCGGGTGTGGAATCCGTCGCCCAGGAAGATGGTGAGCGGCATGCTCTCGGGGAGCGCGTCGGTCGGCACCGTGGGCGCCACCTGCCGGCGCAGCGGGTGTACGGGGATGTGCACGCCCGCCATCCGCGCCACGGCGCCCGCCCATGCTCCGGCCGCGTTCACCACCACGTCTGCCGCCACGTCGCCCGTCCGCGTGCCCACGGCGGTGATGCGGCCGCGCGTCATGCGGAAGCCGCTCACCGGGCGGCCATGGTCGAAGCGGACGCCCAGCCGCCGGGCCGCCTCGGTGTAGCCGCGCAGCATCTCCAGCGGGCGGATGAAGCCGTCGGTGGGGCAGAAGGTGCCGCCCACCAGCCCCTCGGTGCTGATCGCCGGGTTGATCTCGCGCGCCTCCTCCACCGTGACGGGACGCGGATCGGTGGCGCCCGCGGCGTGCTGCATGGCCTGGGCGGCGAGCAGGCCCTCCATCGTCTCCCCGTCGTCGGCCAGGAAGAGGTAGCCGTGCGGGCGGTAGCCGGGGTCCACGCCCAGCTCGTCCTCGAAGCGCAGCAGCTTCTCGCGCGACAGAAGGGACAGGCGAACGTTCACGTCGGAGCCGAACTGCGCGCGAAAGCCGCCGGTGGCCTTGCCGGTGCTGCCGAGGCCGGGCTCGGCCTCGCGCTCCAGCACGCGCACGCCGGTGCACCCGCGCGCCGCGAGGTGATACGCGATGCTCGCGCCGATCACCCCGCCGCCGATGATGACGATGTCAGCCGATTCCATCAGCGGGAGCGGTGGAGCCCATGGAGAATGCCTCGGTCCTCTTCGACGACCGGGAAGCGCGGGCTTCCGTCTCGTGAGCGTGACGGAAGGTGGACGGGGTACGTGTCATGGGCGGCGGCGGTCACGGACGCGTGGAGCCGGTGGTGGACGAACATCTACAGTACGTCGGCGCCGGGGCGGCGCCAACAGCGGCGTTTCACTCGCCCAGGAACTCGCCCAGCGCCACCAGCCCGGGAACGCGGTCGGCCAGCACCTTGATGGTGGCCACGAGCGGCACGGCCAGGAAGGCACCCGCGATCCCCCACAACCCGTACCAGATCATCACGCTGAGCAGCACCGCCACGGGGTTCAGCTTGAGGCGGCGGCCGTAGGCGAAGGGGCTCACCAGGTTGTTCTGGATGGTGGACACCAGCAGGTACACGCCCGGCGTCACCAGCGCCTGCCCGACCGAGTCGAAGGTCGCCAGCCCGATCAGCGTGAGCAGGATCATCATGAACGCGGCGCCGAGATAGGGGATGAACTCCAGCAGCACCGTCATCATCCCCCACAGCGCCGGCGTGGGAAGGCCCACCAGCCAGGCGGTGAGCCCCACCGCGGTGCCCTGCACCAGGTACATCAGCAGCGACACCAGCATGTAGCGCGAGACCACCGACTCGGTCTCGTGCACCACGTCCACGGCGCGCTTCTTCTCGGAGACCAGCGGCAGCACGTGCACCAGCTTGCGCACGAACAGGTCGCCCGAGGCCAGCAGGAACCACACGAGGAGCAGCACCTCCAGCAGCCCCGTAAGCAGCGTGGTGGTGAGCCCGAACACCTTGGCCGCCACCCCCGCGCCCGACGGCCCGCCGCCTCCGCCGCCCGACTGCGACCCGCCCTCCTTGCCGCCCTCGTCGCCGCCGGTCACCCCGCTCACCGCCTTGGTGACGGGGTCGACCGAGTGCACCAGCTTGCGCAGGCGCTGCTGCGCCTTCTGCAACTCCTGCGGCGCCTGCTGCGCCCAGTTCTGCACCGGCGCGGTGACGGCCACGGCGGCGCCCGCCAGCAGGGCGATGGAGACCAGCACCACCAGCGTGGCGGCCAGCCCGGTGCGCAGGCCCAGCCGCTCGAGCCAGCGCACCACCGGCCGCAGCAGCGCCGTGAACACCAGCGACAGCCCCAGCGGGATGAACACCTCGCTGCCGAAGTACAGCCCGGCGAAGGCGATCGCCACGGCGATCACCACCACGGCGGCGGTGCGCACGCGCTCGATGTGGCTCGGCCGGGGAGTGGGAGCGGGCGCCGGGGGCTGGCTGTCGGTCAAGAGCGCGCGTCCGGTGAAAGGCGTGGCAGGGAAATCGGCCATTCGAATGCAAGCTAGGGACCGGGCGGGTGCCTCACCATCGCAGCGGCACCAGGAAGATCGCCAGCGCCACCACCAGCCAGGCGCACAGCCCCGCCAGCAGCGCCACGCGGAAGTCGGCCCGCGGGGCGAGGAGCCAGCACACCGCCAGGTAGGCGGCGTACGCGGGGATCGTCTTCGCCCCGGCGGCGCACGCCTGCCGCAGCCCGGCCGGGTCGCCGCGCGTGCCCACCAGCCACAGCGAGATCAGCCCCAGGCTGGGGAAGAGCGGGAGGATGCCGGGAAGCACGGTGCCGCGCTTGGCCGCCCACGCGATCAACGCCGTCATCACCCCACCGGCGACGGCTTTCCAGAGGATGTCCATGGGATCGGACGTGCTGAGTGCTGGGTGCTGGATGCTTTGGGGATGGGAATCTACTCGGCCGCGATGCACCGCGCGTGGGTCTTGTCATCCCAACCGCATGAACACGGAGCAGCGGAGAGAGCGGAGGGAACGGAGAACCGCACGCCGTTCCTCCGCTACCTCCGTTTTCTCCGCTCCTCCGTGTTCATATACTGGGCTTTCAGCAGAAGGGCAGCCGGGATTCGCCAGTCGATCGCCATCGCAGGGCAGGCCTCGCGGAGACCCGGCTCACGGCCCGGGCACCTAGCTTCAATCCGTGCTGGAAGATAGCTTCCTCCATGCAAGCACCCCCAGCCCAGGCCGCCCAGATTCCGCAGCCCGCGAGCACATGAGGTTCGAGCCGGACCCTCGCTTCACCTTCGACACGTTCGTGGCCGGCCCCGGCAACCAGATGGCCGCGGCCGCCGCACGCCGTGCCGCCGAGGCGCCGGGGACCAGCTACAACCCGCTCTTCGTGTACGGCGTGGCCGGGGTGGGGAAGACGCACCTGCTCCACGCCGTGGGCCAGCTGGCGCTCACCGTGCGCCCCGAGCTCCACGTGCTCTGCCGCACCGCGCAGGAGCTGGTGGACGACATCTCGTCGGCCGTGTCGGGGGGCACCCTCGCGGCGTTCACCGACGAGGTGATGGAGAGCGACATCATCCTGATCGACGACGCGCACCTGCTGGCGGGGAAGAGCCGCACGCAGGAAGAGCTGCTGCGCGTGTGGGACGAGATCGTGTGGACCGGCACGCAGATCGTGGTGGCCTCGCAGCTGGCGCCCGCCGAGATGCAGGGGGTGGGCGAGGAGCTCCTGTCCAAGCTGGCCGGCGGCCTGGTGGTGGACGTGACGCCCCCCGAGCCCGCCACCCGCGTGGAGATCGTGCGCCGCGGCGCCGAGGGGCGGGGGATCACGCTGGGGCACGGGGTGGAGGCCGCGCTGGCCGAGCTGCCGCTGGAGGGCGCGCGCGAGCTGCACGCCGCGCTCGACCGCATCGCCGAGGTGCAGGGGGCCGAGGGGAGGACCGTCCATGCCCACGAGCTCGCCGCCGTGGTGGGGCTGGCCGAGCCCGAGCCGCAGGACGAGTTCAGCGCCTTCCTCTTCGACATCGCCACCACCGTGGGCGCGCTGGTGGAGACCGAGCCCTGGCGCAAGCGATTGGCCGAGGCGCTGCTGCGCTACGAGGGCGAGGGGATCCGCACGCGCCGCCTGGAGCAGGCGCTGGAGGCCGACTCGGCCCCCGACGTGGACGCGCTGCTGGCCGGCTTCGCGGCCGACCTCGAGAAGCTGAAGAAGGTCGCCGCCGAGCTGGGCGAGCTGGACGCCGAGGCCGCGAAGAGCGCCGTGCTGCACGACCCCGACCGCGTGGCCGAGGCCGAGGCCATGCTGGTGTCGGCGCGGGCGGCGGCCGAGCGGCAGCGCCCCGCGCCGGCACCGGTGGACCGCTGGTACTTCAACAACCCCGAGAAGGTGGCGTGGGGGTGGATCGCCCTGGAAGACCGCCTGATCGAGGAGCTGGCCTGACATGGCGATCAAGGGCAACCTGCGCGAGGCCGGCCTCCCCGACGTGCTCCAGCTGCTGGCCATGGGGCAGAAGACGGGGTGCTTGTCGCTGACCGACCGCTCCAACTTTGGCTACATCTACTTCGACCGCGGCCGCATCACCTACGCGTCGATCGTGAACCGGCGCGACCGGCTGGGCGACCTGCTGGTGAAGAACGGCCAGCTCAGGGCCGAGGACCTGTTCGCCGCCATCGACGAGCAGACCCGCACCCCCGGCGACCGGCTGGGCGAGATCCTGGTGCGCCGCGGCCACATCACCCGCGAGCAGCTGCAGAGCCAGATCCGCATCCAGATCGAGGAGGCGGTCTACTTCCTCTTCACCTGGAACCAGGGGAGCTTCCAGTTCGAGCCCGACCAGCGCCCCGAGCAGGGGGCCATGCTGGTGTCGATCAACCCCGAGAACCTGCTGCTGGAGGGCGCCCGGCGGATCGACGAGTGGAGCCTGATCGAGAAGAAGATCCCCTCGCTCGAGCTGGTGTTCGACATGGGGCGCTCCAAGCCGATCGAGGGCTTCGAGCTTTCCGACGAGCAGCGCAAGATCCTGCCGCTGGTGGACGGCAGGCGCAGCGTGCAGGAGATCATCGACGACAGCGGGATGGTGGAGTTCGACGTGGGCAAGGCGCTGTTCGGCCTGATCCAGGCCGGCTTCGCGCACCCCGTGGGGCGCCGCGCGGCCGAGGTACAGCAGGTGCCGCGCGCCCGCATCGACGAGCACCGCAACCTGGGGATCGCCTTCTACAAGACGGGGATGTACGAGGAGAGCACGCGCGAGTTCCGGCGCGTGGCCGAGCTGCAGCCCACCAACCCCGACGCCCGCTTCCACCTGGCGCTGATCGGCCTGCGCAAGGGCGACGACCGCTTCGCGCTGCGCTACTTCCGCGAGGTGGTGGAGATCGGCGGGGTGCGGCCCAGCGCGCTGCACGACATGGCGCTGGCGCTGGAGCGCATCGGCCGCCTGCAGGACGCGCGCTTCGCCGTGGACGAGGCGGCGCGGCTGGCGCCCAACCGGCCGCCGGTGCTCCTGTCCCGCGCCATCCTCATCCTCAAGCAGGGCGACCCGCACGCGGCGGTGGAGGCGTTCGCCCGCTACCGCGAGGCGCTGGGCGCGGGGAAGGCGCCGGCCGCCTACTTCGCCTTCGCGCTGCTGGCGCACGCCTCGGCGGGGCAGGTGGACGAGGCGCTGCGGCTGGGCGAGGAGGGGATCGCCCTGCACCCGCACAGCCCGGCGGTGCACCTGCACTACGGCGCGGTGCGCGAGCGCCGCCTGGAGTGGGAGCAGGCCGAGGCGCTGTACCGCCGCGCCACCGAGGAGGACGGCGAGCTGCCGCAGGCGCACAAGGCGCTGGGCGACGCGCTGTACCGCCGCGGCGCCTACGACGAGGCGGCCGAGAGCTACCGCCGCGCCACCGAGCTGAAGCCCGACCTGGGCGACGACGTGTACTTCCGCCTGGGCAACATCCACTACAAGCGCATGGAGCGCCCCGAGGCGGTGCGCCTGTGGCGGCGCGCGCTGGAGATCAACCCGCAGAACGCCGTGGTGCGCACCAACCTCGAGCTGGTGGAGAACGTGCTGCGATGAGCGGCCTCACCCCCCCGCCGCCCTACGTCCCCTTCTCGCTGCCGCTGGAGGGCGACGAGGAGGAGCTGGAGAAGCTGAAGCGCAAGATCGAGCGCGACCGCGGCTTCAACTGCTCGTTCTACAAGGACAAGTGCCTGCGCCGCCGCATCGCGGTGCGCATGCGGGCGCGCGGGCAGCGCACCTTCGCCGAGTACTCGGCGCTCCTCGACCGCGAGCCGGCCGAGTACGAGCCGCTGCTCGACACGCTCACCATCAACGTGACCAAGTTCTTCCGCAACCTGGAAACGTGGAGCGCGGTGGAGGCGCAGGTGCTCCCGCACCTCTTCGCGCTGAAGGGGCCGGTGAAGGTGTGGAGCGCGGGGAGCGCCAGCGGCGAGGAGGCCTACACCGTGTCCATCCTGCTGCACGAGTGGGCCGAGCGGAACGGCCGCCGCGCCGACCTCGACCGCTTCCGCATCGTGGGCACCGACATCGACCGGCGGAGCCTGGAGAACGCGCGGCTGGGGGTGTTCCCCGAGCTGTCGCTCAGCGAGACGCCGGCGCACCTGCGCGAGAAGTGGTTCTCGGCCGCGGCGCCGCTGCTGCGCATCCGCGAGGAGGCGAAGCGCAACGTGGGCTTCGTGCGGCGCGACCTGATCAGCGAGCGCGCCGAGGGCGGGCAGCACCTGATCTTCTGCCGCAACGTGGTCATCTACTTCGACCGCGAGATCCAGGAGCGGCTGTTCAAGGACTTCTACGACGCGCTGGTGCCGGGCGGGTTCCTGGTGATGGGCAAGGTGGAAACGCTGGTGGGCGAGGCCCGCACGCTGTTCCGCTCGGTGAACAACCGCGAACGGATCTTCCAGAAGCCCGCATGAAGCCTCAGCCGACGTACGTGAAGGTGGCGCACCACGCGGTGGGCAGGCCCGGCGACCTGCTGGTGACGCTGGGGCTGGGCAGCTGCGTGGCCATCGTGCTGCACGACAAGCAGGCCCGCGTGGGGGCGATGGCGCACGTGCTCCTCCCCGAGCCCGGGCTGGCGCGCGACCAGGAGAACCGCGCCAAGTTCGCCGCCACCGCGGTGCCCATGCTGCTGGAGGAGCTGGGCGCCCTGGGCGGGCGCGGCACGCGGATGGAGGCGCGGCTGGTGGGCGGCGCCAGCATGTTCGCCACGCTGATGGTGCCGGGCTCGCTGAACATGGGCGAGCGCAACATCCGCGCGGCGCGCGAGGCGCTGCGCAAGGCGGGGATCCCCATCCTGGGCGAGCAGGTGGGCGGCGACTACGGCCGCTCGGTGCGCTTCAACGTGGCCGACGGCAGCACCGTGGTGAGCTCGGTGGGGAAGCAGGATGTCGTCCTCTAGGCCGCCGCGCCCCGGGGCGGCGCCCCCGGCGCAGGGTGCCCGAGCCGGGCGGCCGCACACCGTGCTGGTGGTGGACGACAGCGCCTTCATGCGCCGGGTGATCACCGACATCCTGTCGCAGACGACCGAGTTCCGCGTGGTGGGCACGGCGCGCGACGGCAACGACGCGCTGCGCAAGGTGCACCAGCTCGACCCCGACCTGGTGACCATGGACGTGGAGATGCCCGGGCTGGACGGGCTGGCCGCGCTGGGCTACATCATGAGCGAGACGCCGCGCCCCGTGGTGATGCTCTCGGCCTACACGGTGGAGGGCGGCGACGCGACCATGCGGGCGCTGGACTACGGCGCGGTGGACTTCGTCTCCAAGCCCAGCGGCACCATCTCGCTGAACCTGGAGAGCGTGGCCGACCGGCTGCTGGACGCGCTGCGCGCCGCGGCCGCCGCCAACCTGGCCATGATCCCCGTGCGGGTGCAGCGGCGCGTGCCCGACGCCCCCGCCTCGGTGCTGGTGGACCCGCGCGCGCCGGTGGACCTGGCGGCGCGGCGGCAGCCGGCCGCGCCGGCGCGCCGGAAGCGGCGGCGCGTGTGGCACGCGGGCGTGCCGGAGGTGGCGGTGGTGGTGGCGGCGTCCACCGGGGGGCCGCGGGCGCTGGCCGAGATGCTGCCGCGGCTGCGGGTGCCGCTGGGGGCCGCCGTGCTGGTGGTGCAGCACATGCCGCCGCACTTCACCCGCACCTTCGCCGACCGGCTGGACGGGCTGGGCGGGCTGCCGGTGACCGAGGCCGAGGACGGCGAGCCGGTGCGCGGCGACCACGTGTACATGGCCCCGGGCGACTTCCACATGCGCGTGGTGCGGACCGACGGCGTGCCGCGCATCAGCCTGAGCCAGGAGCCCACCATCTGGGGGGTGCGGCCCGCCGCCGACCCGCTCTTCCGCTCGGTGGCCCAGGCCTGGGGGGCGCGCGCGGTGGGGGTGGTGCTCACCGGGATGGGGCGCGACGGGGCCGAGGGGCTGCGCGAGATCGTGGCCGCCGGCGGCGCGGGGGTGGCGCAGGACCGGCGGACCTCGGTGATCTACGGGATGCCGCAGGCCGCGGGCGAGGTGGCGCAGAGTGTCCTGCCGCTGGACGAGATCCACGCGGCCATCGAGCGCGAGGTGGACGCGCGGTCGAGCGCCGCGGCTCCGTCCGCCGCGCCGCCCCGGGAGGAGGGATGAGCAGCACCGAGCCGTTCCGCCCGTTCCGCGAGCGCGTGGCCGAGGACGCGGCGCAGGTGATCGCCTTCCGCATCGGCGGCGAGCTGCATGCGTGCGACATCCAGCTGGTGGAGGAGGTGGTGACGCGCGGCCGCGTGCACCCGCTCCCCGACATGCCGCCGCGACTGCTGGGCTTGCTGCGCCTGCGCGGCGAGCTGGTGCCGGTGGTGGACGTGGCCCCGCTCCTCGACCTGCAGCTCCAGGCCGCGCAGCCCGCCATCATCGTGGCCGCGATCGGCGACGTGCGCGTGGGCGTGGCGGTGGACGCCGCCCACGAGGTGATGACGCTGACCCCCGACGGCTACCGCCCGGCTCCGCTCAGCGGCGGCGAGCGCGACCAGTTCGTGGTCGGGGTGGCGCGGGTGGACGGGCAGCTGGTGAACCTGCTGGACCTGGGCGAGATGCTGCGCGACCAGGCGGTGGGGCAGGGGTAGGAGTGCTGAGTGCTGAGTGCTGGCCGCGGACGCGCGGTTGCGTGAGGGATGCGCGCCCGGAGGGCCGGGAACGCGGCGGCCCGCCTGCACGGTCATCTCCGTCGAAACCGGTGCGTGGGCGGGGCGCCGTGGGCCCGGCGCCGTTGGCAACGGCGGTATCGTTGCCTACGGCGCGCGCAGCCCGGCCCGGAGCGCAGCGGAGGGACACGCCCAGGCCCGGCGGTTCAGCCGTCGCAGTCGTAGGCGTCGTAGACGAGCAGTGGTAGACGGGAAGCAGACGAAGTCCTCGAGCATCCGCCACACGGACCATCGGCGAAACACATGAGAAACGTACGGCAGGCGGCCGTGCCGCAGGTGCAGCTGGTCACCTTCACGGTGGGCGGCGAGGAGTTCGGCCTGGACGTGTTCCAGGTGCACGAGATCCTGCGCTACCAGGAACCCACGCCCATGCCCAAGTCGCCCGCCTTCGTGGAGGGCGTGCTGGACGTGCGCGGCACGCTGGTGCCCGTGGTGGACCTGCGCAAGCGCTTCGAGGCGCACGACCTGCGCTACGACGACGACACCCGCATCGTGCTGGTGGACTTCCAGGGCGAGCGCCTGGGGCTGATCGTGGACGAGGTGAGCGAGGTGATGCGCGTGGCCGAGACCGCCGTGGCCCCGCCGCCGCAGTACGTGAAGGGCCTCGCCGCCGAGTTCATTCGCGGCATCGTGCGGCTGGACGCGCGCCTGGTGGTGCTCCTCGACCTGGACCGCATCCTGAGCAGCCAGGAGCGCATGCAGCTCCTCTTCGCCGCGGGCGGCGGCGAGCCGGCGGCCACCGGTGCGGGCAAGGACGCGCGGGGATGAACGCGGAGGAGATGCTGGCCGCCTACGAGGAGCGGTACGGCCGCATCGCCGGGCGGCTGGACGCGGGCGACGTGTCGCCGGCGGTGCGCGACGAGATCGTGGGGCTGTTCAAGGAGGCCGAGACCGCCATCGAGCGGATGACGGCCTTCAAGGAGACCATCCGCGAGCTGGTGCAGCGCTACAAGACGCTGGCCGGCGAGAAGGCCCCGCCGCCCCCGCGCGAGCGCGGCCGGCAGGTGGTGCAGGACCACATCGGCAGCAGCACCTACATCGAGCGCGGCTGGACGGCCATCGCCTCGGGCGACCCCAAGCGCGCCGTGAAGGAGCTGGAGCGCGCCCTGGAGCTGGCGCCCAACGACGCCGAGGCCGAGACGCTGCTGGGGTGGGCGCAGATGCTGCGCGGCCAGTACGACGACGCGCTGTTCACCTACTACAAGGTGCTGGCCAAGGCGCCCGACAACCCGCTGGCCCGCGTGAACCTGGGCTACATCTGCCTCAAGAAGGGGATCTTCGGCGAGGCCATCGAGCACCTGTCCAAGGCCATCCGCCAGGAGCAGGACCGCAAGGCCAGCATGTACGCCCACTTCTACATGGGCCTCGTCTACCTCGAGCGCGAGATGTACGACGACGCGCGCGCCTTCTTCCGCAAGACGCTGGAGCTGGGGCCCAACATGCTGGAGGCGTGGTTCGAGATGGGCCGCGCCTTCTACCTGGAGCGCAACCACCGCGCGGCCGCCGAAGCGTGGAGGCACGGGCTGGAGACGAACCGCTTCAGCATCTGGGGCGAGCGCTGCGGGATCGCGATGAAGCAGCTGGAGGCGGAGGGGAAGGTGGAGTTCGCGGCGCTGGAGGAGGTGGCGTAGCACCACGGACGCTCGCTCGCGTCTCCCCGATGATTCGAGAGAAGCCTCGCACGAGTGTGCGGGGCTTCGTCGTTCGAGGAGATTTCCTACAGGAGCAGGTTCGAGGATAATCCCGGGCCAGGTTTGAGGGAGATTCGGAGCAGGTTCGAGGAGATGCAGGAGCAGGTTCGAGGTGGTTTACAGGAGATCGCCAGCGTTTGCGCGGGAATATGCGAGTGAACTCGCGGCTACAACGGCACACAGTCCGCCTACGCGGACTTCATCGGCGGGACGTCGGTTTCGTCGCGGAATGGCGGCGGAGCGGGCGGGCGGATGCTTTGCTTGAAACCATGGGTGGCGGGGAGCGTTAGATTGGTGTGTCTCGCACCGCCACGATCCCCGATGACGATGTTCGCTCGACGTGTACTCCTCGCCGCGTGGTTCGCGGTCGGCGCGCTGGTGCCGACGGCGGGGCCGGTGCGTGCGCAGGCGGTGGACTCGCTGGCGGCGGGCACGGTGCGGGTGGTCTTCGCGCCGCGCCACCGGGCGCTCGCGCGGCAGGTGATGGCGGCGGCGCGGGCGCCGGTGCGCTTCCCGGGCTTCGGCGGGGTGTCGGTGCCCGAGCATACCACCATCGTGCTGGCGCCGGATGCGCGAACGTTCGCGGGTGCCACGGGCGGCGGGGTGCCCGAGTGGGCGGGCGGCGTGGCCATCCCCGAGCTGCGCCGCATCGTGCTGCCGCAGTACCCCGGCGCGCGCGTGCGTGACGACGAGCAGGGCACCGTGCTGCGCCACGAGATCGCGCACCTGGTGCTGCACGACCGCCTCCCCGGCACCATCCCCCGCTGGTTCGACGAGGGCTATGCCGAGGTGGCCAGCGGCGGGTGGGACGTGGAGGGCGCCTGGCAGCTTCGCCTCGCGTTCACCCGCGGCGCGGTGGACCCGCTCGACTCGCTCACGCTGGCCTGGCCGCGGGGCGCCGGCGAGGCACGCACGGCCTACCTCCTCTCGGCCACGGCGGTGGACTACCTGCGCCGGCGCGGCGGCGAGCGGGGGATGCGGCTGCTGTTCAGCAACTGGCGCGAGCAGGGCAGCTTCGAGGCGGGGCTGCGCACCACCTTCGGCATCACCCTGGGCCAGCTGGAGGACGAGTGGCGGGCCGACGTGCGCACGCGCTACGGCTGGCTGGCCATGCTCACCAACGTGGCGCTGATCTGGCTGGCCGCCACGCTGCTGGTGCTGGCCGCCTGGATCCCCCGCCGCCGCCGCAACCGCCTGAAGATGGCGCAGATGGACGCCGAGGAGCGCATGCTCCCCCCGCCGCGCCCCGAGATGGCCGGCGTGGAGTACCCGCTTCCCGAGCCGCAGGGTGACTGACCGCTCGTCCCGGCAAATCGTGCTGGACCAGCCCCGCCCGCCGCAATCGCGTGCGGCGGGCGGGGTTGACGCATTTCGGGGGCGCGGGTAGCTTTTCAGCATGCCCAGACCCACGCCCGTGGCCTCTCGCGCCACCACCCAGCCCGCGCCGCCCGACACCGAGGGCACGCTCCGCTTCTCGCCCCGCAACCTGGCGCTGCTGGCCGCGGGGCTGGTGGCCATCATCCTCGGCTACGTGCTGATGAGCGGTGGCGACACGGTGCTGGCGCCGCTGCTTCTGGTGCTGGGCTACGCGGTGCTGATCCCGCTGGGGATCATCTTCTAGGCACACCCGGGCGGTTAGCTCAGCTGGTTAGAGCACCTGTTTTACACACAGGGGGTCGGGGGTTCGAATCCCTCACTGCCCACTCGAGATCAGGCCCCGCGGCGCGCAGCCGCGGGGCCTTTTTCGTGCGTGGATCGGGCGCCGCCGGCCATCCACCTCTCCAGCCGCTTCGCCGATGCACGCGCTCCTCCGCTTCGCCCTCGCCGCCGCCTCGACGGCCCTGCTGACCGCCGTTCCCGCGGCGGCGCAGCGCCGGCTGCTGTTCGACGCGCGCACGCCGTCGCGAACGGGCCGCGCGACCGCGGCCGAGGTCGCGCTGCTCGAGCGCGAGATCCGCCCCGCGGCCAGCCGGATGTGGGACGAGCCGCCCGGCCAGGTGGGGCTCGACCGCAACGTGTGCAGGGGCGCGATCAACGTGCGGGACGTGGCCGCCGGGTCGTTCACCCGGCGGGGCGCGGCGCAGCGGGCCATCCTCTACGAGTGGTGCCAGACCGCGGCGATCTTCGCGAAGGGCGGTGTGGTGGTGGTGGAGCGCGGCCGCATCGCGGCGCACGCGGTCTACAACGACGACGTGCCCAACGGCATCCACCGCGCCCCCGACGTGACCGGCGACGGGCGCGACGAGCTGGTGTTCGAGGTGGACGGGCACACGGTGATGGGCCACAGCGAGCTGTACGTCTACCTGCTGAGCCTCACGCCCGGGCGGGCCGACGGCTACAGCTTCGTGACCCGCGTGGATGACTGCGGCAAGGAGGATCCCCGCGCCCTGGACACCGTCTTCCTCACCTATGCAGTCCCCGGACGGCCGCTGCGTTTCGTGCAGCAGCGATACGAGAAGCCGTGCAACGAGGCCGCGCGTTTCGTCCGCCAGAGCCGTGAGATCACGCCCGACGTGTTGCGCGCGGGGTTCCGGAGGCTGCGCTGACGCTCAGCGCAGCTGCAGCGCCGACGAGACGATGAAGGTGAGGAAGAGGCCGCCGGCGAACAGCGTGATCGCGGCGTGGTAGCGCGGGTTGCGCGAAAAGGCGAGCGAGCCCACCAGCACCGCGCTGATCGCGTTGCTGAGGGCGCCGAAGTCGCCCAGGCTCCCCGCCTGCACGGCTCGGCGGATGGCGTCGAGCGCGGGGCCCGCGGCCACGAAGGCGAAGAACCAGCCGCGGTTGCCGAAGTAGTACTCGCGCAGGTCGTAGCGCTGGCCCGGCTCGAACTCGGGGAGCGCGAAGGCGGCCGCCAGGTACAGCGTGACCGGCGAGAGCAGCACGAACAGGAAGTAGAAGAAGTTCCACACCGTGTCGTCGCGCAGCGCGAAGCTGGCCCACCACCACTCCACCTGGCTCACGAAGATCAGCGCCACCCACAGCAGCGGCAGCCAGTAGCCGCGCACCCGCCCGCGCGCCTGCACCAGCCGGTGCACCGACGTGAGCAGTTGCGTGAGCCCCAGCCCCAGGATGATGGAGATGAGCACCGAGATGTGCTCGAAGGGCGTCACGCCGCTCATGCTGGGCCTGCGGGAGAGTCGGGGTGGACGAAAGTCGGGGATGGCGAGAGATCGAGCCGGGCGGAGACGTGCAGGGCGCGGCCGGATTCCGCCGGCCGCGCATCACCGCATCTCCAGCGTCAGTTCCCGGCGCTCGGGGACGCGGGTGCCGCTACCGACGTCGCCGCGGAGGCCGTAGCAGATGCGGCCGCCGCGCCGTCGCCCTTCACGTAGCGGTCGAACCAGCCCAGGATGCGCGTCCAGTAATCCACCACGTGCAGCGGGCGGGCGATGCCGTGGCCCTCGCCGGGGTAGCGCACGATCTGCGCGGGCACGCCCTGCCGGGCCAGCGCCATGTACATCTCCTCGGCCTGGGTGATGGGCACGTCGTGGTCGTCGATGCCGTGCAGGAGCAGGGTGGGCGTGGTGGCGCCCTTCACGTGCGCCAGCGGCGACCACTGCCACAGCAGCGGATAGTTGTCCCACGGCGCGCCGTTGAACTCGGTCTCCACCAGGTCGGAGTAGAGCGAGGTGCCGTAGAACGAAACCAGGTCGCTCACGCTGGCCACCGGCGCCGCCGCCCGGAACCGGCGGCTGCGCGCCACGATCCAGTTGGTCATGTAGCCGCCGTAGCTCACCCCGTACACGCCCATCCGCCCGCCGTCGAGCCAGGGGTTGGCCGCCAGCGCCGCGTCCACCCCCGCCATCAGGTCGGCATAGTCGCCGCCGCCCCAGTTGTTGAGCGTGCCGTCGGCGAAGCGCTGGCCGTAGCCGCTGCTGCCGCGCGGGTTGAGGTAGAGCACCGCGTAGCCCGCGCCCGCCAGCACCTGGTGCGGCACGTTGAGCCCGTAGCCGTAGGCGCCGTGCGGCCCGCCGTGGATGGACAGCACCACTGGGTACTTCCGCCCCGCCTGCCACCCGGCGGGCTTCATCAGCCACCCCTCCACCATGGTTCCGTCGGGCGAGCGCACCCAGAACGAGTCGGCGCCCACCAGCGCCACGCGGTCGCGCAGCGCGTCGCTGGCGTGGCTCACCTGGCGCGCGCCGGCGCCGTCGCGGCCGGCCGTCCACACCTCGGGCGGGGTGTCCACGGTGGTGCGGAGGAAGGCGATGCGGCCCGTGCGGTCCACCGACACGTTGCGCGCCTGGAACTCGCCGCGCAGCACCGGGCGCACCCGGCCGCTGGCCACGTCCACCGCCTGCACCGTGGAGCGGCCGGCCTCGTTGGCCACCAGCAGCACCTCGCGGCCCGCCGGGTCCCACACCAGCTCGCCGGTGCGCAGCTCGCCGCCGGGCACCAGGCGCCGCGCCGAGCCGCCGGTGGCGGGCGTGATCCAGCCTTGCGTCTCTTCGGGCGAGCTGTCGCGCGTGTCCACCGGGCGCGTGTTGCCCAGGAAGGCGATGAAGCGGCCGTCGGGCGACCATGCGGGCGAGAACTCGGGGCCGGGGGTGCGCGTGACCTGCGTCTCGCGGCCGGTGGCCAGCTCCACCGTCCACACGTCGTCGCTGTAGTTGGCGTCGGGGTTGGCGCTGCGGTTGCTCACGAACGCCAGCTTCGTCCCGTCGGGCGACCAGGCCAGCGAGTGCTCGTCGTAGCGGCCGCGCGTCACCTGCCGCGGCGCGCCGCCGGCCACGTCCACCACGTAGAGGTGGGTGAGCCGGTTGTCGGAGAACGAGGTGCGCGTCTTCCACAGCAGCCGGTCGTACGCCCGCACGTCGCTCGCGGGCGCCGGCCCCGCCGGGTCGGCCGAGGCGAAGGCGATGCGGGTGCCGTCGGGCGACCACTCGAAGCCCTTCACCGCGCGGTGGCCCAGGAAGGCGTCGGTCGACAGGACGCGGGCGAGGAAGCGCGAGGTGCCGCCCGCCACGTCGTACAGCCAGATGCCGGCCTGCTCGCCACTGCCGCCGCGGTAGGCCACGGTGCGTCCGTCGGGCGACCAGCGCGGCCCGCCGCCGGCCAGCCGGCGCTCGCGGCCGGTGGCCAGGTCGGCGATCACGATCTCGGGCGTCTCGGTGCCGGTGGTGTAGTCGTTGGTCACCACGAGGTACGCCACGCTGCGCCCGTCGGGCGAGATCTGCGGGGCGGCCACCGGCTTCAGCAGCGGCAGGTCGGCCACGGTCATCGCGTGCTTCTGCGCGGCGGCGTGGGTGGCGAGGGTGAGGGTGACGGCGGCCAGCGGGAGCAGCGCGCGTGCGGCGCGCGAACGGGCGATGTTCATCCGTGCGGGTGCGGAGAAGGGAAGCGGAGGCGTGGGAGAGTCGCCGCTGGAACTATCACCCGGGGCGGGCCGCGTCAACCATCGGCGAAATCGTATCGGGAAGTGAGAGGCGCACTTGCGCGGCGGCGTCCGGGTGCGTTCTTTCGTCCGTCATCCCCCCATCCGCCCAAGCTCACGAAGACGTGGACATGGACTACACCGTCGAGGTCTGGCAGGCCCTCCGCCGGCTGCGCGAGGTGACGCCGCTGGTGCACAACATCACCAACTACGTGGCGATGGACGTGAGCGCCAACGCGCTGCTGGCCGTCGGCGCGGCGCCCGCGATGGTGCACGCGGCGGAAGAGGTGGAGGAGTTCGTGGGGATCGCGCACGCGCTGGTGGTGAACATCGGCACCCTGTCGCCCCCCTGGGTCGACGCGATGCGGCTGGCGGTGGACCGCGCCGTGGCCCTGGGCAAGCCGTGGGTGCTGGACCCGGTGGGCGCCGGCGCCACCCGCTACCGCACGCAGACCGCCCGCGAGCTGGCGGCCCGGCGGCCCACCGTGATCCGCGGCAACGCGTCGGAGATCCTGGCGGTGGCGGGCGGCGTGGAGGGCACGCGCGGCGTGGACAGCGCCCACGGCTCGGGCGACGCCGTGGGCGCGGCGCGCGGGCTGGCGGCGCGCGTGGGGTGCGTGGTGGCCGTCACCGGCGCGACCGACTACGTGACCGACGGCCGGCGCACGCTCGCCGTATCCAACGGCCACGTGATGATGACGCGGGTGACGGCGCTGGGCTGCTCGGCCACGGCGCTGGTGGGCGCCTTCCTGGCCGCGCACCCCGATCCGCTGGTGGCCACGGCCGCCGCGCTGGCCGTGATCGGCCTCGCGGGCGAGATCGCCGCGCGCGACTCGGAGGGCCCCGGCACCTTCCGCCAGCGCCTGCTGGACGCCCTCTACGCCATGGACCATGCCGCCCTCGCCGACGTGCGCATCGAGGATGACGTGAAGCGACAGCTCACGTCGTCGTCCTGAAATCTGTACATGCGAGATTCACGATCCGTGTCCGTCTACCGAGTCGACCTGCTTCCGCAATTACCCACTGCAGGAGTTTCGGTAGATGAAGAGCTGTCCTTATTGCGCCGAAGAGATTCAGGACGCGGCGGTCAAATGCCGCTACTGTGGCAGCGAACTGGGTAGTGAATTCACGCCCGGCCGCGCGTTTGATCCACCCGAGCCTCCAGCGCCGTTGGTCCAGGCGGAGAAGACGTACTATTCGGATCGCACGATCACCGTGACGAGCGCTCGAGCCGCTCTCGCGGGTACGACGTACGCCATGGCAAATATCACGTCCGTCGCGATGGCCGAGGTGCAACCGGCTGCAGGATGCGGGTGTGCGCTCTTATGCGGTGGAGGGATGTTCACCCTGGGCCTCTTCAGCTCTTCAACCATCGCGTTGGGTGTAATTGGCCTGCTCATGCTTGCAGGGGGTTGGGCGATGATGAGCCAGAAGAACTACGTCGTTCGCATCGGTAGCGCCTCGGGCGAGTCGAACGCGCTACAGCACCAGGACAAGACCTATATCCAGACAATCGTAAATGCGATGAATCAGGCAATTATCGACCGACGCTGATTGCCGAAGCTTGAATCTCCCTTGTTGGGTGCAAAAGGGTGAATTCGCCGCCTCGTCTTGCCCTCGACCGTCCTCCCCAATGATTCGTACCCTGCTGGTCGCGCTCCTGCTCTTCAGTGCCGCTCCCGCTTCCGCCGCCGCGCAGCCCGTGGCGATGCGCACTGGGAGCGTGGTGCTGCCTGCCGGCTACACGCACGTGGCGTTTGGAGGCACCGACTCGTCGCCCGGCTACTTCGAGCGCACGGGGGGTGGGTTCATGGTGCACTACGACATCGGCGGGATGGCGGGGATCCACATGAGCGAGCTCCGGCGGGCCGAGTGCGTGTGGTACGTCGAGCACGAGGTGAACGGCCGCCGCGCCTATACGGGTGTGGTGCGCGAAGGCGGCGGCCGCCGGATCATCACCACGATCATGGGAAAGCCCGGTGAGTTCGGGTCGGTCCCGGCCAACTTCACGGCCGATGTACTCGACGACCGCGACGTCGCCGAGTTCATGCTGATCGTGGGCAGCTACGTCCCCGCACCGCAGCGGTGAGCATGCGAAGATCCGCCGCTGCGGGGAGGGCGGAGCCGTGAAGTCCACCGCCGGTGTGCTCGCCGTCATCGGCATCATCCTGGCCGCGTTCGGCTGGTGGGGCGTGTACACCCCCGCCGGCATGCACCGCTTCGACGAGATGGACGGCATCATCCCCGCCGCCGCGGGGTTCCTGGGCCTGGTGCTGCTCGCGGTGGCGGCCGCCCTGGCGCTGCTCGCATGGTGGCGTGCGTCGCGGCGCGCGGCTTCGCCGGGCTGATCTCCGCGTCTCCACCCGCGGTCATGGAGCGCATCGGGGAAGCCTTGGTGGCGGGACGTGATTCGCGAACAGCATGAACACGGAGGAAGCGGAGAAAACGGAGGGAGCGGAGAGATGCCCGTGCGCGCCTCCGCTCCCTCCGGTCTCTCCGCTGCTCCGCGTTCACGCCGTTACGGAACTCTGTCGTCGGCGATACTCAGGACGCCGAATCGGCCGCCGACACCGCATCTTCCTTGAAGAGCGCGGTGCTCAGGTAGCGGGCGCCGCTGTCGGGGGCGATGGTGACCACGCGGTGGCCGGGGCCCAGCTCGCGCGCCACCTCGAGCGCGGCCCACACCATCGCGCCCGAGCTCATCCCCACGAACAGCCCCTCCTCGCGCGCCAAGCGGCGGGCGAGCGGAAACGCGTCCTCCTCCCACGCCTTGATCATCCGGTCGATCACGCCGCGGTCCAGGTTGTCGGGGACGAAGCCGGGGCCCATCCCCTGGAACTGGTGCTGCCCGCGCGGCTCGCCGTGCAGCACCGCCGAACGCCCGGGTTCCACGGCCACCACGCGGATCGCCGGGTCGCGCTCCTTGAGGAATCGCCCCGCGCCCGAGAGGGTGCCGCCGGTGCCCGTGCCGTAGACGAACACGTCGATGCGCCCGTCCATCGCATCCCACAGCTCCGGGCCTGTCGTCTCGAAGTGGATGCGCGGGTTGGCGGGGTTGGCGAACTGGTTGGGGAAGAAGGCGCCGGTGCGGTCGCGGATGCGCTCGGCCTCCTCGATGGCGGCCAGCATGCGCCGCTCGGGGTCGGTGAGCACCAGCTCGGCGCCGTAGGCGCGCAGCGTGGCCTTGCGCTCCTCGCTCATCTGCGCGGGAAGGCACAGGATCAGCCGGTAGCCGCGCGCCGAGGCCACCTGCGCCAGCCCGATCCCGGTGTTCCCCGAGGTGGGCTCCACGATGGTGCCGCCGGGCTTCAGCAGGCCGCGGCGTTCGGCGTCCACGATCATGGCCAGCGCCGCGCGGTCCTTGATGCTGCCGCCGGGGTTCATCCCCTCCAGCTTCACCCACACCTCGGCCATCCCGGGCTCCACCACCCGCTCCAGCCGCACCGTGGGCGTGCCGCCGATGTATCGGTCGATGCGTGACATCCAACAGTCTCCCGTGCAAAATGAAAACGGCCCCGGCTGCGCGGAGGCAGGCCGGGGCCGCATGTCGCTTCGTCTGCGCCGTCAGTCGCCGGCCGCACCCCCGCGCACGCGCACCGCGCCGGCCTCACCACGGGCGAGACAGGAAGAGGGACGACAGGTGCAGCCGGGGCGTGTGATCATCGTCGGTCTCGATCGCGTGGCGCTGTGCAGGGCTCCACGGACGTTCGCCCGCCGCCGCGCCGCTGTCAAGCGCAAAGCGTTCGAGCCCAAGAGGCTCACGGTACCACGCGGGCTACCGATCAGGATACACCGGGGATCGCCTGCAGAGTTGCAACCCCTTCGCGCATCGGGTTCAACGTGGGCAGCCCTTCCGCTTTCGCGGCGGCTTCGAGGCCGCGATCGGCCGTGACGAATACGAGCACGTTCTTCGCCGGCACCCGTGCACGAACGCGGAGCGCGGTCGCGAGGTGAACCGCGTCCCCCGCATGGATCGCGTACTCAGGCGAGCGCCGGAGCAGGTCCGATGCGTTCTCCACCACGTCGTCGTCGGTACCCACGATCGTGAACGCCGATTTCGAAAGCTCTTTTCTGAACTGGTCCACGACGGCTGGATGCCTCCGCAGGAATTCCGTGGAATAGTTCGGATGCTCCCGCGCGTACTTCCCCAGCGCGGAGATCACCTCCAGCTCGATGAAGCTGGAGACGACGAAGCCGCCCCAGCGATCGAAGCGGCCCATGATCTCCCTCATCCTTCTGGAGCTTACCTGCTCGGGCAGGTACCTCTTCGCCAGAGCGCACGCATCAAGGAAGAGGGGCATGGTGCTCTCGTCGGATGATGCGTTGCCGCAAGGAGCCGTCGCGCCAGAGCTTTCTCACGAACCCCGTCATCCGCCGGCGGAGCCCGCGGCGGAGTTGCCGCGGTGGGCTGAAGTCCACCTCCGGGTCGAAAGCGAGCGGAGTGGTGTCCGTTCCGATGCGAACGGACCATCCCGCGGCGCGCATCTCCGCAACCCACTCGGGTTCGGCTGGCGGATGGGTGTGGTGAAGCATATTCGGCAACGCCTCCGGATCGGACGATAACGGACAGCCGCGATGGCCGCTCTCGTCATCTACGATGGCGAACCACCGGGGTGGTGTCAACCACTTTGTGCAGTTTCGTCCCAAAGAGGCCAGCGGTGGGACAACGGCTTGTGGCCACGCGGTGATTCGCTCGAACCCTGCGGGAAGGCCGTCGCGGAAGCCGTGCGCCGCGCGTACATTGCGGGCGGCCGAAGCAAGCGTGGACCTCCGTTGACCGAGGGAGAACGATGAAGCTGGGACGTTTGGCCGCCGCGGCGCTGGTGGCGGTGGCGGTGATGACCAGGCCCGCCTACGCGTGGGACGAGCTGGGCCACCGCGTGGTCGCGCGCATCGCGTGGGACCGCATGACCCCGCAGGCCCGCGCCAGCGCCGTGCGCCTGCTGATGGCCGCGCCCGCCAACAGCGGCCTGCGCGAGCTGATGCCCGCCACGGGCCCCGAAGACGAGCGCGCGCGCGAGCTGTTCATCATGGCGGCGGTGTGGCCCGACATCATCCGCAGCCGCACCTACGTGGGCAACCGCTACGCGCACGGCGACTGGCACTACGTAGACTTCTTCTGGGAGCAGCGCACCCCCGGCGGGCCCGCCATCGACCGCCCCGACCGCATGGACGGGCACCTGCTCGACCAGCTCCCCGGGCTGGCCGCCACGGTGGCCAACCCGCAGGCGGGCGACTCGGCGCGCGCGGTGGCGCTGGCGTGGGTGCTGCACCTGGTGGGCGACGGGCACCAGCCGCTGCACAACAGCTCGCGCATCACCCCCGCACCGCAGGACTCGGCGGGCGACCGCGGCGGCAACCTGTTCCTGCTGGCCGGCCTGTATCCCCGCAACAACCTGCACGCCTTCTGGGATTCGCTGGTGGGCTTCTCCATGCCCTGGACGGGCACGGGCGACGAGGCCGCCTACGTGGGCAGCATCGCCGCGCGCATCGAGGCCCGGTACACGCCGGCGTGGGCGCGCTCGCGGCTGGCGCCGGGCGCCTACGAGCGCTGGTCGCGCGAGGGGTTCGGGATCACCAAGCAGTCGCTCTACCCCGCCTGGCTGGCGCGCGGGCAGGCCGCGCCGGCGCGCTACCAGGACGCCAGCTGGGCCGTGGCGCAGCCGCGCATCGCCTTGGCCGGCTACCGCCTGGCCGACGTGCTGAACCGCGCGCTGGGCTCGTGACGAGAGTGTGACACGCCGTTACACGGCCGGTGCGCGGGCGCTGAATCGCCCGGCGCCGGCTCGCGTACGGATGCGTGCTCCCGGCCGCCACGCACGGCGGCCACGCAGCCACCCGCACGGGACGGTGCATGCGCACGACCAGCCACGGCTACATCGCAAACCCCGACCTCCGGGCTCGTCTCCAGGCGTTCACGCCAGACGAGCCCGGCGTTGTTTTCCCCTTCACCGCCCGGCTCGCCCGCGAGCAGGGGTGGACGCGCGAGCACGCCCGCCGCGTGGTGCGCGAGTACCTTCGCTTCGTCTACCTGGCCGCCACCGCCGGCCACCCGGTCACGCCGTCGAAGAGCGTGGACGAGGCGTGGCACCTGCACCTCACCTACACCCGCAGCTACTGGGACGAGCTGTGCGGCCGCGTCCTGATGCGGCCGCTGCACCACGAGCCCACCCGCGGCGGCGCCGAGGAAGACGCCAAGTTCGGCGACTGGTACGCCCGCACGCTGGACAGCTACCGCGCCGCCTTCGCCGAAGAGCCGCCGCCCGACGTGTGGCCGCGCCCCCGGGCGTGCGACTGCCCGGGCGCGGACCCCTCGGCGGGCGCGCGGCCGGGAGCCTGGCGAGTGACGAAACCGGTGCGGCTGATCGGGCTGGTCGTGGCGGGGCTCGTAGCGGGCGGGGGGATGGGCACGGCGCGGGCCAGCCGTGTCCAGGCGGCGGGGTTCACGGGCGGGGGCGTGCTGCTCGGGCTGCTGCTGGTGGTGATCCCCTTCGCCGTGGTTGCCGCGATCACGCACGCGGAGGAGCGTCGGCGGGAGGAGCGCAACGACCCCGGCGGCCGAAAACGGCGGGAGGACGGCGGAGGCTCCGCGGGCGCGGACGTCGGGTGCGGCTCGGATGGCGGCGGGGACGGCCACCACGGCGGCTGCGGCGGCCACTCGGGTTGCGGCCATGGCTGCGGCTCGGGGTGCGGCCACGGCTGCGGCTCGGCGTGCGGGAGCGGCTGCGGCGGTGGGGAATGAGCAACTGCCTGCCGATTACCCGCATCTGAATCCAAGCGGAGCGCGCGGTTGGCGACGACTGTTGCAAGTGCGCGGAAGGGCCTTGTCACCGGGCCACGCGAGAGTGCAAGTTCGTGCAGTCTGGCGCGGTCTGCCGAAACTGCTCCCGCAGGGGTAGCGGAGTGCGCGCCGGATGGAACAGCAGCAAGCGGCTTCCCCCGCCGCCGCAGGTCTCCCCCAAGACCGTTGGCTCTGACTCCAAGCCTCACCCGCAGGAGGCATGATGGACCGCACGTTTGGCACCCTGGTGCAGACGCTGGACAAGCGCTACCGGCAGGTCGTCGGCACCCGCGATCCCGTTCCCTTCGAGCTGCGCGTGGCGGGCGGCCCCCAGCACACCTTCGGCCGCGCCGACCCCGCGTTCACGCTGGTGGTCAACGACCGCTCGGGGCTGGCGGCGCTGCGCTCCCTCAACCTGATGGACATCGGCGAGGCGTACCTGAAAGGCGCGCTCGACGTGGAGGGCGACTTCCTGCGCCTGCTCTCGCTGCGCAGCCTCTTCCGCGACCGCCACCCGCTGCTGTGGGCCTGGAAGTTCCTGAAGCCGCGGGTGTACGGTCAGGTCAACAGCGACGCCCGCTGGATCGCCGAGCACTACGACGAAGACCCCGCGTTCTTCCTCACCTTCCTGGACCGCGACCACCGCTGCTACAGCCAGGGCGTCTTCGAGCACGACGACGAGCCGCTCGAGGCCGGCATCCGCCGCAAGCTGCAGTTCGCGTGGGACGCAACGGGAATCAAGGAAGGCGACCGCGTGCTGGACGTGGGCGGCGGCTGGGGCGCGTGGACGCAGTTCGCCGGCGAGCGCGGCGCGCGGGTCACCTCGCTCACCCTCTCGCAGGCGTCGGAGCGCTTCATCAACGGGCTGATCGACACCCGCGAGCTGCCCTGCCGCGTGGTGCGCGAGCACCTGTTCGCGCACCAGCCGGGGGAAAAGTACGACGCCATCGTCAACCTGGGCGTCACCGAGCACCTCCCCGACTACCACGGCACCCTGCGCAAGTACGCCGCGCTGCTGAAGCCCGGCGGCCGCGTGTGCCTGGACGCCAGCGCCACGCGGCGCAAGTACGCGGTGTCGGCGTTCTTCGAGAAGCACATCTTTCCGGGCAACGGCAGCCCGGTGTGCATCCACGACTACCTGGCCCAGGTGGCGCGCTCGCCCTTCTCGGTAATGGGCGTGCACAACGACACCCACAACTACGAGCTCACCACCCGCCACTGGGCCCAGAACCTCGACGCACACCGCGGCGAGATCGAGCGGCGCTTCGGCAAGACGCAGTACCGGCGCTTCCAGGTGTACCTGTGGGGGTGCGTAGACGGCTTCCGGCGCGACGTGGTGCAGGCGTACCGCTGGGTGCTGGAGCTCACCGGCGACCCCGACGACCCGCGGCGGTGGCGCGCGGCGTAGGCGGTTCTTCTTCCGCGTCCACGTCGAGATTCGGATGCGGACTGCGGGAAGGGCACGACGGACGACGGCAACGGCGGGTGCGGGCGTGTCCCTCCGCTGCGCTCCGGGCCGGGCTGCGCGCCGCGTAGGGCACGATACCGCCGTGCCCAACGCGGCCGGGACGGCGGCGGCGCACCCGCCCTCCCCACCGCCGATGTCTCCACGCGCATGCGCCGCCGCCGTCCCGGCCCTCCGGGCGCGCATCCCTCACGCGAAAGGCGCGTCGCGCCCCCCTCTGCCGGTCGGCACCAGCGGTGGGACCATCGAGAAGTCCGCCATCGCGGTACATCGCGGGCTGCGCATCCCCCTCCCTCCTCCTTGCCCAACCCCGCGCCACGCGCCACCTTGTGGCCTCGCGATCCCCGGCATCCCGCGCCTCATCCGCAGTCCCGAAGCATCCCGTTGAAGAAGACCATCGCGTCGGCCGTGCTCCTCGCGGGGTGTGCATCCGCCGCCCGCGCGCAGGAGACGCGCGTGCGTCCCGCGCCCGCCTCGGGCGAGCTGATCCGTGTCACCGCCGGCTCCGGCGCGCCGGTCACCGGCCGCCTCACCGCCGTCGGCGGCGACACGGTGCTGCTCATGCCGCCCGGCGCCGATTCCGCGCTGACGGCGGTGGTGTCGCGCGACCTGGTGGAGGTGCGCCGCAGCCACCGCGAGGCGTGGAGCGGCCGCGGCGCGCTGGCCGGCGTGGCGCTGGGCGTGGTGGCGTCGCTCTTCCAGTCGAGCGGGTCGCCTTCGGCGGGGAACACCAAGTCCAAGGAGGTGGCCGTGGTGGGCGGCGCGGCGGGGGCGGTGATCGGCGGCTTCCTGGGCTTCGTGCTGGCGCCGCACCGGTGGCAGGCGCTCCACGTCGTCACCCGTCGTGGCACGAGCCCCGCCCCTCTCCCGTCGCCCGCCCCCGCCGGCACGTCGCTCCCCGCCGGCCCGCCGCCGCCCGACTCCACCGTCGCGCCCGCGCCCGTACCGGCGCCCGCGCCCGTACCGGCGCCCGCGCCCGTACCGGCGCCTGCGCCGGTCGATTCATCCACGGCGCCACCGCCGGCAGCCGACTCCTCCGTGGCGCCACCGGCGGCTGCGCAGGCAGACTCGGCCGCCAGGCCGGAGACGGTGCCGCCGTCCACGCCCGCTCCGCCCTCCACGCCCGCTCCGCTCTCTGCTCCGCCACCACCCGCGCCGCCAGCCGCCGCACTGCCTCCCCCGGTGCGCCGCCGCTGAGGGGGCCTCACCCTGAAGTCCCCGAACACAGCGGATCGAGCGGGACCACCGGGACGCAGATAGCCGGTCCGCTCCCCGTTTCGTCATCCTCGACACGCACCATCTCTCCCCACGGCTCCAGCGGAACGGCAACGTCGCCGTGCCCGCCGCTGGTGCTCGCATCGTGGCGGTTGGTCACCCGCTGGTTGGTGAGCGGGGCGGGCGGGGGTATATTTCGTTTCCCGCCGCTTCCGACCGACTGGAGGCGGCGATCGTCGCCCTGTCGCAGAGCCCAATGGATCGTCCCGCGTCTCCACCGTCTCCCGTCCCCGTCGTCGCGACGCCAGCTCCGCCGCCGAAGCGCTCGTTCTGGCAGAAGCTCACGGGCGGGCAGATGCGCAGGCTCCTTCCACGGCTGCGCCCGCACGTGCCGTCGCTGCTCCTTGCCACGCTGATGCTGGTGGCCAGCACCGCGCTGGGGCTGGCGTTCCCGTACGTGGTGGGGAAGATCTTCGACGGGTCGTTCCTGCGCTCCAACCCGGGCGCGCTGAACCGCATCGCGCTGGGGCTGTTCCTCCTGCTCACGCTGCAGGCCGTCGCCAACTTCGTGCAGAGCTACACCCTCTCCGTCACCGGCGAACGGGTGATCGCCAAGCTGCGCAAGGACCTGTTCGGCCACCTGCTCACCCTGCCGCCGGCGTTCTTCGCCGACCGCCGCACCGGCGAGCTCACCAGCCGGCTGGGCGCCGACGTGCAGATGCTGCAGAGCGTGCTCAGCATGAACATCGCCGCCATGGCACAGTCGCTGCTCACGCTCGTGGGCACGGTGGTGATCCTGCTGATGATCCAGCCGTTCCTCACCCTGGTCACCCTCGCCGTCGTCCCGGTGGTGGTGGGAAGCGGGCTGTACCTGGGCAACCGGCTCAAGAAGACCTCGCTGGGCGTGATGGACCAGGTGGCCGAGGCCACGGCCATCGCCGAGGAGGCCTTCTCGCAGGTGCGCGTGGTGCAGAGCTTCGTGCAGGAAGACAACGAGCGCGCCAAGTACGGCCGCCGGATGGACCAGGCGGTGGCCGTGGCCATCCGCCGCGCGGTGACTCGCGGCCTGTTCGCCAGCATCAGTGGCTTCGCGGTGCTCAGCGCCTCGGTGCTGGTGCTGTGGCTGGGCGGGCGGATGGTGCTGGCCGGCACCTTGAGCCCCGGCACGCTGGTCAGCTTCCTGTTGTACGCGGGCTCGGCCGCCGGCGCGGTGGGCGGCATCGGCCAGCTGTGGGGGATGTACCTCGAGGCCACCGGCGCCGCCGGCCGCGTGTTCGAGATCCTGGGCGCGCGCCCCAACCTGCGCGACCCCGACCAGCCGAAGGCGCTGCCCCGGCCGGTGCGCGGCGCCATCGAGTTCCGCGACGTGTGGTTCCGCTACGACAAGCCCACCGAGCTGCCCATGGTCGCCTCCGGCGGCGACGAGGTGGCCATGGCGTGGCTGCGGATGCTGGGCGCCGCGCCGCTGGAAGGCGGGGCCCAGGCGCCCGCCGGCCCGCCCGAGTGGGTGCTGCGCGGGGTGAACCTGCGCATCGCGCCGGGTGAGACGGTGGCGCTGGTGGGCCCGTCGGGGGCGGGGAAGACCACGCTGGCCGCGCTCATCCCCCGCTTCTGGGACGTGCAGGAGGGCGCCATCACGCTGGACGGCATCGACCTGCGCGAGATGCGCCTGGCCGACCTGCGCACCGCCGTCGGACTGGTCCCGCAGGAAACGCTGCTGTTCAGCGGCCCCGTGCGCGAGAACATCGCCTACGGCCGCCCCGACGCCACCGACGACGACGTGTTCGCCGCCGCGCGGGCGGCGCACGCGCACGAGTTCGTGCAGCTGCTGGCCGAGGGGTACGACACGCGCGTCGGCGAGCGGGGGATCAAGCTCTCGGGCGGGCAGCGGCAGCGCATCTCCATCGCCCGCGCCATCCTCAAGGACCCCTCGGTGCTGATCCTGGACGAGGCCACCAGCAGCCTGGACAACGAGAGCGAGGCGCTGATCGAAGACGCGCTGAACCACCTGCTGCGCGGCCGCACCACGCTGATCATCGCGCACCGCCTGTCCACCGTGCGCCGCGCCGACCGCCTGCTGGTGCTGGAGCACGGCGAGATCGTGGAAGAAGGCACCCATGCCGAGCTGCTGGCGCGGGGCGGCCTGTACGCGCGCCTCTACGCCCACCAGTTCCGCGAAGACGACGCCCGCCCCGTGGACCTCCTCACCGACCCCGAGGTGATCGCCGAAGCCGAGGAGCTGGCGCTCGGCGAAGGCGTCTGAGCCGCACGCGCGCAGCTCTCCATTCCCATCCCGACCGGCCCCCGCGGATTATCTCCGCCGGGGCCGTCGTGTCTCCACACCGCACCCAATCGGCCGCGGTACGTAATTGGTCCCTCGGCTCGACGGACGCGTTCCAATTCCATCACCGAGCCGTCTTTCGCGTCGTTGCTGCTCGTTCCGGCAACGATGTACGAGCGCTGGCGCGACCTTGCCGCTCATTAGCGCCCATCGTTGGACACTCTGGACATCTGATTTGGTTTCGGTTATCTTACGGCTGTTCCCATAGCGCTCGCATCCAGCCCCGAAAGCCGATGCACACACGCGAAGACGAGGAACACCCGGCGGAGGAAACTGACGCCCGCTTGCGCGGGGTGGGCCCGGTGTGGCGGCGCGTTTACGTGCCCAACTCGGGCAAGCATGGAAGCGTGGAGCGAGGCCGCGTGGGCCGCGAGCCGGCCAACGGCCAGGACGCGCTGGACAACTCGGTTCGCGTCAAAGCCACCTCCCGCGTGCGTGTGGGGATCGACTACGGGGAAGGTGTGCTGGTGGTGCTTCGCTGGCACACGATGGGGGAGTTTCACGATGCGATGAATTATCAGATATTCCATGGGTACGTGGTGGATTGGGCTCGCCTCGCCCAGGAGTATCGGAACGCGCTGCTCAGGGCTCGGATGGTGAACCTGAAGGGGAAGATCCTGTGACGACCTACAGCAGGCGCTACAAGTCGCTCGGCCCCATCGCCCGTCACCGGGCCGAGAAGATGCTGGCAACGGGCGACCCGGCGGCGATCCTCCACGCGTTGCTCCGCCTGTCGCTGCACGGCCCCGACTTCGGCTACGCCGAACGCAAGGCGCTGGAGTACGTTCATCATCCCGACGTGTGGGTGCGCCGCAACGCGGCGACCGCGCTGGGGCACGTGGCCCGGGTGCACGGCAGCGCCGACGTGGACACCGTGATGCGCGCGCTGGTGTCCATGCTGAGCGATCCCGAAGCCTGCGGATGGGCCGACGACGCGCTAGACGACATGGAGATGTACATGCAGGCCGACCGCAGCCGATATGGCGCGGGCAGGAAGATTGTACCCCCGGTGGAGATCACGTGACCCAGGCTTTCGGTGGCGCCATCCGCGCCGTGCTCTACGACTTCGACGGGACGCTGGCCGACAGCACCGAGCTGATCATGCGGTGCTACCGCCACACCATGGCCACGCACCTGGGCGAGGCGCCCCCCGACGAAGAGTGGCTGGCCGGCTTCGGCACGCCGCTGGAGACGCAGATCGCCCGCTTCGCCCGGAGCCCGGCCGAGCACGACGCCATGCTGGACACCTACCGCGCGCACCAGGACGAGCTGCACGACGTGCTGGTGCGCCCGTTCCCCGGCGCGGTGGAGACGGTGGCCGAGCTGGCGCGGCGCGGCGTGGGGCTGGCGCTGGTCACCAGCAAGCTGCGGCGCACCATGCTGCGCGGGATGGACCTGTGCGGCCTCACCGAGCACTTCGGGGTGATCATCACCCCCGAAGACGTGCGCAACGCCAAGCCGCACCCCGAGCCCACGCTGGCCGCGCTGGAGCGCCTGGGCGTGCAGCCGCACGAGGCGCTGTTCGTGGGCGACTCGCCGCACGACATGGCGTCGGGCCGCGCGGCCGGCACCCGCACCGCCGCCGCGCTGTGGGGGCCCTTCCCCCGCGCCGTGCTGCTGGCCGAGCACCCCGACGCGTTGCTGGAGCGCCAGGAAGACGTGCTGGAGCTGGTGCCGGGCCGCTAGAGCCCGCGAGGTGAATCCGGGGGAACTAAGGTTTGGTTGCTCGCCAGTCTGATACGCATTATCGTAGCAGAACGTCGCGGTTGATCCATTTCCCCCTTTGTTGCGGAGGTCTCCATGGCGCAGGCAACCGAGCAGTTCGACGCGTCCGTCGCCCCGATCGCGAACTTTACGGTCCAGGGGCAGATCGGCCCCAACATCACGGGGAACGGCTTGGCGCAGTTCAACCCCACGGCGAGCACGTTCTACCTGTACTTCGCCCAGGCCGGGAGCTCCGCCGTGAGCTACGGCGTGAACGGCAGCTTCCCGGGCACCCCGCTGCAGCCGTACGTCTGGACGCCGATCAACAACGCCAGCAGCGTGATGGTGTCGTTCAGCGCGAACGGCGGCGACCTGAAGCTGGTGTGGGCGCAGTGAGCGGCCCCGGCGGCGCCCGGCGCCCCGGATGATCCCAGGCAGGGCGCGCTCGTACGACGGGCGCGCCCTGCGTGCTTCGGGTGCGTGCGCAACGGGGGTTTTGCGCCCGCCGCGCACGCCCGCTATCTTCCGCCGCTCTCGCGCGCGGTTTCGATGGAAGAACCGCGCTTGCGCGCACCGTGTCCCGGCGCTTCCGCGTTCGGGACCTTCGAACTTATGCAACGTAGCGAAGGAGCTGCCGTTATGCGGATGCTGGTGCTGGGCGCGGGTCAGCAGGGAAGCGCGTGTGCCTACGACCTGCTCAAGCACACCGACCACGACGTGTCGATCGCCGACGTGAACGTGGACCGGCTGCCGGAGTTCCTGCAGCCGCACCTGGGCGGCCGCCTGACCGCCGTGAAGCTCGACGCCAACGACCGCACCGCCGTGCGCGAGGTGATGGAAGGCGCCGACGCGGTGATGAACGCCTTCCCCTACTACTTCAACCTGGGGATGACGGTGGCGGCCATCGACTCGGGCGCGCACTACTGCGACCTGGGCGGCAACACCGACATCGTGCTGCAGCAGAAGGGCTTGCACGACCGGGCGCGCGAGCGGGGCGTGAGCGCCGTGCCCGACACCGGCCTGGCGCCGGGGATGGTGAACATCCTGGCCGAGCACGGGATCCGGCAGATGGACACCGTGCGCGCGGTGCGCATCAAGGTGGGCGGCCTGCCGCAGAACCCCGAGCCGCCGCTCAACTACCAGATCGTGTACTCGCTGGAGGGGGTTCTCGACTACTACACCACGCTGAGCTGGGTGCTGCGCGACGGCAAGCCGCTGCAGGTGAAGGCGCTGTCGGAGATCGAGGAGCTCGACTTCCCCCAGGTGGGCACGCTGGAGGCGTTCCACACGGCGGGCGGGCTGAGCACCATGGCGCAGCGCTACGAGGGGAACATCCCCACCATGGAGTACAAGACGCTGCGCTACCCCGGCCACGCGGAGCACATGGAAGCCATCCGCGACCTCGGGATGCTGGACCTGGAGCCGATCGAGGTGAAGGGCGAGCGCGTGGTGCCGCGCGACGTGTTCATGGCGGTGGCCGGCCCCAAGCTGCGCAAGGACCCGCGCAAGAGCCCCGACCTGGTGGCGCTGCGGGTGGAGGTGGAGGGCGAGAAGGACGGCGCCGCGCTGCTCCTGCGCTGGGACCTGCTCGACCGCTTCGACCCCGAGACGGGGATCACGGCCATGATGCGCACCACCGGCTACTCGCTGGCCATCACCGGCGCGCTGCAGGCCGCCGGCGACGTGGAGCCCGGCGTGTGGACCCCCGACGAGGGAATGCCGGCCGAAGCGTACATCGAGGCGCTGGCCGAGCGCGGCATCGAGATCCGCGCGACCCGGCTGGAAGGCGCGGCGGCGAACAGCTGACGCGGGCGGGGAGTACGGAAGTACGGAAGGCAATCGGCCCTGGTGCGGTTTCGCGTCGGGGCCGTTTTGCGTCAGGCGGCGCGCCGCAGGTCGAAGCGCATGCTGACGGCGACATGCGCGGGATCGCGGTGGTGGAGCATCGCCTCGGCAATGCGTTCTTGCTGGCGCGTTCTGTTCTTGAGAAAGCCGAGCGATTCGTACCAGCCCTCCAGGTCGGGCTGTGCATCGAGTGTCATGTACCTGCAGCCGACCTGATCGCCGACCCGCTCGGCCAAGCCCAACGCCAGCCTCACGGCTTCACGCCCGAGCCCATGCCCTGGAACCGTCGGTCGATTCCGAGCTGTGCAAGTTTGATCGAGCTGACATGCCTGTACCGTATGTGCGGCCCGCGCTCACCCCGCGAAAGCGGCAGCGCATCCATGCACACGGTGAGGAAACCCGCCACCATCCCGTTAACGTCCATGGAGATAGGTGGTCGAGAGCCTTTCCAACTGCTCCTTCCATGCCCAATCGTGCAGGAACTCGTTCTGGTCGGCTCGTCCGCAGTCGAACGGAACCACCAGCGACGAATCAAGTTTTGCCAAACGCAAGGTCTCCATGTGATCTCTGAAGATGCGCTGAGCGCGGCCGGGGAACGTCAGGGTTTTACTCCTGGGCCACCGATCTGGTTGAGTGGATCGCATCCTCGATCACGTCCGCGAGCTCGCGGATGCCTTTCCATGTCGCGCGCCGCTCCGGGGTGTCTGCCGGAGGGCGGTTCATCTCCTCGATCACCTCGCGCGATCCTTCGACCGAGAGGGGAGGCGTGTGCCTGATGTCCATCAGCGGTTCTCCTTGTGGTGCCTTCTCCGAATATACAAACTGAACACCTGCTCGTCAAGCGTGTCCATGTTCGTGCCTGTCGGCGCGCAGGGTGAAGCGGGGGATGTCGGCGCGGAAGCGGGTGCCGTCGGGGCGCACGAGCTCGTAGAAGCCTTCCATGCTGCCCTCGGGCGCCTGCAGCACGCAGAAGCTCTGGTACTCGTGCACGCTGCCGGGGGCGATCAGCGGCTGCTCGCCGATCACGCCTTCGCCCTCCACCTCGCTGTCGCCGGCCACGGGGTCGTGGATGTACCAGTGGCGCCACATCAGCTGCGCGGCCAGCCGGCCCACGTTCTCGATGCGGATGTGGTAGGCGAACACGTAGCGGCTGCGGGCCGGGCTCGACTGCTCGGCCAGGTACACCGGCTGCACGGTGACGCGGATCCCGTCGGTGATTCGGTAGAACATCGCACGCTCGTGAGGGTGGATCGTCCAGCGGACGTGTGACGAAGCCTATGCGCGGTGGCGGGCGGGGTCAATCGCTTCGCCGGGTTGCCGCCGCGCCTGTCCTGCGCCGCGGCGGCAGGTTAGATTCCGCGCCGACCCTGTACAGCCGCCGCGCGCGGCCGCCCCGCTCATCCAGAAGTCTGCAAGTCTGTGCCCGACATCGCGGTAGACCTCGGCACCGCCAACACGCTGATCCAGGTGAAGGGCCAGGGGATCGTGCTGAACGAGCCCTCGGTGGTGGCCGTGGAGCGCCGCGGCGGCCGCGTGCGCGCCATCGGCTTGGAAGCGAAGCGCATGCTGGGGCGCACGCCCGAGGGGATCCTGGCCATCCGCCCCATGCGCGACGGCGTGATCGCCGACGTGGACATGGCGGAGCTGATGCTGCGCCACTACCTGGCCCGCGTGAGCCCCAAGGGGCTGTTCAAGACCAAGCCGCGCGTGGTCATCGGCGTTCCCTCGGGGATCACCGAGATGGAGCGCCGCGCGGTCCGGTCGGCGGTGACGGCCGCGGGCGCGCGCGAGGTGTGGCTGATCTCCGAGCCGATGGCGGCGGCGATCGGCGTGGGGCTTCCCGTGGTGTCGCCGCGCGGCAGCATGGTGGTGAACATCGGCGGCGGGACCACCGAGATCGGCGTGATCGCGCTGTCGGGGATCGTGGCCGACGCGTCGATCCGCACCGGCGGGTGGGAGTTCGACGAGGCGATCATGGCCTTCGTGCGCAAGAGCTACAACCTGCTGATCGGCGAGGCCACGGCCGAGAGCGTGAAGATCCAGATCGGCTCGGCCCAGAGCACCGGGCAGGAGCGCGAGATGGACGTGAACGGGCGCGACCTGGTGAGCGGCATCCCCAAGACGGTGCGCCTGTACAGCGAGGAGATCCGCGAGGCGATCCAGGAGCCGGTGCACGCCATCGTCCACGCCGTGCGCCGCGCGCTGGAGATCACCCCGCCCGAGCTGGCCGCCGACATCGTGGACGAGGGGATCGTGATGACCGGCGGCGGCGCGCTGCTCAAGGGCCTCGACCGCCTGCTGGCCGAGGAGACCGGCCTGCCCATCCACGTGGACTCAGAGCCGCTGTCGTGCGTGGTCCGCGGCGCGGGGATGGTGCTGGACGATTGGGAGAAGTATTCGGGCGTGCTGGCGCGGTGAACTGAGTGCGAGGTGCTGGGTGCCGAGTGCGTTTCAGCCTCTGCCGCCGGCTCACGCATCCGTCCCCTGTTCGACGTACTGGCGCGCCCGTCCGACACATCCGCTCCTGCGCACCTTTCCCGGTACCTCCGTCCCCCACAGTCGCTTTCCACTTCGGATCCCGCCCGCCCGTGGACCATCTCAAATCCCTGATCCGCGACGTTGCCGACTTTCCCCAGCCCGGGATCCTTTTCCGCGACGTGACGCCGCTGCTGCGCGACCCCGCGGCGCTGCGCGAGGTGGTGGCGCACTTCGCCGACCGCTACCGCGGCGCGGGGATCGACACGGTGGCGGGGATCGAGTCGCGCGGGTTCATCTTCGGCGCGCCGCTGGCGGTGGAGCTGGGCGTGGGCTTCGTGCCCATCCGCAAGCTGGGCAAGCTGCCGGCAGAGAAGATCCATCTCGAATACGCGCTGGAATACGGCACCGCCGCGCTGGAGATGCACGTGGACGCGGTGAGCCCCGGCGAGCGGGTGCTGCTGATCGACGACCTGCTCGCCACCGGCGGCACCGCCCGCGCCGCCGCCCAGCTCGTCGCCACCATGGGCGGCGACATCGCCGCCGTGGCGTTCCTGATCGAGCTGGAGTTCCTCAACGGGCGCAGCGTCCTGGACGCGTACGACGTCTACTCGGTGCTGAAGTACTGAGCCGCGCACTGGTCGCCGGCCGAACGCGCAGTGCCCCTCTCCGGTAGCCCTGGAGAGGGGCTTTGCTGTCTGCGGTGGGTGGCAGGCGCCGTTCTGAATCAAAATCGGCATGGGTCTCACGCAGAGCAGCAGAGGAGCAGAGAACATCCCGTGTTTCCCTCTGCTCCTCTGCTGCTCTGCGTGAGCTATGTGGCGATACTCACGTCCACGGGAGGCGGCTGCGCTCGTCCCAGTAGGCGTCGGGTTGGTGCGCGAGCGCGGCGAGCTCCGCCCTCGCTTCGTCGTCGAGCGCGACGTGCGCGGCCGCGGCGTTGGAGCGGAGGTGGGCGGGCGTGGCGGCGCCGCTCAGCACCACGTCGGCCCACGGCTGCGCGAGCACGGCGGCGATGGCGAGCGCATCGGGCGTGGTGCCCAGGCGGGCCGACTGGGTGCGCAGCGTTGCCAGCTCGCGCGCGTAGGCGGGGTCGTGGTTGCGGGGGGTGAGGCGGCCGTTGGCCAGCGCTTCCTTCACGATCACGCCCAGGCCGGCGGCATGCGCCTGGGCCAGCGCGGGGCCGGCGGAGGGCTCCAGCACGTTCCACGTGGCCTGCACCACGCCGAACAGCGGCTCGCCGTCCGCGCGCACCTCCATCGCGCGCCGCAGCGTGTCGGCCTGGCGCGCGCCGGTGAGCGAGAGGCCGATGGCGATCCCGCTGGCCTTCAGCCGCGCGAGGCCGTCGATCACCCCGGCGTTGTCGAGCACGCCGGTGTCGAGCGTGGCGGAGTGGATCTGGTACAGGCGCAGGTGCGGCCCCAGCAGCGCCAGCGACTCCGCGCTCTGGCGGGCGAGCTGCTGGGGTGTGTGCTCCTTCACCTCGTGCACCGCGGCGTGCACCTGCCAGCCCGCGGTGTACGCGTAACCCCATTTCGACCCGACGACCATCTCGCCCGGCGGCAGGCCGCGCGCGTGCAGCCAGCCGGCCACGAACTCCTCGGCCCGGCCGTACGAGCGCGCGGCGTCCACGTAGCGGATGCCCAGCTCCCACGCGGCGTCGAGCACAGCGTGGGCCCCGTCGCGCATCGCCTGGACCGAGGTGCCGCCGGCCAAGTCGCTCGCGTGGCCCAGCACCATGTATCCCGGCCGCCCCAGCGCCGCCATCCCCAGCCCGATCCGCGTCACCCTCAGCCCGGTGCGGCCCAGCTCGCGTGTCTCCATCATCCCGTCGTCATCCGGTCCCGTCGCAGCCTCGTCGAAGCGATTCAAGATGTCACGCAGAGCGGCGGAGAGCACCTGCCTCTCCGCCGCCCTGCCGTAGTACCCAGCCCCTGGCCGATCGCCGGGTGTGCGCGGACGCGGCGATGCGCATCGCGAAACGCGCTTGCGCAGATGCTCAGGGCCGCGCGAAGCTTCAGCGCATGAACCACAGCACGTGCCCGCAACGCACACAGATGTACGTCTCCGCCGACGGCGCGGCCCACTCCACGTCGAGAATGGCCATCCCGCGTGACTCCATCAGCGTTCGCTTCATGCGGAAGCGGTCGTGCCGGCAGATGGGGCAGGCGACGGCGTTGCCCTCCACCACCAGCGTCGTGCCGTCCTGACCCGCTTGCATCGCCGGCGGGTCCTGCCTGCGTGGCGGGGCCAGCTTCGCCTTGATCTCGGCCGGGAGGCTGGCGCCGCACCTGGAACACCAGGCATACGGATGATCGGCGGGGATGGCGATGCCGCACTCGCCGCAATGGCCGATCACCTGCCGCTCCGCAGTGCTCATCCGCGTGCTCCGTGTGGAGGGTAGACCGGGAAACCTGGTGCGCCACGAATTACGATGTGGCGCGTCCGTTTGTTTCGCGTCACCCTTCGCCGCGCACCTCCACCGTCCGCACCTCGGCCGTGGTGAGGTCGACCATGCGCAGCGCGTGGTTGTTGGTGTCGGCCACGTAGGCGCGGGCGCCGTCGGGGGTGACGGCCAGGCCGCCGGGCTCCCAGAAGCGCGCCTCGCCCGCCACGCCGTCCACCAGCCCCGGCTCGCCGCCGCCGGCCAGCGTGCGGGCCTCGCGGGTGTACGGGTCCACCGTCTTCACGCGGTGGTTGTAGGTGTCGGCCACCAGCACCTTCCGCTCGCGCGCCCACCACGCGAGCCCCTGCGCGTGCTGCAGGCGCACGTCGTCGCCGCTGCCGTCGCGGTCGCCGAAGTCGAACAGGCCGCTGCCCACGATGGTGCGCACGTCGGCGCCGGGCACGGCGTAGCGGATGGCCGACGACTCGGCGTCGGCGAAGTAGATGCGGCCGCCGTCGGTGGCCAGCGCGCTGGGCTGCGCGAGCGCGGCCATCTCCAGGTCGGCGTCGAACACCTCCTCGGCGCCCGAGCCGGCAAAGGGCTCGGCGGTGCCGGCCGCGGGATCCAGCCGCCAGAGCTGGTGCGGGCCGGCCATGGCCACGTACACGCGGCCGTCCTTGTACAGCACGTCCCACGGCGAGTTGAGCGGCGTGTCCAGCGCGCGCCCCGCTGGGTAGCGGCTGCGCGCCTGGTCGCCCACGCCGGCCACGGTGTGCACCGTGCCGCGGGCGAGGTCGATCGCGCGGACCAGGTGGTTCTCCGTATCCGCCACGTACAGCACCTCGTCGGCCAGCGCCAGGCCGTGCGGCGCGCGGAAAGCCGCGGCGTGCGACGCGCCGTCCATCCACCCCGGCCGCCCGCTGCCGAAGGAGCGGAGGATGCGCCCGCTCACGCCGCCCTCGTCCAGCGCCACCTCCACGACCCGGTGGTGCCCGGTGTCGGCCACGAACAGCCGCTCGGCGTCCTGCACGATCACCTTGGCCGGAAAGCGCAGCTCGCCGGGCTCGGGCGGCTGCGTCTGCGCCTCGTAGGGGATAGGCGCGCCGGCGGCCATCTTCCCTGACGCCTCGAGCGCCTGGATGAAGCTGGCGATCACGGGGGTGAGCTGCTCGGCGGTGACCTCGCCGGCCTGCATCCCCAGCACGTAGCCTTCGGGCGAGACCACGGCCAGCGTGGGCCAGGCGTTCACCGTGTACTCGCGCCAGGTGCGGAACTGCCGGTCGTTGAGCACCGGGTGATGCACGCCCAGCCGCTCGCAGGCGCGCGCGATGTTGGCCGTCACCCGCTCGTTGACGAACTTCCCCGAGTGCACCCCCGCCACGATCACCTCGCCGCCGAAGCGCCGCTCCAGCTCGGCCAGCTCGGGGATCATGTGGATGCAGTTGATGCAGCCGTAGGTCCAGAAATCGAGCAGGAGGATGCGCCCGCGGAAGTCGGCCAGGGTGAGCTGCCGCCCGCCGGTGTTGATCCACTCCAGGTCTGCCCGGAAGTCGGGCGCGCGTACCGCCATCTGCCCTCGCAGTCAGTGAGATGGAACGTAAGGAGGGAAGATGCGGCACTGCTCGCCGAGCGCAACTACTTCTGGCGATGAAAGCATGGGGTGGATGATGATGCCGGGTGGGAGGGGCGGATGAATCCGCAGCAACGACTGCCCAAAGTCCGCTTCGCGGACTCCCACGCGAGCATCCCCGCGCGGGGGTGGGACACTTCGATTTTGAAGGCGGCCGGGTCGTCTGGCGAAGCGCCGATCCTGCCTCCAGACACCGAACTCTCCTGTGTGCACGACCTGGCCGCGAGCGAAGCGAGCCCCGTCCCTCTCCTGCAGTTCGGGAGAGGGACGGGCGCGAAGCGCCAGGGTGAGGGCTCGCCGTTCCCCTCCGCGCACGGTGCGTGCAGGCAGATGCGGGCGCCGCCGCGATTCCAGCCTCGCGTCGCGTGCGCCCACCGCCCCAACCCGCTGACCCGATGCGCATCCCGATCCGCCCGATCGCCGTCGTTGCCGTCCTCTCCGCCGCGATGCTGGGCGGCGCCTGCTCGCCCGCGCCGCCCTCGGCCGCGCCCCGCGCCGCCGCCGAGGCGGTGCCGGCGCTGCGACGCGAGTTCCGCGGGGTGTGGATCGCCACCGTGGCCAACATCGACTGGCCGTCGCGCCCCGGCCTGCCGGCCGACAGCCAGCGCGCGGAGCTGACCGCGCTCCTCGACCGCGCGGCGGCGCTGCACATGAACGCCATCGTCTTCCAGGTGCGGCCGGCGGGCGACGCGCTCTTCCGCTCGCAGCTCGAGCCGTGGTCCGAGTACCTCACCGGCGCGCAGGGCACGCCGCCCTCCGACGGCTACGACCCGCTGGAGTTCGCCGTCACCGAGGCGCACCGGCGGGGGCTGGAGCTGCACGCCTGGTTCAACCCCTACCGCGCGCGCCACCCCACGGCCAAGACGCCCGACGCGGCCACGCACCTGTCGTCCACCCACCCCGAGGTGGTGAAGCAGTACGGCGGCAACCGGTGGATGGACCCCGGCGAGCCGCTGGTGCAGGACCACTCCATCGCCGTGATCCTGGACGTGGTGCGCCGCTACGACGTGGACGGCGTGCACGTGGACGACTACTTCTACCCCTATCCCGAACACGACTCGGCGGGGAAGACGGTCGACTTTCCCGACGAGCCCAGCTGGCAGCGCTACCGCGCGGGCGGCGGGCGGCTGTCGCGCGACGACTGGCGGCGCGACAACGTGGACCGCTTCGTGGAGCGGATGTACCGCGAGGTGCACGGCGTGAAGCCATGGGTGCAGGTGGGGATCAGCCCGTTCGGCATCTGGCGCCCGGGAAACCCGCCGCAGATCGTGACGGGCTTCGACCAGTACGCCATGCTCTACGCCGACGCGCGCAAGTGGCTGCGCGAGGGGTGGGGCGACTACTTCACCCCGCAGCTGTACTGGCCCATCGCGCGCACCGGGCAGAGCTATCCCGTGCTGCTGGACTGGTGGGCGAAGGAGAACGTGCTTGGCCGCCACCTGTGGCCGGGCAACTTCACCAGCCGCACCTTCGAGGGCGCCCCCACCCCGTGGACGGCGGACGAGGTGATCGGGCAGATCTACGTGACCCGCGGACGGATGGGGGCCGACGTGGGCAACATCCACTTCAGCATGAAGGCGTTCGTGCTGAACCGCGACAGCCTGAGCGAGCGCCTCACGCGCGAGGCCTACCCCGACCGCGCGCTCCCGCCCGCCACGCCCTGGCTCGCGCATGGCCGCCCGGGCGCGCCGCGGCTGGCACTGGTGCGTGGCGCCGCCGGCCCCGCCATGGTGACGATTGCGCCGGGCGGCGGCACCGCGCCCACGCGTTGGGCCGTGCGCGCGCGCGCCGCCGGCCGCTGGACCACCGACGTGCTCCCGGCCGCGCAGACCACCTGGACCGCCCCCGCCGGCGCCGACCGCATCGCCGTTAGCGCCGTGGACCGGGTGGGGACGGAGGGCCCGGTGGCGGAAGTGCGGCCGTAGGCGGCACGATCCGGGGGGAGTGCGAGAAGGGCCGCCGTGCGAACGGCGGCCCTTCTCGCATGTGCTGGCGTGGCGCGACCACACGTACGGCATCAATCCTCGTCCATCCGTCGAGAAGCGCTCCGGCAAAGTCGTCCTCGACTTCGCGCATCGCTGCGTGGAACTCCTGATCCGACCTCGCCGGCACGTAGTCGGGATGATCCTTGGAAGAACGTAAGCTCACTCAGAATCGGCCTCGATCGTAGGCTGTCAGCTTTCACAATGTGTCGTAAAGTCGTATGATGAGGGGCCGAAGGGATCCGAGATCCGGATCCATCCCAACCTCGAGCCGGGAGCGGACGATGAAGAAGCTGAAGATGGAGCTGGACGCGCTGCAGGTGGAGTCGTTCGACATCCGCCGCGCCGACGACGTGCGCGGGACCGTGGCCGGGCAGAACGAGCCGCCCTACACCGAAAGCTGCAACGGCTCGTGTATGAACACCTGCAACAGCTGCGTGAACACCTGTCTCAACACCTGCCAGAACAGCTGCAACGGGACCTGCGTGTCATGCGTCACCTGCGAGTTCCACTGCACCCACTTCACCGTCTGCTGAGCATCGCGGCCGCGGGCGGAGGGTGAAAACGGGAAGGCCGGGCACCATCGCCCGGCCTTCCCGTTTCGCCTCATCCCGGCGAGTCCCCTTAGGCCGGCGCTCCGGCCTCCACGGTGGCCGCTCCGGCTTCCACCGGCGCTTCCTCCTCCTGCGCCGGCGCGCCGCCCTCGTCGTGGACGCAGCGCATCACGTGCGTGGCCATCACGTCGAGCTGCGAGCGGCTGGGCACCTCGGCGCTCTCGTCGGGGAGCTGCAGCGGGAAGGGCGCGCCGTGCGGCACGGGGATCAGGTGCAGGTGGAAGTGGAACACGTCCTGGCCGCCGTCGGTGCCGTTGGGGCTGAACAGGTTCACCGCGCGGCAGCCGGTGGCCTTGCGCAGCCCCGGCAGGATCCGGCGCGCCACGGCGAAGGTGCGCGCCGCCAGCTCCTCGGGCACGTAGAACAGGTTCTTGTAGTGCGCCTTGGGCATCACCAGCACATGGCCCGGGTGCAGGGGCTGGATGTCGAGGAAGGCGATGGTCTCGTCGTCCTCGTGGATCACGCTCACCATCTCGTCGCCGCCGATGATGCGGCAGAAGACGCAGGTGGGATTCTCGTTGGGATCGTGCGGCACGGGTCGTCTCCGGCTGTCGGTGGGTCCGTCGGTCAAACGCGCGGCGGGTGCAAGAGGCAGGCCGATGCCGCAGTTGGCCGTGCATCTGCACATCTGCCACGCACTTGCCAGAACGGGGGATCGGGACGAAATTCCGGCCCTCCAGTCTGCCGTCCTCCGAGCCCACGTCACCGCCACAGATGTCCACCAACGCAGCCGCCGGGGCGGGCGCCACCGTCACCCCCGTCTTTCCGCTCATCCTGCTGGAGACCATGCGCGACATGGACCGGCCGGAGGAGTACCTGGAAGGCGAGAACCCGTCGGCCAGCATGCCCCGTCGGCTGGGCCTCAGCGACGTCGTTTTCCGGCAGATCCACCACTTCCAGGAAGAGGTGAAGCGCAAGCGGATGCAGCGGCCCGACACCGTGGCCGACCTGATCCGCCTGGTGATCCGCCGCCCCGACGGCGACGAGATCTTCGAGGAGGCGGGCCGCCGCGTGGCGCGCCATGCCTGGAGCGAGCGCTCGGGGCCCTTCCGGAAGATGGTGCGCTTCCTCCCCGCCGGCGCCAAGCAGCGCTCCGCGCGCAAGGCCGCCGAGAAGCTGTTCCGCCAGCTCTCGGGCGAGGCGAAGATGACGGTGACGGTGAAGCCGGTGGCGCTCAGCATCGCCGGCTCCATCACCAGCCACGCCGACCCGGGCGGCGCCGCCTGCGCCTTCTACTCGGGCGCGCTCAGCGAGCTGGTGACCGAGTACACCGGCCGCAAGACTTCCGCGTCGCACCCGCGCTGCGAGGCCCGCGGCGGGCACAGCTGCGAATGGGTGACGCAGGTGGTGTCGTAGGGAAAGTACGAAAGTACGGAGTACGAGAGTACGGAGTACGAGAGTACGGAGTACGAGAGTACGGAAAACCATGAAGCGCGGCGGCTGGGTTCAGCCTCCGCGCTTCTCTGTCTCGCTGTGATGTCGGCCGTGGAGAAAAGATGCCGACCTGCAGTCCGCGAAGGCGGACTTCCCGAAGTTCCAGCCCCGGATTTCAATCCGGGGACATCGATCCGGGGACATCATCGCGGGATAGCGATCCCGCTGGCGATGGCGTCGGCCGCGTTACGACCTCTCCCGCTCCTCATCCTCCGCGTCGCCTGCCCGCTCCAGCACGTAGTCGAGGTCTTCCACGCCGGCGGCGCGGAAGAGCTTGCGGCGGATGCGGCGGTCATAGAGCTGCCACTTGAGGCGGCGCTGCTCGGCGTCGTCTTCGTCGCCGGTGAGGAAACCGCAGTCGATCTCGAAGCCGCCCGCCCGGCTGCGCCCCCCGCCGTAGGGGCGGCCGCGCATGTCCTCGCCCAGCGCGTCCTTGATGAAGCGGTCCACCTGCAGCGTGGTCTTCTGCGTGCGCAGGCTCCCCGAGATCACCTCGCGGCCCTCCTCGTCGCTCAGCAGGCCGTAGACGACGGCCGTGTGCACGTTCTCCTCGGCCAGCAGGAAGTCGGCGGCCTGGGGGATGGCGTCGCGGTCGGCCCAGCGCAGGTAGCCCACGCCTGCGACGGAGAAGCCGTTGCGCACCGTGCGCTCGTGCAGCGACTCCTCGATCACCCGCAGCGTGGCGTGCGACTTCTGCACGCACAGCACCTTCTCCAGCAGGTCCGAGTCCATGAACCGGCTCAGGTAGCCGGCCGCCTGGTACTCGGGCGGCCGCGCGCGCACGAAGCCGTCGGTCTCGCTGTGCAGCCCGTGCATGAGCGCGGTGGCCAGCCGCACGTGCGCGAGGTTGCCGGCGTCCAGCTTGAGCACCGCGCCGCTCTGCAGGTACTCGGCGAAGATGGTGGCGGCCGCGCCCAGCGGGCGCACGTCGCTGAAGATGGGGTCCAGGAAGTCTTGCGGGTCGTGGTGGTCCACCACGGCCAGGGTGGGCACGCCCGCCTGCTTGAGCCGCTCGGCCAGGTGCGTGGTGGTGCCCTGGTTGTCCACGAAGATGGCCGCCGAGTAGCGCTCCAGGTCCACCTCGCGCGTCCAGGGGATCACCTGGATCTCGAGGAGGTTGATCAGCGCCAGGTTCTCGGGGTGGCTGATCACCCCTTCGTACATCAGGTCGGCGGTGATGCCGAAGGCGCCGGCCAGCTCGCGGTAGGCCATCCCTGACGAGATGGCGTCGGGGTCGGGGAAGTCCTGCAGCGCCACCACGTGCCGCTCGCCGCGGCGCCCCTCCAGCAGCCGCGCCAGCTCCAGCACCGGCGAGGGCGTGACAGGCTCCGCGCCGTCGCCGGCCGGCTGCGGCGCCTCCGCCACGGGTGACTGCGCTTGCACGGGCTCGCTCATCCCTCGGCCTTGTCGGTGACTGGTGTTCCGCGATGTCAGTTTGCGCGAGGCGCGTGCCAGCGTGCGCGCAAACGGTTCGCGGCCACGCCGTCACCTCCGCTTCCGGGTCTTCTTGCGCGACTGCCCGGCCATCTTCCGCTTGGCGGCGGCGGACGCGCCGGAGCGCTTCGGCGCCGACCCGGCTCCCGCATGTGGCGAGGCGGCGCAAAGCGGACGACCGCAAGCTCGCCCCGGCGGGTCCGAGCGACGTCCGCCGCCAGCAGCTCGGCAAGCGCCTCCGGGTCTTCGAAGATCCCGCGCATGCCCGCAGCGCCTGCCGGATCGTCAGCATAATCCTTTTCGATCAGCAGGTCCAGCAGGCTGGGCGGCGGGGTCAGGCGTTCCTCCACCAACCCCAGCTCGACCTGCACGTCTTTCCAGTCGCCGCACGCCGAAACCTCGAAGTGCTCGGCGTAGTCGGGGTCGAGCGCGGGATAGCCGACGTCCAGCAGCTCCGAGACGGGGGAGAATACGGGGAGGCCAAAAGAAACGGCGGAGCGCGCCTCGCTCCGCCGTTCGCTTCATTCACCTTCATCCCACGTCACCAGCCCCGCCGAGCTCCTCCAACGTCGTTTCCCGCGCTGGGAAGCGACGAACGACGACCCGACCGTCGATACATCACCCGCGCCGCGCCTCACACCTTCGCGGCCGCCGCGATCGCGCCGCGCGTCTGCGCGTCGTGGAAGTAGAAGCCCTGGGTGAGGTGCACGCCGATCTGCTTCACCGTCTCGTACTCTTCCTCGCGCTCCACACCTTCGGCGATCACCTTGATGCCGTTGTCGTTGGCGAACGACACCATGGTCTCCACCAGGTTCTGCTTCATGAAGTTCGCGTCGATCCCGCTGATCAGCGAGATGTCGAGCTTGATGAAGTCGGGCTCGAGGTTGGCGATGCTCCCCAGCCCCGCGTAGCCGCTCCCCGCGTCGTCCACGGCGAAGCGGAAGCCGCGCTCGCGGAAGGCGCGCAGGTAGCCCTGGAAGGTGGGGTAGTCGGTGATCGCCGTGCGCTCGGTGATCTCCAGCACGATCCGCTCGGGGTGGGGCACGTTCATGTCCTCCTCGTCGAAGCGGAACGAGGGGTCGCGGAAGTCGTGCGGGTCGATGTTGAGGAAGAGGAACTGCCCGGCGGCCAGCGTTTCGTCCATCCCCTGGATCGCCTTGCGCCGGCACAGCCGCGACAGCTCCCAGATCAGGTTGGCTTCCTCGGCCACGCCGAACATCACCTCGGGCGAGCGCAGCGCGCGGTGGGTGCCGCGGGCCAGCGCCTCGTAGCCGTACACCTGCTTGGTCTCGGTCACCACGATCGGGTGATAGACGATGTACACCGCCTCTTCGCGGATCGTCTCCTTGAGCCCCGCCACCTTGCGGCTGCGCTCGCGGCTCTCCACCCCGCGCGCCGCGGCCGCCGCCTCGCGGATGCCGCGGTAGATGATGCGTTCCGGGCGGATCTTGGGGTTGCGGAAGAGGGTGGCCGAGCCCACGTAGATCTCGAACAGCCCCGCCACGTCCTCGCCGTGCTCGGCCTCGATGCGGCCGCGCACGTGCTGCTCGAGCTCGTGGGTGATCTCGTTGATGCGCCGCTCGGCCGTCTCCACCGCGTCGGGAAGGTCGGTGAAGAAGATGAAGTCGTCGTCGCCGGTGTGGCTCACCATCAGCAGGTTCTCTTCGCCGCCGGTGCGCGAGTCGTAGAAGTCGCGCACGGCCGCCGCGGTGCTCTGCAGCACCGCGTCCAGCTTCTCCCAGCCGTAGATCTCCTCGAGCTTGCTGTAGCGCACGAACTCGATGTAGAGCACCGTCATCCGCCCGCGGCGCTCCAGCAGCTCGCGGCCGCGCTCCAGCATCACCGGCAGGGTGGGGAAGCCGGTGAAGCGGTCGTACAGCAGCTCCTCGTAGCGCATGTGGTCGGCCAGCTCGCCGGGGGGCTGGTCGCCGGCGGCGCGCGGGCGGTAGCCCAGCGCGGTGAGCCGGGCGTGCACCTCGTCGGTGCTGGCCGGCAGCAGCAGCCAGTCGTCCACCCCGCAGCGCACGGCGCGGCGCACGTCCTCCACGCCGTTGCACGCGGCGATGAGGGAGATGTCGCGGGCGCGGGTCTCGGTGCGCACGTTGGCCAGGAGGTCGGGCTTGACCTCGAACACCAGGGCGTCGGGGTGGGTGCGCAGCACGGGGAGGAGCTGGTCGGTGTTGGCGGCCAGCCCGCCGGCTCCCGCGTTGATGCTCACCAGCTCGGCACCCAGGCGGCTGGCGGCCTCGGCCAGCGCCTCCTGCAGGGCGGTGTCGCCCGCGTATCCGACGATCCTCACGCGGCGCTGCCCCTGGCGGCCAGGTTGCGCTCCACCTTGCCCAGCAGGTCCTTGAAGTCGACGGGCTTGACCACGTAGTCGTCGGCGCCGGAGCGCAGCCCCTCGTGCTTGTCTTCGAACGCGCCCTTGGCCGTGACCATCACCACGCGCGTGCTGCCGCCGAACTCGGGGTGGCTCTTGATGGTGCGGCAGACCTGCCACCCGTCCATCCCCGGCATCATCACGTCGAGCAGCACCAGCTCGGGGCGCACCTGCTCCATGCGCGCCAGCGCGGTGCGGCCGTCGGGCGCCTGGGCCACCGCGTAGCCGCGGCTTTCCAGGAACGCGCGGAGGATTTCCACGTTGTCGGGGTTGTCGTCGACGACCAGAATGGTCCCCTTCGAATCAGCGGCTGCCAAGGTGTGCCTCTCCTCCCCGCGGCGAGCGGGACTGGAGTTGTGCATGGTGATCGGGCGCGGTTTGGGGGCTCGCCGAAACGGGCCGCCGTGTTGCAGCGGGGGCAAAAACCGAGCCACCTGCAGGTTCTGGGGCACGCTATGTTCCGCAAATACAACCGTTTGGGCAGAATCGGCCCGGAGGGGAAAACTGATGTGGGCGATTCGCGATCGGCTTGCGTCGCGGCTCGCGGGCCGCGGAGGCCCCCTCCCCGCGCCTGAGAGCGCGTACCCTCCCCCGCTTCGCGGGAGAAGGTGGACGGGCTCGTGTGCCGCGCGGGTGCTGGTCCATTTCCGGCCTCCTCCGTGAAGCGTGAGGGAATGAGAGCAGTCGTGACGATTTCCGGACGAACATCGCCGCGCACCCGGCCCGGATGCGCGGCGATCAGTCCGCCCACCGGCAGCTGAATGCCGATCAGCCGTTGCCGCCTTCCCTGCCACCTGCACGGCTCTGGCTCTGCCGCCCGCTGCCCTGGCCCGCGCCGTCGCCGCTCTGCCGTGCTCCGGCGCCGCCGTTGCCGTCGATCCGGCTGACGCCGTCCACGGGCTTGCGGCGGGTGCTGTCCACGCGCAGCTCGGTGCGCACGCCGCGGACGCCGTCCACGTCCCAGGCGTCGTCGGTGGCGTAGCGGATCTCGTCGTGGTCGGGGAGCGAGCCGCGCAGGGTCACCACGCCCTCCTTTACCTCGACCGTGATGGCTTCGGCATCGACCCAGGTGTCGTAGAAGAGCGCCTCTTCCACCTCCTTGCGCACGTCGTCGTCGGGGCGGCGGCGCTGCTCCAGGCGCCGGTAGTAGGGGCCCAGGCCGTAGCGCGCGGGGCCGTTCAGCGACTCGTCGGCTTCTTCCCACGGCGCGCCCTCGCCGCCGCGGTCCCACGCGGGCCGGCCGCCGCCAAGGCCCTGCGGCGGGCGGAAGTCGGGGTCGTAGCCCCGCGTGCGGCGCATCCACCCGGGGCCGAAGCCGCCGGGAGTGTACGCCTCGCGCGCGGCGGCCTCGCGGTCGTAGTTGCCGCCGCCCGGCATCACGTCGCCGCCGTGTCCACCGCCCCCGTATCCACCGCCGCGCGTCCCGCCGCCATGCCGCCAGCCTTCATCGTAGCGCGCCATCTGCCATCCTCCCCTGCTGTTGGCCGGAGTGCCCGGGTCCGCGCGCGGCCGCCCCCAAACGAAGGCGCGCCGGCGGGTCAGCCGGCGCGCAACAAGCGTTCCATCCAGGGCTCGGCCTCGCCAGGGGGCGGGCCGGGGGGGAGCGGGCGGCCGTGCATCTGGTGCAGCAGCCGCGCGAGGCGGTCGGGGCGGTCGGTGATGATGCCGTCCACGCCCCACTCCAGCAGGCGCCGCATGTCGCGCGCTTCGTTGATGGTCCACACGTGCACGGCCACGTTGCGCGCCTGGACCTCGGCCAGCATGCGCGGGGTGAGCACCTGCTTGCCGCCGCGCTCCTCGGGCATCTGGAAGGCGTCCACCGCGGGCTTCCACAGCCGGGTGGCGCGGGCCAGGTGCAGGCCGTAGAAGGCGTACATGTCCTGCTTCCCCGCGCTGGTGGGCCCGCCGTAGGTGCGGAAGCGCGAGCGGTTGTTACGGTCGCCCGCGGCGATCAGCACCCGGTGCACGGCGTGGAGGCCGTGCACCGTATCCCACACGGCCTGCTGCGCGCGCGTGTCCTTGATCTCCACGTTCACGCGGGCGTCCGGCAGCGCCTGGAGCACCTCGCGCAGCGTGGACAGGCGCACATCCCTGCCGCGATAGGGGAAGGTGTGCCCGCCATCGGGGGTGAAGCGGTAGCCGGCGTCCAGCCGCTTCAGCTCGGCCACGGTGAAGGTGGAGACGTGCCCGGCGCCATCGGTCGTGCGGTCCACCGTGGGGTCGTGGATCACCACCGCGTCGCCGTCGCGGGTGGGCTGCACGTCGATCTCGAGCAGGTCGGCCCGCCACCACTCCACCGCGCGCCGGAACGCCGCCAGCGTGTTCTCGGGCGCCAGCGCCGACCCGCCGCGATGCGCGATCAGCAGCGGCCCGCCGGCCAGGTAGCGGTGGCCCGGGCGGGTCGTGGGCCGGCGGAGGGGGTTCGGGAGAGGCAAGCTGCGGGGCAGGTGCGTAGGAACGGGTGCGGCGGAACGGACCGGTGGGATCGGGGCGCTGGGTTCAGCCGAGGCGGAGCGGATTGGGCAGGAGTCCAACGCTGACGACATCCCCCGGCGCGTCGACGGCGAAAAACAAAGCGGCGCCGCGGCACTCCGCCGCGGCGCCGAAGGCAGTCATGCCCTCGCCAGCAGCTCCAGCTCGTGCGGCCCCAGGCGATACAGCCGGCAGATCACCAGGTCGATCAGCTGGCGCGCCATAAGCCGCGCCCACACCACCTTCTGGCTGTCGCAGCCGTTCTCCAGGTCGGCCGAGGCCTCGGCGTAGCGCTCGCCCAGGAAGGTGAGGATCTCTTCCACCGCGTCGGGGTGGGGGGAGGCGGGGGCCAGCGAATCCTCGGGCACGCGGTCCACCAGCAGGCCGTCCACGAAGGCCAGGAACGCGGGGAACACCATCTCGGTGAGGTGGCCGCCGGCGATGGCCTCCTCGTCGGTCAGCTCCTCCCACACCAGCTCGTTCCAGTACAGCTCCTCGCCCTCGCGGCGCAGGTACGACAGCCGCTCGGGTGCCAGCGGCTCGGCATCGCTTCCCACCGCCTCGGGCGTGCGCCCCAGGATGTTGAAGATGCGTGCCTTGCGCTGTGCCACGTACGCCTCTGCGGCGCCGCTTTCGGCGGTGTGCCTGGTGGTCATCAACGGGTTTTGCCTGGATCGGTCTTGCTGGAGGACGTGTGCGGGTAGTGCGGAGAACATAGACCGCGGCCCCACGCCCCGCAACCGGCGCGGGAGCCCTCGCCGTCCCCTCCGTGCACCCGTGCGCGGCCACCCCGCACGCCGCCTCGAATCCAGCGGCGGCGCGGGTTTTCGCGGGTGAACGAAGCGCTGGCGAACTGGTGCGGAATGGGGTCGCAGCCGATGGGGAGCGGACGCGTCGGATGGCCGGAGCGTCGGCGGAGGGTGCAGCGAACCCCGGATCCGGCGCGGAAATCTCACCCCGCAGATCTACAGGATCCGAAGAGACCCGAAGAGATCCGGGAGATCCGGGAGATCCGGGAGATCCGGGAGATCCGGGAGATCCGGGAGATCCGGGAGATCCGGGAGATCCGGGAGATCCGGGAGATCCGGGAGATCCGGGAGATCCGG
>Ga0070686_100000077_pt1 | contig 71139 bp, 123 predicted proteins | sample KBSS23LmetaG_FD_65654 | JGI IMG/M metagenome (GOLD analysis project Ga0070686, IMG submission 65654) | Switchgrass rhizosphere microbial communities from Kellogg Biological Station, Michigan, USA - KBS S2-3L metaG | ecosystem: Host-associated > Plants > Roots > Rhizosphere ...
TCATGTAAACTTCTCCTTCGAAGGCTAAACCGCTACTGATGATTTCATCACCTAGCATTAAGAGCATATACGTCGGGCGTTGCTTGTGCCTGTGATGCCTGTGCCGGTGATGATGGCGTCGAATGTGTGTGAACATTGGCTCTACCGCTCCGTCATGGCTCGTACCCCTTTTCACGCTGTTTTTGATCTGAGCTAACAAGCCCCTCGCGGGGCTGGACTACAAGTTGCTTGAGCCGCTTCGCGCCTCCTTTTCGCAACTTGTAGTTTTGCCACCTACACCGCCCACATACGCCCAATGTGTGACAGCAGCAAGTTAGAAGCTAAGTTCGAAATTGCACTTTGTCTCTACCCCTGATTTCGGTGCAAAAATTGGTAGATGCAAAATTTGTGATTTGGTTCTTTTGGCGCATGTGCAATTTTGGGTGTTCGACCAGTGCGTGCTAAGATCTTTTAGCCTATTCCAGATGAAAAATTGTACTTCCAATTATTTGGTGCTGCCCCACAAAATTCCATGCATCTGCAACGCAAAAATATCACACAGTGAAAATTTCTGAACAACCAGTCTGCCGTCCGACTTGACATCTGTTGTATTTGCATCTGCACGTCAATGCATAAAACATGCGATTTTATTAGTCAATATGGTTCTTTTGCAACACGTCGAATTCTGTACTTGACGTGTCATTTCCGCAACGATTTGTGTTGTCCGTACATCCTTCCGGGGAGCTGGTGTTGCCCAAAAGTAAATAATTCACGACCTGTGATCCCCGCGCAACATCCCAACTGAAAACCCTACATTGCGCGCAATTGCTATTGACTATGGCAATTCCAACACTGATTTGCAATGCACCTACCACTCCAGCAACGCATCGACCGTAACTCCAGCGCAACACCACTGCCGACAATCGCTCCAACGTGCTGCGCTGCAATGACGAATGACTATTGACGCGACCGAATCACCCTCCGGCTAGGGTAGTAGCTTGAGGGTCAAACGCCTGTCAGCGGGCTCGCTAGGCGCATTGGCTGCGTTGAGCTCTACAACTCCATCATTGGCACAAGGTTTGCACTCACGCGCACGTGCGCATGCCTGGGCAATGGGCGACCGCTCACCCTGGCAAACTCTAGTTGCAACAGCACCTCAACCGTTAACCAAATTTTAACCTTTTGGCCTCATACCTTTGTGACCGTCGAGCCGATGGCACGGGCACCAAACCCCCCTAGGCTCGATTGCCACCTACGGGCTTTTCATCGTGGCGCACCTACCGGGCTTGCATGCTTGCACCCCGAGCGCCTACCGGGCACGTAGTCGAGGCATACTGGCGCGATAGCTAGTGACGGGTTTGCGCGAGTGCCCTATGCGGCCGTGGTAGCGCGACCGTCGCCACGCTATAGCGGTTCGGGCTCGACACGGCCGAACACAAACCCGCAGGTTTCACGATTGCACCGCTATGGGGCAACCTTGCCTTTGCCTGAAGCATTACCGATGCACGCGCGCACCGTCGCCACAGCATCGCGGGCTTCACTCGCTCGGCACCTAACCTCATTTGCGCAATGTGCAATCAACAAAACCCCAACACTTCCGCGAAACCTATGTTTCGCCTTCAATGCTCGGCACGCGCGCACCGTCGCCACAGCACGAGCATTGCGGCCGATACCATCGGGCATGACTGAACTAATCAGCATGCAAACTTAAAACGGGGGTTTCACATGAGCAATACACTTGCGATCGGCTCGATTGTGCGCATCGTCAGCCCGCACAACTTTTACAACGGTCGGCTGGCAATCATCATCGGGCACGTTCAATTCGCAACGAGCGAGCTTGATTGCTATTGGGTGCGCATCACTGGCACGCGCGTCACGTGCCTTGAACGTGCCAACGAGCTTCGCGCGTGGCCGCATCGGTCGCGACTGAGCAACAAGGCTCGCGAGGTGCTTTACTTCGCGCACATGCGGTGCGGCATGCGTGACGTACTGAAGGCGCCACGTTGGCGCGGCAATGACCGCTTGCGCTACGTGCGTCGCGCGGTGCGCTGGTCAATAACTGAAACCGCGAATTGGTAAGGGTGCTTCCCCTTTGCCTCGCCTCACGGGCTCGCACGATGCGAGCTTGTGGGCCGATGCAATCGTGCATCGGGCAACGTAACGGCCAAGGCCAACGTTGCTAACATCAGCATACGGGGTTTTATCATGGCACGTTCAATCAAGCAGGCGAAGGCCAAGGGCGCGACCGTTACCAAGGCCAATGGCAAGGCCAAGGTTTCCAAGTCGGCCAAGTCACGCAAGTCGGCCAAGTCGCGCGTCGTCGCCCGCGAGTATCAGCCCAAGCCCGGTACCGGGCTCGAGTTCAGCGACGACACGCGCATCACTGTGCTGGTGCGCGAAAACCCGAAGCGTGGCAAGGCTGCGAAGCGGTTCGCCGCGTACCTCACCAAAAAGCCGAAAACCGTCGCGGCCGCAATCGCCGCCGGCCTCACGCGCGCCGACGTGCGTTGGGATGCCGGTCAAGGTTTCATCAAGCTAGGCAAGTAAGCACAGCTAGTCGCGTGGTAGCGTAACAGCGTCAAATCAACAGCCCACAAACTAAAGCGCCCGTGCTCACATGATCGCCTTGACTGGCGATTGTGTGGCGCGGGCTTTTTTGTTTGTACACTGCCAAATCATCATAGGGGGTTTCACATGCTCGACAAGCTTTGTCGCTGGCTGTATCGGCTGCCGTTTCGCCTATGCGAGCCAGCTTACTTACACGACACGCGCGAGCCATCGTGCGAGCCAACGTGCTGCGAGGGTCGCACATTGAGCGAGCCATGCGATTGCGTGTTGCACCAAATCGTGAGGGCGCACCATGCATCGCGGCATCCATAAACTCATTCACCAATGGGTCGCTCGGCACAACGTTTGGGCAATCATAGCGTTTTGTGTACTGATGATTTACGCACCTCGCATGCTGCAAATCGCGTGGCCGTTCATTGGCCAGCTAACTTGCGCGGCAATCGCAGCATGCACGGTCGCGGCAATCGTCGCACGCTTCACACGTTGAACGTTTCGCCTCATGTGCTTGCGGGTTCGCTCGCGAGCGCATGTGCCGCAACGTTGCGGGGTTCGATCATAGGGGGTTCACGTCATGCCTACTGTTACGCTGGTCATTACCACGGGCGACGCTACGCTAGTCGCTCGCGGCCATGACATCACGCTTTGGTGCATCAGCGGGGCCGAGCTTGGCTTGTCGCTCGCGGTCGCGGCAATCGTCAGTGTTGCCGCATATCGCGCGTTCATGGCTTGGTGTTCACTCCGCATCGCCTGAACGTTTCGCCTCACGGGCTCGCACCGCGAGCTTGTGGGCCGACACGTGGCGCAATCATGTGTCGGGCTTGTTGCCGCGCGCCAAGTACGGCGCAACGCCTGATGAGGTTAGCAGGGTTTCAACCCGTCGCCCGCTAAACCTCATTGGCCGTTGCACTAGGCATCGGGCATCGCTGGCATTCGTCAGGGTGCAAACTAAACTCAATGGGGGTTCATGTGCGATACGCGATTGTTGACTTGCGCACTGGGGAAACCATGCGCGTTTGCGTTAGCATGCTCACGGCGTTGCGCGAGGTGCGCCGCTTCAATGACCACGCGGCACAATGGCACGGCGCACTGGCACGCTACGCGATTGTGCCGACATATGACGCGGCCAACCTTTGCGGGTTTGAACTGTAACGCCTGATAGGCTGCGAGCCTCGCACGTTCGCAGCCTATCGGCCGCTACAGCCTAGCGGCGCCTCGCAATCATGCGAGGTGCATCAACGGGGTTTCACATGATGCAATCGCATAGCGTCACTCAGTTGCGCCACGCCATGACGCACGGCCACTATCGCCGCATGCGCGCGGGCGACTTGTTGACGGGCTTGGTGCTCGGCATGGCGCTCGGCACCATCATCACGCTTGCATGCCTTCGGCTCGATGAGCTTACGCGCGCTAGCGCGCATGCGGTCACTGCCGAGCGCACGTGCATCGAGGCAATGTCACGCTAACCCGCTACTGCCTGCAATCGCCCGCGTGTCGGGCGATTGTGGCCAGCAACGGCAGTTGTATCCTCAACTCCGTTGCTTGTCGCACGCAAGCCGAGTTGTATATCAAAGTAGTTCATGTTGGAATTGCAACTTGTTGGTGTGTCAGCGGTCGCGGTCGCGAGGCTCGCGAGGGTAGCTGACCACGGGCTCGCGAGGCGAGGTGCCGCGTATGGCCGCAATGGCGCCTAGCGTGGCCGCTGGCTCGCACCGTGCGAGGTGAGGTGCTGCCCTAGCCTTGCACGGTCGCTGGCCACTGGCGAGCCTGCTAGGCGGCCTGCGTGCGTTGCGTGGCGTGCGGTCACTGGCCAGCTTGGCGCCATGCCGAGCCCGTCAACGGCCAGGGTTGAGTTGTATAGTCAACAGAAGTCGAGTTTCCTCAACCTGAGGTTTCAATGCACCTACATCCACACCTTGTCCATACATCTGAACCGCGTTCATCTTGTATAGGCATCTGTGTACATACATCTGCAACCTGAGGTTTCCATGTATATACATCTTCGCCTTGTATCTGCATCTGAACCGCGTTCATCTTGTAGCTACATTCTGAACCGCGTTCATCTTGCATATGCATCTAAACAGCGTTCAGATGTATGTCGAACGCAGGCAGGCAGGCAGGCCGCCTTGTAATCGGCCTCGGTCGCCTCGGTCGCGCCGAAGTCCGGCAAATCTGAGATTTGTCTTAGGAAAATCCTAAATCCGAAGCTCGAAGCTTTTTGCCTCGGTCGCTTTTTCAACAATTCAATTCGAAGCTTTCGCAAATGATCCTTATGACGCCGCCTCACGCGCGGGCTCGCGCTGCCATGTTGTTGACGATTTGCTCGGCGATGCTGGGCAACTCCTTAGCAACAAACGCAGCTTTTGCTACAAGGCCAACGCCAAGGCACAGCTCTAGCTATGGGCCAAGGCTGAGGCTCTAACGTTAGCCTTGCGTCGTATGATTGACATGCGAGGTTCGAAAAACGGTTTTTCAATTTCGATTTGGATTTTCCAAATTCAAAATTTCCAAGTGCCAGTGAGGAACAACCAGTGAGGCCAATATGCAAACGTTCACTATCTACGTGTATGATGGTGCTGAGACCATGAAGGTGGCAATCCAAGCAGCAACAAGGCAACTGGCAACAAAGCTTGCCAGGGCGTACTTTCCCGACAACAAGTTCAGAATAGTGAAAGGAACAGCGAATGACGCGATCAAGCCTTAAACCCTACAAGAAGTCAGCGAATGGCCACATCACGTTTTACCGTGGCTGTGCGACTGAGGAAATCGGTGAAGCCTACGGCGGTAAGAAGGGCGAGCTTTACAACGTCGTCGGCTACGCCGTGAGCTTGCTGAGCGGGCTCGAGACTGTGTACGTTTTCGTCGTGGCCGAGAATGGTAAGTTGAAACGCTACAGCATGGTGTGAACTCTAACCGTAAGTGAGGAGCGTATCATGAAAATGTCAGAAGCAGGCGTGCTGACGTTTCAGGGGGTCAGCTTCAACTACACCCTAAGAAAGCCAGAGCACTATCGCAGTGCGATGTTTCAATACTGCAATCGCAACGCCTTCAAGGTTGCGGATGGCAGAATATGGGGCATCGAGCTGGAGCATGCAATCGAGTGCTTGCGCAAGTACGCGCAACTGAAGCTGCCCGACATCATCGCTGACCAAGAGGCAATGTTTCGAGCTCTCGGCTTCAACGTGACGTGGGGCACCAACAGCAAGGCCCAACACGTCATCATTATCCACTAAGGAGAAAGGACAATGGAGCAAGCTGTTGTATTCGATGGTTGTAAGAAAACCTACACCATCGCCAACCCCGAGCCGTACCGTGAGGTGGTGCGGAAGTACTGCAAGCATGAACGGTTCACCGTGAACGGCCAGCAAGTGTCAGGCATTAGCTTGGAGTGGGCCAGCACTGTGCTGCGAAACGAAGGCTACCGAGTACCTAACTTCAGAATAGATCGTCAGACCATGTTCAAGGCATTGGGCTTTGGCGTAGCCGCTGGCGTCAATCGGCTCAACAAGAAATGCACCGTTGTTCACGTGTTGACCAATAAGAGAAAGGAGGAGTGCCATGAAGCGATCACCGCGTAGCGTTACAACCAAGGTCAATGAAAACATCAAACGCTATGTGAAGAACATCAGGTATCACGAGTTGCAAATCCACACAGCGCTTGTGAACATGCAGCCCGGTTCAATCGAGTTCGACCGGATGCAGGCAATCATCGCCAGCCGTCGAGCACGTGTTGCACGCTTGCGTGAAAAGCTTAGACGAGAGCAGTTACGCATGTTGGAGTTGACCAACGCGTAACTCCTACTCACTGCACAGCCTAAAACTCAATGGAGCATGACTATGCCTATCAGCCGAAAGACCAACCTGCCACCTACCAAGCCAAAGACAGAAGAAGCTGCGCCTGCCACACACGTCGAGTACAAGCCTTCTACAACCAAGTACCTGTTCACGCCCAAGCATCACCGCAAGCTCGCTGAGTTCTGCGCTGCTCATATCAAGAAGGCTGCACATCGCGAGCAAGCGTGGCAGCTAGCTTACGAGATGGGCGAGATGTTGCAGGCCGATCATCGCGAGCACTTCAAGCCGACTGAGTTCTTCAAGCTGGTGAGCCAGCTAGTAGACCAGAAGTAACTGCACACACTGCACACACTAGCGAATGGAGCACTACTATGCCTAAGAAGTTCGAATACATGAAGTTCAACCTCAGTGAGCACGGGCGTCAAGAAGACGATATAGACAACCTGAACTACTACGGCGATCAGGGCTGGCAAGTCGTCGTCATACAGATCAACGGCATGGCATACCTGATGCGAGCCATGGAAGAGCCTGCGAGTGCAATTGCCGCCAAGCCGGCTGCGAGCCCGCCTCGTGATACGACGCTCGACGCGGCATTCCACAATCGTAAAACTGACGAGACTTTGCTGCGCGAACTGCACATCATGCGCAAGCTGGCCACGCAGGAAATCACGAAGCTGTCGGAAATCGTCGAGGTTATCCAGTCCTTTGAGCCAACTTACGAGTATGCATCGGTGGTCGCGCTACTCGACAGGCTCGAGAATGTCGGCGTGGTCGAACGGCCTCAGAAGGGCAGGTACAAAGCCGGCCCGACTGCTCAGTTGCATTTGTTGGGACTCATTCAAGAGCTAACGGATCGCAAGATCACGATACCCAACGGGGCTCACAAGAAGTAAGCAGCGCCTAAACCAAATCAGATAAGGGGGAATACCAAATGCCCGCGAATGACAACGCCTTGATGGCGAAGCCTCGTAATGTGGATGTGACCGATGCCCGCACCCCGATGTGGATCGTACGCAAGATCGTGCATCGCTTGGTGCTCGACTTCGGCAGTATCTACATAGTCGATCAGATACAAGTAGCGATGGTTGGCAAGGCGTATGGGTTCATGGTCAGTTTCGAGCTTACGCCCCAATCGCCAAACGTGGAGTTGATGTTCAATGTGAGAATTGCGTATTTCGACTATGTTGGGGAGATCAAGTGGTGTTGCCTTACTACCAGAAATGAGGTAACTGGGAGGTGGCAATGAGGCGGCACTCTCAATACGATGTAGTGCAACAGAGGGTAACGAATATGTGGTATGTTCAGATGTGCGATGGCAAACGTCATGGCCCATTCGACAGCTATGAAGATGCTAACCAAATGGCTAGCGACGACGTAGCTAGAATATACCGGGTTCACAGCGTATCCCATCTACTGGCATATGACAGAGCCATGCGCGAACGGCGGGGCAAGCTGTCGCCCATAACGCTGCCAACGCCAGATCACCCAGCATTGCGACGCCTGCTTGACGAGTAGTCGTTCTACCTCAATTACCCCTAGCTATTCGCATCTAGTTAAGCCGCCAATTTTCAAGGTATCACCCTAGCACCCAAAATTGCTGAACGCTGTATATGCACTAATAGCTACCAGATTTCAGCAGCAAATGCGTATGTAACCAGTACAGGCCCACTCGCCTACCCCACAAACCAACGTCAACTTATGAAGAGGAACTAACCATGCCTGCATTCATCAATGCCGACACTGGCAAGCCTGAGAAGAAACGCATGAAGAAAGAGCAAGCGATGATGAGCGGTCAGCGCCCGTTGTCGTTCGAGGCTGCGTGCAAGAGGTTCAAGAAGCGCTTCACCCTCGATCACACACCGGGCTGGGCGCGGCACATCGTCGAGCGCACGGGCAAGTATCCGGCTCCTCGGTACAACAGCGATATGGAGTGGTACCAGCGGTCGGAGTTCATCGGCTTCGCCACGACCGGCAGCCGCAAGTACATTCGTGAGAATGACCCGACATGGCCGGTCGGTCGCTGGCTCGACAAGCCGTTCAAGCGTGAAGAGTTCGGCAAGGTTGCCAAGGCAGAGCGCAAGGCGGAGCGTTACGGCACGCAACGCAAAACGTTGAGCAATCCTACTCCCAAAGCTTTGGATCAGCTTGGCAAGTTGATCGCTGCTACCAAGCCCGCCGCACCGACCAGAACGGCACCAAAGGGCAAGATCAGCGGCAAGAAGGCCAATCACCGGCCGACCAAAGCCGGTAAGAAGCCGACCAACGGCAACAAGAACGGTAAGAAGTAAGCATCGAACGTCAACCCAAGGAATGTGTGCCATGAGCGAGTCTGAAATAATTGCGTGGATAGCAGTTGGCTGGTGCTACTTTTGGGGAGCCCTAGTTTCATTCGTACTGGCCTACATATCTCGTACCCCTAATCCAACAATAAACAGCATGCTTGTACTGGTGAGTTTCTCATGGCCGGTCACAATGCCTTGGATACTGATCAACACGTTCGCTGAGCTAGGAAAGGATGGGAAATGAAAGCGCGCACATTCGACAAGGCCGATGTGTACGAGCGCATAACTGCTCAGATCATTAAGGACGTTGAGGCTGGGACGATACCCTGGCTGATACCCTGGTCACATTCTAAAGCTACTCAGGCTCGAGACGTGACCTTGCAAGATGTGTGGCCGGCTAATGCCATCACCGGCCACCTGTACAACGGCGCGAACGTGTTTCAGTGCTGGATGCATCAGTCAAGGCTGAAGGCAGAAGGGCCGCCGCTGTTCCTAACCTTCAAGCAAGCGAAGGCGGCTGGTGGCTACGTGCGTAAAGGGGAGCAAAGTATCATCGTCATCGGCTTCAATAGTGGCTTGAAGAAAGTCGAGCAGGACGATGGTACGACCAAAACCAAAAAGACTTTCTATGCGTTCGGCCACTTCGTATTCCACATCAGCCAATGTGAGAATGTGAAGCTGCCAAAGCGCAAGCCCATAGAGCGTCCCGTGGGCCTCGATGATGACAAGGCATGGCAGGCGTTCATCAAAGCCACCGGAGCAGACATTCGCCACGGTGGCACGAGTGCTCACTACAAGCCCATCGCAGATTACATACAAATGCCGACGGCCAAGGCGTTCAAGACTAAGGATGACTACAAGGCCGTCGAGTTGCACGAGTTGACGCACTGGACAAGTCACAAGACTAGGTGCGACAGGCCAATCATGCACGTATTCCAAAGCGAGGGCTACGCTAAGGAGGAGCTGATTGCCGAGCTTGGCAGTGCCTTTCTATGTGCCAAGCTGGGCGTCGTGCAAAAGACTGTGCGTCACGCCGACTATGTTGGCGATTGGCTGAAAGTGCTCAAGAACGACAAGCGTGCCATCGTGCGCGCTGCGTCGCAGGCAATGAAGGCGACAACCTTCATTGAGACATTGGTAGGCGATGCGTTGAAACCAAAAGTGAAGCGCAAGCGTTTGAAACCCTCGAAAGGAAAAAGGCGATGACCCCAAGACATGGTGTAGCAGCAGCGACCTTCTTCACAGGCACGCGGAAGAATGGCGACAAGGTGTGGATCAACGTGGCTGAGATAACCACGATGATCGACCACACTGACAAGAAGAAACCTGACAACAGATACACCATCATCGCAACGGTGCATGGCGTGAGCCAGCAAGCGATGTTTCTGAACGAAACGCCAGAAACCCTGATCGCTACGGCGGTAACGATAGTCGGGTAAGCCCATGTCAACTCGAGAAACGCTGTTAGTGCTGGCATTGGGTTGGCTCTATTTCTGGGGCTTGCTCATAACATTCTGCTTTCAAATGCTGACGGTTGCGTATTTCAAACAGACTAGAGAAATGACTGGTTTGCATTTGGCCTACATAGTTTTCCTATGTGTGTTCTGGCCTATCAGCTTACCCAAGGCTGGCGTGCCGGCACTTGGCGATATGTTGTCAACGTTAGTAACTCACATCAAGCAAAGGAGAAAGAGGTGAGAGTGTTCAGGCGCCTATCTGATGATGGGCACGCTTCAGTGTTCAAGGCAAGGGTGAGCAGTGATTTGATCGTGCTGGAAATCGCCAGTGCGACTAGCCTGATGAGAATGATAACAAGCCTATCTAAGGAGGATGCCAAGCGTTTCGCAGCGTGGTTACAAACCAAAACGGAGTGAGCTGATGACTGGGGGTCACATGACGTTCATCGAGGAATACCTGGGCTGGGAGATATACCTCGATATGCCGGCTGGGATGTACTACGCAATCGACCCTAGTAGCGGCAGCCGCTACGGGCCTAGTCGCAGTCGAGCCGAGTTGAAACTCTACATCAGTCGAGTACGCACCAACTACACCTAGAGGGAAACCATGCCACAACTCGCAGCAGTGACCGTGATGATGGGTCTCGTCGCCGTGTTCGCCATCGTGCTAGCGATTGGACTGATCGTGATATTCGGGTAGTCTGCACAAAAGTTCAAAATTGAACTTCACCAAGGAGAGGGAAATATGAGCGAGCATCGAGACGTGCGTAGTGATGCCTATTGGCAGCGATGGGCCGATAACTACAAGCCGGTACCTAGCGGGCCGCAGCCGACCGCCACGGGTTATCTGCTACTGGCGGCGTATGGTAAGGCTAAGCGGGCACTCATTCGGCTGGTGTGCTTTGTGTGGCAGCACGACATCGAGACTGAAGAGTGGGATGAAGTCAACTACAAGATCGAAAACATACCCTGGCACTGCCGGCGTTGCGGTGCTGGCGGCATAACCCGCTAAGACCAAGCTTCAACACAATCAGGCAGTATGTAAACTCTAAGGAAGAGAGGGATCGAGCTATGGCTAAAACAACCCAAGTCTACGTGAATGAGGACTGCGTGTTTTTGTTTCAGACCAATCACGGCTCGTTGGTGGTGAGGTTTGAGAAGGTAGGCACCCGTGATACCGTCTACAGCGTCGTGACCTATCAGGACAAAGCCGGTACAATCATCGGGCCGAACATCGGCTACCCGTTCAAGCCGAGAGGCAGCAACGAGGCGTGAGCATATGTGGATACACAAAGCAGAACGAATATTAAAGGAGGGAACGATGGATGTGCAAATCGAGGCGATGCGCTGTCAAGTAACAAATGTGTTCTACCCTCATTGGGTACTGAGAAGGGTAGCCGTCGGAACTGACAGCATCGTCGTGCATGAGCCGTTGGCCAAAATGACGGCAACGGCTGTCAAGAATGATAAGCTAGCAGACTTCGTGAAAATGGTACGAGCCCTCAAGAACATAAAGGAGTAAGTGAAATGGGTAAGAACAGACGTAAGCCAATCGAGCGCAAGCGGCTAGGCCCAGTCGGTGGGCGGTACTCGACGCCGTTCTTGAACTATGGTGCGGGCGTTACAAAGGTAACGCCGCAAACCATCGACATCAAGATACCTCGCCGCTTGCTACTGGCCTTGCAAGTGCGCGAGAGCAACAAGCAAGAGTGGGGCAACTTGCGCGCGCATTCGATCAATCAATACACACCCGAAAGCCAGAAAAACAAGCTAAGAAAGGAACTCGAGTACTTACGTGAAGGATGGATGGTGAATGCCTACTTCGGTAGCAACGCATCATTCAGAATTCACGAGGTTTACACCCGGCCCGAGGCAGTCACTTACTAAGGAACATCGAGTATCATGGCAAAGAAAGCAAAGAAAAAGCTCAACGGCGTCCACATGCAAGTTGCAGCGGAGCCAATCGAAGCACCTCAATACCTGGGGCACAAGCCGCGCACTGGCAAAGGCAACAAGATCGCCCTAGCCAGAGCAATCGCAGCAGCACGCAACGCCGCTCGCAAGAGCAACTTGTTCGACGGCATCAGGGGGCACGGCATCGTGATACTCATAGATGCTGCTTTGCAGGACGCATTTCTACCCAAGGGCAAGATCGAGGTGCGTCGCGAGGGGGATCGACTGCAACAAGCCTTGAAGCTGGTGAGAGATAGCCAGCGCATGCAACAGGCACCGCCGGGGTTGCTGACATGACCGTACTCCAGTTCTATATCAGAGCTGGGCTAATCATCGGCGCCATTGTGGCGGTTGGCGGCTATTGGAGTGCGCACGACAGCCGGCTAGCAATGGAGCATTATTGGAAGAAGCGACTTGACTGTGAGGCAGTAGGTTGGAGATATCACTCACGAGGCATACGCAGAGGCAAATCAGTAGGTACCATCGAAGAATGTGACTAATGGAGCCAGAAATGAAACGCAAGCTAAAGCCCAAGGCTAAACCCAAGCTGCAGGAGTACATATACGCAATCGCAAACCCAGTCACCGGCATGGAGTTGGTGCGCTCGACCTGGGCGTACTCACTGCAGGAGGCTACTCGCCAAACCGAGAACATCGCTCGGTGCTTTGGCAAGTCAACAGAAGTCGTTCACGTTGAGAGGGCCTGATGGTTAGAATACTCCTACCCAGCTACCCGGAAGCGGTTAGCATCATGGGCAAGCATGGCACGCAATCGCTGACCACTGATGGGCTTGTGTATCTAGAAAGTGAGCACGAGCAACTTCTAAAGTTGCTGGTCAGCATGCAATACCACGGCAAGTTCACCGCAGATCAAATAACGGGCATGGCCTTTATCGTAGGGCTGATGCTGCAAGCACCCGATGGAGGTAACTGATGGCAACGTACAAACAATTCCCACACTGTCACGCATTCGCAGCCGGGCACGCTGCCGAGAACAGCATACCGTTCGATGCTTTTGATCGACTAGCCGATCATGAGGTGTTGCCAACCGAGGTGGACCTCTGGAATAGAACTGAAAGCGTGTTCGCTGCGATGAAGCTAAGTGGAGGGCCAATTCATCAACGGCAAAATGCTCTGTTCGACTTAGGCTATCAGCAAGCCGAGGGCACAGATGAAATTGCCGATGCCGCCGACGACGCCGAGCGCGAAAGGCTCGAGAAGGAGTACGACCAAAAGCTGGGCCTCGACGACCCGACTATCAGAGAGTTTATGATCTCGCTGTACTGAAAGCAAACTCGACCCTGAGGAGACTTACTATGGAACCCAAGTTGGAATTCGCATTGACCTCGTGGTGCGTAATCTGCCGTAAGTTCGTGCTCGTGCCCTGCGAGCGTGGTGAGTTCACCAATAGTAAGAAGCCAAGCTGAAGCGAGCGCGAGCTAAGGAGAATTACGATGCCTAAAGTTAAGAAGAAGGCAAAAGGCAAAGCCAAGCCAATTGCCAAGCCGACAGTACGCAGAAAGTTGACCAAGCCACCGGCGAAGAAGTTCACGCCCAAGGCAATGATCGTCACGAGTAAAACGATCAAGAATACGCCGGGCATGCCGCTTACGGCCAAGGCGTATGTGAAGAAGCCGACCAAGCTACCCGCAAAGGCGAAGAAGCCGGCCAAAGCGAAGGCACCGGCGAAGGCCAAAAAGCCGGCCAAGGCTAAGGAGACCGTGGTGGAGCAAGAAAGTGCTAATCCATCACGAGCATTGCTAAAGGAATTGACGGACTCGCACCCACTTTGGGTGAGGGAACGTCTTCCTAACAAGTACGAGCTTATTCTACCCAAAGGCAACGTGCCGGCCTCGCTGCAACAATGCACATTGTTTGATTGGATTAATTGGGGCGAGGGCAATGCATTCGTGGAGGCTGTCGCCGGCAGTGGTAAGACGACATCGCTGACGCAAGGCTGCCGGTTCATGAATGGTAGCGTGATGTTGACTTGCTTCAATAAGAAGATAGCAATCGACATCGGCACCAAGCTGGAACAATTGAAGCTGGCCAACGTGCGTGCCAGCACGTTCCACTCGATTGGCTGGCAGGCATGCATCAGAGCTTACAAAGGCGTCAAGCTCGATGCGCGCGGCAAGCGTGATGCCATGTTCGAGCACTTGCGGGTAGAGGCTGGCTTGATGGAGTTTCCCGTCAAGCTGCGTAGTATCGTCGGCAGCCTCGTATCGCTGGCGAAGCAGAAGGGCGTGTTCAAGTTTGCCGACCCTGACGAAATACCTTTTTGGCTAGATATCGTTGAGCATCACAACCTCGATGACGATATAGAAGACCCCGCGATGGTCATGCAGGCCGTTGAGTTTGCCATCAGCGGCATCAAATGGTCGAAGGAGATTGCACCAAAGCTGATGGACTTCGATGATCAGATTTGGATGCCCATCATCACCAACATGCAGGTACCTAAGTTCGACTGGGTGCTGGTGGATGAAGCGCAGGATACGAATGCCGCTCGTCGGGCATTGGCGCACAAGATGATGCACGAGCGCAGCCGCATTGTATTCGTCGGTGATCGCAACCAAGCCATCTACGGCTTTTGCGGTGCCGACAGCGATGCCATCGACATCCTGATGAAGGACTTCAACTGTATCGCCCTGCCGTTGAATGTCACCTATCGCTGTCCGCAAGCCGTGGTACGCGAGGCTCAGAAATACGTGAGCCATATCGTAGCCTGGGATCAGGCAGCCATCGGCTCAGTGGCCAGCGTCAACGCCACCGAGTTTTGGGATAACGAGGTGGCAAAGCTTTATCCCGAGTGCGCCATACTGTGCCGCAACACCAAGCCACTCGTTGCGTTGGCGTTTCAGTTGATCCGTCGCAACGTGGCTTGCCATGTCGAGGGCCGCGACATTGGCCAGGGTTTGCTCAAGCTGACCCAACGGTGGAAAGTCACTGAGATAGGTGAACTGCACGACAAGCTCGAAGAGTATCTCGAACGTGAGCGGGCTAAGCTCGACCTTGCTCATAAAGAGGCTCAGTCGGCCGCCCTGCAGGATAGGGTCGAAACCCTGTACATTTTGATGGAAGGCTGCACGACCGTATCGCAGCTTGCCGCCAAGATAGACAACCTGTTCAAGGATACCGAAGGCAGCCAAAAGCGCACCGTCACCCTGAGCACTGTACACAAGGCCAAGGGTCGGGAGTGGGATTACGTGTACATACTCGGCTTCGATAAGTACATGCCGAGCAAGTGGGCCAAGCAATCGTGGGAGAAGGAGCAAGAGACCAACATCATTTACGTCGCGATCACCCGAGCCATCAAACAGCTCACGTTCACCGAGCATTTGGAGGATAAGAAAGCATGAGGTGGCTTTTGAAATGGTGGCGTAGGGAAAGTTTGCGTGCAGCGGTCTACGGCGAGCAAATGCAGTTTTTCTACTTCACACACCCCGACGACGTATCAGCTGAAGAGCTAGCAAAACGTCGTGCGGATTGGGCTCGCCGTTTGCGACTTGCTGAGGAGGAGAGCCGTGGCTGAAACTGACCAGTACTGTAGCAAATGCAGAAGTAGAATGGAGATGATAGTCACTGACTGCTCACAAATAGGCAGGTGGGCGGGCAGTGATGGGCTAACCGCAAATCGCCAGTTTAGAAAGGATACTGGCGAAGAGATTATGGTGCGTATGTGGGTGTGCCCCAACTTCAATAAGAAAACCAACAACAATTGGTTTCAAGTAAACGTGTTAGGGCATGCCAAGTACGAGCAGCATGACAAGAAAGCAGAGTTTATCAACCATGACAACCCGCACGCTGTAATCCTATAGCGTGCGACCCCAACCAAGGAGAACTACCCCAATGTCACAAGAGAAGCTCATACCCCTATTGCTGGGCGTCGCCGTTTGCACCCTAGCCGGCGCGCTGGTGTACGGCGTTTCCACCATACCGCGTGACCCGGCGCTGCCGCCAGTCAAGCCAATGAACTTGAACACGGCAATTCTACACTGCAACGACGCCGCCTACCAGAAGGCGCCCAACGCCAAGCAGTGGGACATTACCGAGTGCCTGTACCACGCGCTGGATGGCAAGTACCCGATCAAGTCTTCCATTTCGAAGAAACAGTGAGGCAAAAGTATCATGTTCAAGCTTCCTCTAAAGCGTGGTGGTTTATCAATCGGTGGTGAAGAAACCGCTGAAATGGTTTGGCCACGCTGGCTGGCCAAGCTGTGGGCAAAGTGGAGGGGGTATTTTTGGATTCCCTGTCCACTGTGCAAGCAACCCTATGCTGGTTTCGAATGGGGTGGAACAATGATTATCGAAGATGAAAGAGGTAGCGTGGGTGTGGGCGTATGCGCTAAGCCAGAATGCGTTGCTGCCGCTCACAAGCAACGTCATGCATGGCACGCACAGCGTGGAGAAACAATACTAAGTGAAAAAGGGGGGCTCGTCGTTATCAGCGTAGAAAAGCCTGACGATACAAAGCCGGTATGATATAGGCAAAGGCTGCATCAACCCCGAGGGCTCAAATGCAACGTAGAAAACTGCCACCGCCACGGCGCAAGCTCACGCCGCCGGCGCCTGATCGCCCGCCAGTAAAGGAGATGCTGGTCGGGCCAAAGAGAGCTTTCAAGCCGTCGCTGCTCGCGCAGTTTCAGCGATTGCTTGAAAAGACCCCCGGCAACTACTGGATAATCGTGTACAGTGGCAAAGGGTATACTGACCTGGATTTGAACACTACCAAAGAATCCACCGTCAGCACCATACGCCACTTCAAGCACTGTTACCCAGATGCCAAAGTGATCTACTTGAAAATACCCGATGAGGAGCCTAAAGCTAGCCCCAAACCAGCCAAGCGCAGCTTTGACAAAAAGAAGTACGCGAAGGCTGCCCGAGCCCGTCAGTACTAAACCCAGTGGAGGCGTACCGTGCTTCGCTTAATAGTCAAAGTGTGCCCGAAAGAAAATGGCCGTTTCAGTGATGACGAAAGCATCAATCTGAAATGCTACAAAGTTTTCGAGGTGGAACACGACGACTTAGAGGACTACATTACTGAGCAGCGCGACAATGGCCAGCCGATCAAGCTGGTGGCGATAGAAGTGTTCGAGCAAGCGCCGCTGCCATTGGCAACGCCAGTGTTTCCAGAGTACAAGCCGAGCGATACGAGCCCGGCAGCGCAGAACTCATTGATGGCAGCACTCGCAGCGAAGCACAAGCCGGCTAATGACTTCTGGGGCAGCCTGTTCAAGCGTAAACGCTACGTGCCGCCGCTCAACTTGCCTAAGTAGAACTGGCGTTCAATTTTGAACCGGGGTCCAACTATGCGTTGTGTGCTGATTGGCTTACTGTCACCTGTAGTTCTGCTGGCAATCGTGTGGGTGTTCCAAAAGCTGACGGGCTTTCACCATGACGGCCAACGCTACAGGTTCAAGTAGAATAGGGGTCCGAGCCCGCAGGCCGAGAGCTCCCCGGCCACTAACTCGTGATGGGGGCTTGGGGTAACGGTGACGCTACCGCCCCGCTAGAAGTAACTAAGGCGGTCGAGGGCGATGGGTTCCCTGACCGCCTTAGTCGTTGCACCCGCGCCGTCAACCCCTTGCGCGTCACAGGAGCATCATAACACTAGCCTAACCATGCCTGATCGTCAACCTAAACTGAGGGAGAACTAGCTATGAGCCTTAATTGGGAGAACGACAAATGCCGCAAGTGCAAGCTGGCGCGCACGCCTGAAGGGCACGACCCGTGCCTAGGTGAACTGCCGGGGGTTTTGTTCGCGTGTTGCGGGCACGGCAACGGTGCGGGGTATATCTATTTCCAAAATGGCGTGCAAGTCAGGTTTGGCTTTTGCTCGATTGAGCAAGTATCACCTGACGAATTAGCTAGAGGCCGAGCATTGAAGCAGTCAGAGCTATTTGAGGCTTACCGGCTCAGGCGATTGAATAGCAATGGGCTCAGCAGGGCTAGAACTAGAAGTGATAGGTGGGCTAACAAGTCATCAGAGGGTTAAGCGATAGGCAATAAGGGTCGAGGACCCCTTGCCGCCCCCGACTGGCAACTGGCACTAGTACTGCACTAGGGCTGGTTATCAGCAAGGTAAAGCAACAACCCAGAGGGTTAGATATAGATTGTTGCTGTCAGCGTAACAGGTATTGCAGCGACCATTTGCAGGCACCGTGTTTGTGTGGCCGGTGAACGCCACCGCCCCCTACTGTCGTCGGGGTTTGGATTAGCATCGATCTGCAGCTACTTGGCGCTTGCTAGCCATTTCGCACCAGATCGATCAGTGTAGAACTGCTGTGTATACCCTTAGCCCTGTCAAGCATCGGGTAGGTCGGGTCAGGCCCGGTCGCATTAGGCTTTGGCGAAGCCGTGGTCTTTCATTGTTGTGCGGTGAAAGGTCAAGTTCCGCTGAAGCATCATCAGGCCGTAGTCGCTAGGCAGTAGGCGATGGAGGTCACGCTTCAACACCACTCCAATCTTTAACAAGCTCGATCAGCTATTAGCTGGGCTCGCCTAGCAGGTACAACATACTGATGGTCTGGCTTCTAGTCAAACCATCAGCAAAACCCGTATGTAATCAACAGCGCACCGCGCGGGGTAATACACCGCGCTGCCTTATAAACCATGAGGGAAATCATGCCTAAGAAATCAAATACCGGGCCTGTCGGCGGTAACGTAAAAGCTTGGCAAATGGTAGACATCGTGAAGTACACCCCTGCCGAGCGTGCGCAGAATTTAGAGTTCATGCTAGACATACTACCAACTTTGATTATGCTGCCACAAAAAAGTATCAGCCGTAGAAATAGACCTGACCCGCGAGAATTGCCATTTGGCACTCCATTCTGTTTTGCTGACCATAGCTGGCACCTATTCGGAGCTGGTACTCGGCAAGCTCTCAATTTGCCTATGGGCGTTTTGCAAAAAGCGCTCACTGAGAACGATAATGGAGCATCAGGTTTGCGTTTACAAACTTTGTTGCGTGATGAATTGCGTGATCTAACTAAACTTAGGCAATCTAGTGCTAGCGTGACATTGCCGGTTGGAACTAAACCCCCTAAGGAGCATGCAGCCATGCAGAGAAAAGTTGACGACACCATCAATGATGACAGTGGCGTAGAAGAGTTTGGTTATGGCGGGCCATTGCCTGACTGGTCGCACGCCCAGCAGTTGGCCAAGTTGCGGAAGCACAAAACTTCCAGAGTTACTACCAACACCGACGGCTTGGTCGCCTTCTGGGCAGCATTCAATGCGCAGACTGCTCAGGCTGATCTCGATCGTAAGCAACACAACCGCAAGCTAAAGCTCGACAAGCTGGCGGCACTGGGCCGGATTGTCGAAAACGAAGGTGAGTGGGATGGCGAAAACGGTGAAACTGTGCAGTACGACATCTACGGCCGACTGATCAATGGCGACCACCGACTGACAGCCATCTCCAAGTGTACGGACCCGGATAAGAAGTTTGTACTGTTAGTGGTACTCAACGTTCCCCCCAAATCGCGCAAAACAATCGACCAGAATTGTGCTGCGCGCACGTTGGGTCATCAGGCTGAGATGTTTGGCTTCAAGGGCTATGGGAACGAAATGTCCGCAGCAGCGCATCAGCTGTGGGCGTATGGCATGGGTCAGCGTGGTCAAAGCACGCCCGCTTCTACCAACGATTTAGAGGCGATCTACAAACATCACCCACTGTTGTTTGGGATAGTAAAAAGTACAAAACGAAGCCACAAGTCCAAAGCAGTGCGTCGAGGGCTCGTTGCGGCGCTTGCCTGCATTGTTGCGACCTATGGAAATAACAGGGCTAAGGCTAAGTTGCCTGCTTTCTTGGAAGCAATTCAGTCAGGAAATGATGAAGGTAATGAGGCCCCAGCTAAGTACCACGCTTGGATCCTCGCTCGCATCAAGAAGCCATCGAGCGAGGTAAAATGGTACAATCTGATCAAGGCGTGGAATTTGTATTACAGCAGTGAGGACGTCAAGGGCAAATGGCTTGACAGTGGGGCTGATGTCGAGATTGATGGCATACCACCTGATAGCATTATCCTTGGCATGAATGCTCGGTAAAACAACAGCGTATGTCGAGGGTAGCTGAGCCATGCTTGGCTACCCTTTCTACTTTCAAATGGAGCAAGACTACCAATGACCAACCGAGACTATGAAGAAACAGAAGCTAATCGGCGGAACCAGGCTCATATGAATGCGTGGACAGAAAACGCTATAGAGGCCTGTCGCAATGATCCTGAATTCATGAAGACTGGACTTTGTCCAGTCTGTGTTTGCCATACCCCGTGCCTTTGCGATCAAGCGGCAATCGTATCGCGGATGCGTGCATTCTACGAACTGCACAGACCTGGACTCAAAAACGGCTATGCGCCCGGCACCATCAATTCTTACCCTCATAGCTTGCCGGGGGTGGGTGGCGGCGCCCCGCTGCACTTAGGGACAGGCAGGGACCATCTGGACGAATTGCTGGTGCGACTGTACAACATCGTCGAGCGTGGGCTTGAGGCCAGAAAAGCCGGTAAGGAAATCGACCCACCTGTCACCACGGCTGAACGTATTGCGTGGGGGGAGCCAACCGCCGTGACTGAGCCGAGACTTGAACCTGAAACGTCATCGACGTATGACCCTGTAAGCTGGACTGGCGAGGTACCCGAGCCTCTACTAATCAGGTTCTTCAAGTGGCTCGCGCGACCGCCTGTGATTAAGTAAGTCTGACGAGTACCACTGCACCGACTAACCCTAATGGAGAACTGACATGCAAAAGTCTAACGATACCGCAGCAGAACGCCTCATTCGCGTTTCGTACACTGAAGGTGGCGGCCTTGGGCTGTTCATGATCGTACTCAACGAGTCCGCTTACCAGCACCATATCGGAAAAGAGCGCGGCGACCCAGCCGACAGAGTTGAGATCATGTGCGAGGGTCGACTGCCAGACGGCTCGCCATTTTTCCGCATCAGCGTGCTCACCTCGATCAAGGGGGGCGGCAGAGTTAGCTACGAAGCCCTCGCGACGAGCCGCCCCATATACGTGTACCGGCGGACAGCGGTGTTCTCTAACCGCTTCAAGAAACCCGGCTCGCGTGGCCAGGGGCTCGAACGCCCGTTCATGTTTGGGCGTACCAACGCAGTTGAGATGAGCTTGCCCCAAGTGGTCGATGCCGGCGTTGACATGACTACGGTTGGCGACAGCGACTTTTTCGTCTATGTCCCCATCGTCAACATGCCGGCCCCAAAGATGCGGCCAAAGGAAATCGCCCGTCAAAGCCGCAAGCGTAAGTCAGTGAGAGAATTGACTGCTGGCGTCGCTGCCGGCGAGTTTCGCATGAACACTGCCGACTTGTTAACGGAAGTAGGATTTAAGTGGTTGGTAGAACAGATCAATGAGGCGATGAAGCACAACCCCAACTTGGGCATTGCGGGCGTCAATGCCGAGCGGGTAGAAGATGAAACTGTGCTACGCGGGTTTGTAACGGCTGTGCGCCGCCCCGTCACTTGGCAAAAGCTCTGAAGGGTATGTTAGTGTTAGGGCAGCTTTAGTCGAAGCTGCCCATCAGCCTTTAATGGAGCAGGACAATGTCACCAGCAATAAGAATATGGCTAATAACTATGGGGGCCGGGGCTGCCATAATAGGAGGAATTATTTATTATAGAGATAGTCAAAAGCCTGATGATGTGATCGTCGCTGTATGTAGAGATGGAACCTACATTTACCGCAAACCCGACGGCACCCATCGCCTCAAAAATGGCGCTGCTGTAAGCGGCCCTGAAGCCTGTAAGTAAGAACTCGAGTTCAATTTCGAACTTTAACCAGGAGCACCAACCGTGAAGAACCGCGACTGTTTGGAAGCCCTCGCCACCCTGCTCGAGACCCACGATTTCAAGCCGGGCAAGTTTCACCTCCACGCTTTCATGAGCTCTTACGCCTATCTCCGTAACAGCTATGAAACACTGACGAATGAAGACCCGATATACCCCGCTGTCACTGAGCTAGCCGCGCGCAACGGCAATAGTCCAATTGTTAAGGATGGGCAGCTTATCGACTGCCGCACCGTTGGCTGCGCGATTGGCTGGGCCATTGTTCTACTTCCCATTTTTAAGGAGAGAGGGTTGACGTTTGGCCGGCCGTATAAAAGCCACGGCCACGACGTTCTGGGTATTGAGTATAGACCGCCAAACCCCAGAGATCATGATGCCGGCATGTATGCCGTGGAGAAATTCTTTGACCTATCTCCAACGGTGGCACAGTGGCTATTCGTGGCGCATGAGTATACCGTGGCCGAGCGCTCTAACCCGAAAGCAGTTGCCAGCCGCATTCGCGTAGTGCTAGAAAACCCAGAGCTAGCCGAGCCCTCGTACACCTAAAAGTTTGCAACGTTGGTAAAAGGAGAACTACGAATGAAGCCCCAGAAAAGGCAGCAAGAACCCGAGCCAGTCAGGCTGCCACCTCTTCCTGCTGCCTACTGCGAGTCCTACCAATACCGCATCGACAATCACCACGTTCTCACCTTATGGGGCAAGCAGGGCGACACATTCCACGTCGCCATGTCGATGCACGTCAACCTCTTTCGCCACCTGAATGAGCGGGTGATGCATTCGATTGAGGAGATGAAGCAACGGCAGAAGCCAAAAACCGACGAGCAAAACCCGCTCGGCATCGCAGCCCCGCCGACGGATGCAGCGGTCATCAAGCCGGTCGGCGAAAAGCCTCAAGAACCTGAAGCACCTAAGGAGCAGCAACCATGATACAGGCTACCGCCACAGCTGAGCTTCGCTGGGTACTACGTCCGGTAATCGCAGGCGCCGGGGGTAAGATGGACCAAAGCCCCGACGTGCCTATTCTGCAGCGCCGGTTTCATGCCGTCGAAAACCCCGGCGGCCACAACGAGCGCAGTTACTTCCTCTGGCTTGATGTGCCCATTGGTATCGAGCCCGAGGCCGACAAGCTGGCCAGATTAGCGGCTGAGAATGCTATGGCCGCCAACCAGCTAACGTTGCAGTGGCCGAGCGTCAAGTTGTTTGGTTAGATGCGTAGATAGTGCTTGCGTCAAACGATAAAGGAACGTCACTATGACAGGTCAAGACGTACTCGTGATCGCAGGCAGCCTAGGCTTCTTCGCCTACTCATACTTCCTTTACAAATGGGGGTACGAGATGGGCCTAGCTGACGGTACCGCAACAGCCTACACGCGCGACGTGGAGGCTAGGCAGTCGGTGGAGCGCTTTCAACCCGAGCGCGCTTCGCCAAATAAGCTTCACTGAGCTTGAAGACTAGCCTCCGGGCCTTTTCACTTTCGTTTGGAATTTGCATCACAGTGACAAACCCGGAGGCTAGCATTCGTTCCTCGCCCTCAGTACGGCGCCTGATGTCGGTAACGACCAAGCCATTATCTGTCAGGCAGCGTCGGGCGAGATCCGTATAGGCTGAAATATTATAGTGATGTCCCCATGAGCGGAAGGACACGATCAAGTCAACGGGTGGAATTACTAGGTTTGGATCGGCGATGTGCCAATGACATTCGACATGGGGCAGCCGAGCTACGAAGTTGTTGTAGCCGTCTCTAACATCTGACCACGCCTCTGGCACCTTTTCAGTATATCCACCATTGTTACCAGTATCTTTACAGCTACCGCCAGTTCCATCCATCAAGTGAACCCGGCCGATCTTGTAGTGATCGGCAATCAGCAAGCTTTTGACGGCGCGACCCGAGCCGATGTCTAGCATAGATGTTGGCTTGATGTCGGGCAATGCCTCGACGAAACCTGCAAAGGTCTTCTGAGCTCTGTACAAACCCGACATGGTTTTCCCTCTATTTAACCCCGACCGTATGTGGTTATAGCAAACCCTCAACCAGTGAGCAAGGAGTGACTATGATCTACCCAATCGAAAGCAAGCTTTACATGGAAGATGACAGGTTCATGCTACAATGGCGCGGCCATAAGTACGTCGGAAGTGGTGGCGGTGGCGGCGGAGCTGGCAGTGGCGGAGGCGGCCCGGCAAATAGTAGTGAGTGCGGTGGAACGGTCGACTTAACCTCGCATATAGAAGGGATAATTCGCCACGTACTAGACTCGTACTTCACGGGCAAAAGGCCAACCTGACACAAGCAAGGAGTTACCCAATGCGCCTAATCCTACCCATCGTGCTACTGGTGACAAAAGTGTACGAGCTCTACGAAGCCTGCAAGATCAAGTGCTGTAAGCTGAGAAGCAGGGCTGGTTGCAAAGCTGGTGAATAAATGCTAGGTCTTGCAGCGACAATCGAGGGTTGGCAGGAGGGACTAAAGATGAGCAGCAAGGTACTCGACCTCTATAACGCATCACTGCCGTACTTGGCCAAAGCTTGGGCTTGGCTGGAGCAGGCCGCCGCGCAAGTATTCATCTGGGCGAAAACCTACACCCATGCCACCATGTTCATCATTGGGTTCTTCTTAGGCTTGATCGTAAGCCGCTTAATCTAGCAACCAGAACGGGGGTCTGAATGAGGGTACTGTCACCAAAGCTGATCGAGTGGTACGGCAACCCCACGCACTGGTGCCCAGCCTGCAAAGCTGGTCATCCTTTTCTAGTCAAAGTGCCTAACATCAAAACCAGCAAGCCACTCTGGTCATTCAATGGCGATTACGACAGGCCGAGCTTTGCACCGAGCATGCGCATATTCTGGACTGATCGAAAGACTAGCCAGGAGCACACCGTTTGCCACTACTTTTTGACTGACGGGCAGATCAAGTATTGTGAGGACTCGCCTCACAAGTTTGCCGGCAAAACGATTGACTTGCCTGATTTTCCAGAGGAGCAGTTTCAGTACTATGAGGAGGCCAACTCGTGGGGTCAACCGTCGAAGCCGCCTAACCTGACGCTGGTAAAGAAGTAGGCTATCATGTGGATGCGACCTATAGTGTGCGTGCTCGCTTTGCTTGTTGCAGAGCAAGCTTTGGCGCATAGCTGGTACCCTCACGAATGCTGTACAGGGTTGGACTGCGCCGAGGTAACGCAGATAACGCATCCGACTGGGGAACAACTCGAAGCATTGATTGTACCGGGCACGCCAATGCCGCGCATGGTTGGTGGAATTGGCCCTATGGCTGTCACGACTAAATATGGAACAGTCGTCGTGCCCGACCAATTTCCCCGTCAGCGCTCACTCGATGGTAGCTGGCATGCCTGCATTCGCATCGTTGTGAAGAATAACGTGGTGCTGCTGCGTCGCCTGCTATGCTTGTTCGAACCTGACCCAATGTAGAGTGCTATGCAAACCATCGAAGGTATACATTTCCCCCAGCCGGTGCTGGATCACTTGAATGCGATTGCGCCGACGTGGGCGCAGACGTTAATTGACCGAGCGTGGATGGCTTATATCGCTATGGAGAAAGCCCTCAACCACGCCGTCGAGCGGAATGAAGTCAAAACCCTGCTCGACATAGGTGCTGACGCCGGCATGATTGATATTCTGCTAGGCGCCACCTCACAATTCCCCCGACTGACCGACATTTATTTGCTTGACGGCGATGGCACAAGCACGCGCCTCAGTGAGAAGTATAGCGCAGAGCAGGTAGCCTGGAACAATGTGCATATGGGCGTCGAGTTGGTGAAGGCCAACGTTAATTCCAACATTGCCGTGCATGCTGTGAAGCCAGACCCGAGCTTGATATTGCCCCAAGCCATGGATGTGATACTCAGCCTCAAGTCGTGGGGGCATCACTACCCCGTCGAGGTGTATCTCGAGTTCGTGAAGCATAACTTGGCTGCAACCGGCGTCGTGCTGCTTGACATCCGCGAAAACACCAACGGCCGCCAAGTGCTAGAGGCTAACGGCTTCAAGGTAGTCGAGTTGATACCAGATAGGTCATCAAAGTGCCAACGTATGTTATTGAAGAGAGGGCAGTCATGATTGGAGCAGTGTCATTTGTATTAGGGCTAGCCCTCGCCATCTATGGTGAATATAAGATTGACAGCTACGATGACCGAATGGGCATTCGCCCCGGCGCATCTATCGACGGCTACGGCTCGAACATCAGCTATGTATGGCCTTACACACACTTCTGCCAAATTGGATTTCTAATTGCTTTGCTGTCACCAGTCATTGGTCTGTTGGCGCACTACTAACAAAGGGGCACTCAATGTCAAGATACCTTTACCCTCGTGAGGAGCGAGGCACTAACGTCGAGCTACCTTCGACTATCGCTCAATGGAGGGCTAACATCGCCTACCGCTGCAAGCTGCGTGACACAGTAGTCTGGACCAATACAAAGATCGAACCAGATGACGTACCTATCACGCGGGTTGAGTTGTTCAAATTCAAGATCGTGAAGCCTGCAGAACCTACCAATTCATGGAGCTTGCAGCGATGCGGATCACCTGGACTGAAAAGTCAGTAGAGTATTTGAACCGGCACAACAAGCAGGGCGACGATAACTTTGCCCTGTTCGCCAAGCAGCAGATCAGAGCTCAGAAGCGCCTCGATGACATAGCTCGGGTCGTCGATGAGTGGAGGCCAACCCGCTCGCTCGACATCGGGTGCGGGCTGGGTGTGATTGATATCCTGCTGGCCGAGCGCTACAATCTGGCTCACATTCACTTGCTCGACGGTGACGGTAGCAGCCCCATCCAGCACGACTATCAGACCGATATGCAACCGTGGAACGACGTGTTTGCGGCAGCCGAGCTTGTGCAGAAAAACGTAGGTAAGGACGTCGTGGTTTACCCGCACTTGGTAGTGCCGGCGAGCGAGTCCATGGCCGCAATGGCCAAGGAAATTGGCGAGCTGGACATGGTGTGCAGCTTCAAGTCGTGGGGCGTCCACTATCCTGTCAGCACCTACCTGCAATTCGCGCATGAGGTTTTGCGGCCTGGGGGTTTGCTGGTCATCGACATTCGCGAGGAGCGTGGCGATGGCGACAAGAATAACCAAGTCGAGCAAGCTGGCTTTCGGCTCGTGAAGCAGTTGGACGCGCGAGTTCGCACGTTCAGGAGAGGCATATGAGGCTGAGCCCAAAGCAAGAAAAAGCACTGCTGCGAATGCTCCAGAAGTTTGTGGCTGGTGTGGACGATGTTGCTGATCGTCGCGAGCTGGTGCAGTTGATGACAGCGCTTGAAATCAAACTTGGATTAGACAGATGAAAGTCGGCTTCTTTTGCTCGAAGCGCGCTCGCTGCATTGAGTTTGCAGAACTGTTTCGAGCGGGCGTGCAGCGGCGCGGCGACGAGTTAGATATCAGGCCGGTACTGAAAGCGCATGGCGACCCACATGAGGTTGATGGGGAGATAGTGCCTGATGTGGATGTAGCGGTTATCAACGCCATTCTACATCGCAAAGCCTTCAAGACTATGTACGATGCCGGCATTCCAGTTGTATATATCGACAAGGCTTATAATCGGGATTGGAATTGGCGTCGTACCAGCATTGGCGCGCACCAGCCGACGCACTACCTGGGCTTCAGAAACAAGCTGTCTGGCCGTCGCGTGCAGTTCGGGTGGGAGCCTGCAACATGGCGGCGCAAAGGCGCTCATGTGTTGCTGGCGTGGTCGGATAACCGTGACCACGAGTGGCGGGGTTGGCCTAAGCCAGAGGAGCACGTCAAGCCGGTCATCGCTGGCTTGCGGCATTTCACCGGCCGCAAACTCTACTACAGCGCCAAGCCCAATTATGCGACTGGCGAGCCCGTGCATGGGCTGATTGATGTCTTCAATCTACTGCCCGGTACGCGAGTAACCAGTTTCTTCACGGGCTGTCATGCGCTGGTAACTCCGGGCACCAGCGTTTGCTTGCATGCCTTGCTGGCAGGGATACCAACTATTGTGCTGGCCGATGCGCTGGTGCGTAATATATCCTCTACATGCATTTGCCAAATAGAGAGCCCATACCTAGCAACCCATCAAGAGCGCATTCAGCTACTCAATGATCTGGCTTATTGTCAGTGGCATAAGGGAGAGTTTGCCGATGGTACAGCTTGGCTCGATATTCGTGAACAGCTAGCGGAAGGGGTAGGGATCAATGTCAAATCGTAGTGGCGCCTACTTGCTGTCAGAAACCTATAACTTGCAAGCCGCAAGCGAGGGTATGTTGGTAGTGCCGAAGCTCAGGCGACGACAGCCTAAGCAAACGATGCTGCCTAAAGACCCGCCGTTGGTCAGGCAGTTTCGTTGGACTACCCCCGAAAGCGTGCTGGCTCGTATCAAGGAACTCGCGAGCCAGCCGATCCGTACAGCACCAACCGGGTTTGCGCTCAACTACAAAAGGCGCGACCAATGCCAAAGGGTGATCCCATGAAGTACATTCTGATTTGGTACATCGCACAAGCAATCGCATCAGCCGTCTCGCCGTATGGCGGTAGCATGACTTCCGGCTCAGCCGAGTTCAACGATCAGAAGAGCTGTGAGCTAGCAGCCGAGCAAATCAAGTCATGGAATGACAAGGCTAAGACTGCGTGTATGGAGAAAGGTGAGTAAGGAGTGGGCGATGAATACCAAGTTTGTGAAGCATCTTAAAGTAGGGGATCGCGTTCGGGTACAAGACCCTGAAGGCGTAGGCAAGGTAACGCATGTCGAACGGTCGCAGTGGTTAACGGCGTCGGGCGGGTGCTTCAGAATAGATGCTGACTTGGTAGCCGGCCCAAATGCCGGCAAAACGATATGGGATCAGCACCTGCCCGGCGATGCTGAGGTCGAAGTCTACCCAGTTCACTAGGAGTAACTCACGTGGCAAGCGCAATGACGTATGCACAAGGCTGGATCATCATCGGTGAGCTTGCCTTTGTCATCCTTCTGATCATTTATAACATCGGCATCGGAGGCCCTCAATGATTACGGTAACTCAAACCGAGCTCTATGCTCATGTGTGCGGCGGGGTTCATGGGGCGAAGTTGTCGGCCTATCCATTCACGCACATCAGCATGAGGAACTTCCTGCCGCAGTTTCTGTACGGGCGGCTTATCAATTCACTGCCGGCGCCCGAGCTCTACACCCCGTTGAGCGACACTCGCGCACAATTCATATTCACGCCCGAGAACCAAGCGAAGCTGCCGGCCGATACGGTCGGAGTTTGGATGGACCTGCTCAAAGTGTTCAATGAGATTGGGTTCAAGCAAACCATGTTCAACAAGCTGGCCAGCGGGTTGAAGCATCGTTTTGGCGATCAGACCCTCGACGACATCGACTGCGATATGGATATCAGATTGATGCGCGATACGGCCGGCTACTTCATTGCACCACATTGCGATACTATGAAGAAGATAATCACGATGCAAATCTATCTGCCGGCCACAGTTCGTCACATCGACAGCGGTACGATCATGTACAAGAAAGATGCAACAAACGACGGTATGTTTGTCGAGGTAGTGCGTTTTCCTTACGTGCCAAATTTCAGCTATGCATTCGTCGTCAACAATAAGGAGCCTCACCAAAGCTGGCACGGGGTTGAAACCCTGCCACCTGACTTTCCCGGCGCGCGCAATAGTCTGCTCGTGATGTTCAATGCTGTAGGTGGTAAATGAAATTCGCCTATCATCTGCGAGGCGAACGCCCTCGACAGAAGCAACTGTGTACTGCATTGCAAGCCGGCGCTGCCAAGCATGGGGATGAGGTGATCCCCATTGTCGGCTACTTAGGCCCAGAGCCTAGCGTCGATGGCGTGATACTGCTAGGCGTCAGCGGCCTTCATCACAGAATAAGCAACCGCATGGTGTACGACGCTTATCTTGCCAAGGGTAAGCGAACGATGCTGTTCGACAAGGGCTATGTGCGGAAGGACAGTAGCGACCGCGACTACTTGCGGGTGTGCGTCGATGGGTTCCAGCCACTCAGCTACTTCATGAACACGACTAGACCCAATGATAGATTTGAGCAGTTGGGTATCAAGCTCAGGCCCTATGCCACCAAAGGCGATTACTTCTTGCTAGATGGTGTCAGTCAAAAGTACTGCGCTTGGCACGGCATCGACAGTCACCTTGCCTGGGGCTTGAGCGTAATTGAGAAGATCAGGGCACACAGCAACCGCCCCATCGTTTATCGGCTGAAGAAATCAGTAGCGAACTACAAGGCTCTACGTGATATGCTGCGCACGACCATATCGAAGCGTGATCTAGCCGACGATATGAAACGCGCCATGATCGTCATCAGCCACGGCGGCAATCTGGGTTGGGATGCCATGATGAATGGTCGTGCTCACTTCGCCATCGGTCCGAGCATTGCTAGAAGTGTCAGCGAAACCGACTGGGCCAAAATTCACACGCCGTATGTACCTAGTGAGGCAGAGCGCTATCAGTTGATGTGCAATGCTGCGTACTGTCAATGGACCGTAGCCGAGCTTGCAAGCGGCGAAGGGTGGGCAGTCATCAAACAGCAGCTAGAGGAAACCAAATGAGTGACGTAGAAGGACCAACGTGGCTTTACTGGCTTACCTATGAAGGCACGGGTAATCCACGTAGGCCCGATTATTTTGGTGGAGTATTTTCGGCATTACAGCTAGCACGAGCGGCTGTGACTGATATCCACACTCATGTAGCAATTGCTAGGATCTATAAAATTGCCTTAGATCACCCGTGGTCGCCCGAATTGGTTTGGCAAGAGCGCGAGTAATTCAATGCCCGTATTCGATTGGCAGAAGTTTCTCGAGCATCATCACATCGAGTACACTGACCGAGGCCGTAACGTCAGCAAGAACAACCTCGCGCTGAAATGCCCGTGGTGCGGCTCGGCTGATCCCAGCCAGCATATGAACGTGAGCCTTAAAGGCTATGGTTATTTCTGCTGGCGTGATGCTACGCATCGGGGCACCAACAATGCCAAGTTGGTGCAGAAGCTACTCAACTCGAGTTGGGCAGAAGCAATCGCGGTAACTGGTGGCGCCGTCGAGGTGCTGCCAGACGAAGACTTCGATACCAGAATTAACCGCTTGCTGCATGGTGAGGCTGAGCCGGTTCGCAAGCTGCCCATGCCTAAGGATTGGAAGCGCCTCGACCAGCCGTCAGGCAACCTACAGCGCAATCTCATCATTGAGTACATGAAGCGGCGAGGTTACGGGCTCGGCAGCGTGATGCGACTGGCCAAGCGGTATGACATCCATTACGCTATGAAGGATAATTGGGATCGTCGGGTTATTTGGCCGCTGCATGATCGGCACGGTGACTTGGTGAACTACACCGGCCGCGCCATCAGCAGCACTCAAAAGATCAGATACAAAACCCTGTCAGGCGACTTGGCCCGTATGCGCATGAGCGAGTGTCTGTTCGACCTGGGCACGCTTATCAAGGTGCGAGCAGAAGCGTTGGTATTGACTGAAGGCCCGTTCGATGCCATGCGCATGGGTTGGATAGGTGAGCCATTAGGCATCTACTCGACGTGTGTGTTCACTCAGAATGTCAGTGAAACGCAAGCCGCATTGCTGAGCCAGCTTGCTTACAGATTTGAACGTGTGTTCGTGCTATTCGACCAGGGCGCCGACTTGCAATCATTTAGAGCCGCAAGCTCGCTGGGCTTCGAGCGCATCAAACTCCCCAACGGTGTTAAAGATCCTGACCAGCTATCGACTGCGCAGGCGTTTGCGATGTGCCACAGCCTGCTATCGTGATGGGTTGTAACAGCAACCTAAGTTGCTAACATGGTAAATTTTATTAACCCGGATCTCGATTGTTTGGGCTATACTTGGGGCAGGCTAAACCGATGGGGTTTGGCCGAGCCTTATATGGGGTTAGTCACATGGCAACGAAGACCAAGGAAAAGCCGAAAGTCAAGAACCTGCCAAAGTCCAGCTCGATGGTGCTGGTCAAGGTCGGCACCAAGAACACTGCCGGGTATTGGGCAACTCAGATCAATACCATTTGGCGCAAAACGGCTGCCAGCTACATCGAGATGGGCAAGCTGCTGGTCGAGGCCAAGAGCCTGTTGAAGCAGTCAGAGTGGAAGCTGCTGCTCGATGACAAGCTCGACTTCGACGAGAGCAAGGCCAAAAAGCTGATGCTGATCGCCCGGCACCAAACTCTGGCCAAAAGTTCAAATTTGAACTTGCTTCCCCCGAGCTACAACACGCTCTACACGTTGACCAAGTTGGATGACAAGGCCGTCAACACTGCCATCAAGCGCGGCGACATTCACCCCAATATGGATGGGGGCGATGCCGACGAGCTGGTGGAAATGTTTCAGCCCAAGAAGCCCAAGCCCGAGCGGTCACGTGAGGCCGACGACGCCGAGGTGATCGAGCATGAGGACGATGAGCAAGAGGAAGATGATGAGGGTGAAGGCGGAGGCGAGGGTGCCGACGCTGATGATGAAGACGAGGACGATGACGACGATGCGCCGGCGCCCAAGGGCATTCGAAAGCCTGAAGAGGCAAAGGCTACGCCGTATGACACTGCCGTAGACAACTTCGACGGTGGCATCGACAGCATGCTTTACTATTGTGAGAACCTCGAAGCCGCCATGGAAAAGAAAGGGGTTGACAAGCTCGAAAAGGAACTAAAGGTCAAGCTGAAGCAACTGCATGCCGTCACTGCACGGCTGCTGAAAACCTACTGAGGGGTTAGAGAGGGGAGCATTAGCTATGGCACACGACCCGTCAACAATCGAAAAAGCGTGGCTAATTTTTCTACTAATGGTGGGCATAACCAGCATTGTTGTGCTTGCCTTTCTACTGATGAATTGATATAACTGTAGGTGGCGTAGGACGGAGCTCGGCTCAACTGCCCGAGCACCTTCGCGGGCTCTGCCCTACGCCTTCACACAATCAGTTTGTCGGGGGTATCTCGTGACCTATACGCCATATCTCGACCAAGGACTAGAACGATGGCTGTTCACGACCGCGCGCCGTAACCTTTGGCGGGTGCCTCAATGGTACAGCGTCGATGACTTAGTGCAGGATGGCTACGCTAGCTTCTACAAATGCGCCAAGCACTACGGCCGGTTGGCCCGCAAGCGCAAGCCAAAGAAGGACGACCGACGCAACTTCATGGCGTTGGTCAAGCGCACGTTCGAAAACCATATCCATGACCTATCGACCAAGTCTACCATTCAGCGGGTAGAAAAGCCGGTATCGCAACTGCATCGGCCAGAAATATCGGCTGATGATTGGCTCGAACGTCACGCCAGCGTAGTAGAAGAAAGTATGGCTGACATAACTATCGTCCTTCAGCAGGCACCGCGAGAAATCAAGCAAGCAATTGCCATACTGGTCGGCGATGTTGTGGACGTCAAATACCTACGCACCAGCAAGAAAAACACGAAGCTCGTTAACAGGGAGACAACCAACGAATACCTATGCCGGCGCCTGATCGCGTTCGGGCACAATTTCGATCCGAAAAAGGTTGACATGATCGAGCAGGTTAGGCACTATTTCGGAGTGCAATCGACAGCAACGTGAGTAAGGAGTGATAGCAAATGAGCTTTCACGTCGAGTTTGTGTCAGCTTCAGTAGAGGAGGCGGCACACATCATCAACAACGACTGCCCTACCTTGCCGGCCAGCGTCAAGAGCTTTCTCATCGAAGCGCTCGAAGGCTGTAAGGGTGCGGCGGTTTCAATCGCTGCACATGGGTACCTCTACGCACCGGGCGCCAAGTACGATAACTCCACCGTCAACATCGTGGTGAAACGGCTGGCGATGCGCACTGCGGCACCCCCGCCGAAAGTGAAAGTAAAAGGGCCGAAACCCCCCAAAGGTTAGAGCTGGACTCTGAAACGTATGTAGTGTGTAGGCCCTGAGTTCGGCCTAACCGATACCGTTACAACAAGGAGACTTAACGATGAACGTTTATGACGAACTGACTGGCGCCGTGAAACTCAGTCAGAAGAAGGGCGAAGCCGATCAGGCGCACTTGAGGAAACTGGTCGAAAAGGCTAGCGAGCTATCCGACAAAGCGTGGGAAGGCTTGTCGGGCAAAGCGCAGACTTGGGTGAACTCGGCGGTCGATGCCGTGCAAGCTCAAGAGGACATTCCCGAACCGGCCGGCTTTGGCCAGCCCGACGATGACGACGAGGTTGAGGAGGAGCAGGAGACTGTTGAAGCTGCCGACGATGACGATGACGTACCCCCAAGCAAAGGAGCTAAGACTGTGAAAGCCAAGGAAGCGAAGAAGGCTAAGGGCAAGCCGGCAAAGGCTGCTAAGGCTGCCAAGGGCAATGGTAAGGCGAAGGTTGCTGCCAAGAAGAAAGAGGGCGGCGCCAAGCGTGGCCGGGCAGCTCGCCTGTTCAAAGACGATCAGCGCATCACCGTGCTCAGCAAGAAGAACCCCAAGCGTGAGGGCAGCGGCGGCTACGAGCGTTTCGAGCTCTACTCCACCGGCAAGAAGGGCATGACTGTCAAGCAAGCGCTCGATGCCGGCGTGACCAGCGGCGACCTGAAGTGGGACAGCGAGCACAAGTTCATCAAGATCGACTGAGCCTACACAGCTAGCTCTGCCTACACATGATGGCTTCATCTCCGGGTGAAGCCATCACTGTATGAAGGACACAAGATGATAGAACTACCCCCTAAAAACGTTGCAGCCCTATGCAAGTTCATGATCGAGCGGCAGCGTATCCACACTCGTCGCTACTTGGGCAAGCCGAAGCCCTGGACCAGTGACCCGATATTGCAACAGTACCGGTTCTGCAACATTTACCGTGAGCAGGATAAGGTCACTAAGTGGATCGCCTACAACTGGCGCGACCCGAACAACATGCATATAGACTTGTGGTTTGCTATGCTAGTCGCTCGCTACATCAACGAGCCCGGTACGCTCAAGCTGCTACCGTTCCCCTTGCCTTGGAACCGGCTCAACTTTCACGATGCCGTGAATGCTCGCAAGAGTGCTGGACTTACGGTGTACAATGCGGCATATATCATTTCGACTGGAGGTCAAGCCAAGCCGAAGCACGAGTACCTGGGCAACTTCTTCGACAAGTTTTGGTGGATGAGAAAGCAAATTCGCCCACGCGAAGGCGATACCCTGGCCAATTTCAGCGAGCGGCTGGTGGCGGTGCAGGGCATGGGTAAGTTCTTCAGCGGGCAGATCATCGCTGACGTAAAGTATGCTGAAGGCAGCACCTTGCGCAAAGCCGACGACTGGTGGACATTTGCCGTGTCAGGCCCCGGCTCGAGACGTGGCCTCAACCGGGTTTGCAACAACCCCGTCGATCAGGGTTGGAATGAGGGAGATTGGCATGCACACCTCAGTACGTTACGTCGTGCGGTCAATAAGGAAATCACATCGAAGGGCTTGGAGAAGCTGCATGCACAAGATCTACAAAATTCGCTATGTGAGTTTGACAAGTATCTGCGAGTCCAAAACGGTGAAGGGCGCCCTAAGCAAAAGTACGATGGTATGGCGTAGCTTTTCAATTGAAGATCGAACGTGCGCCATCGGCGTAGTATTCTGGTTGTGGAGCTCGATCGGTTACTTGGCCGGTCAAGTGGGGTAGAATGGACCTGATCGTAATACCTACTCGGGGGCGAGCGAAGCGGCAGCAAACTTTGGCTACCCTCGAGAAGACAGATGTTGTGTACACCCACAAAGTAGTTCTACTTGTGCGGCCTGAGGAAGTGACAAAGTACCGTCACCCAAGCTATAAAGGCAAACGCATTAAGTCAGCGACTATGAAGGAGATTGACGTGGTGGCAGTGCCAGAAGACTGCGAAGGTATAAGTAAGAAGCGAGCCTATGCCTTGACCACGCTGGCAAAGCAATACGACGCCAAGTATCTAATGATGCTCGATGATGACCTGTCATTCTGTCATCGGCCTGATTTGCGTAAGGCAGATATGCCTTATATCAACGCTGACGCTTACGGCATGCATTGGATGCTCGAAACTATCACCGAGCAATTAGAAAAAGGGTATGCTCATGTCGGGTTGATTTCTAGGCAGGCCAACCGCAAGCTAGGCGTTAGGTGGCAGAAACCCGGTCGATTGATGAATGCCTATGCCTACAATGTGCCAATAATTTCTCAGCTAATACGCAAGCACAAATTAGTGCTAGGTCGCTTGCAGTTCATGGAAGACTTTGATTTGACGTTACAGCTATTGCGCCTTGGTTATCCCAACCGCATCAGTTGCCGATTTGCCTGGACTACCACGTCAAACCTCGATGGAGGCTGTAGCACGTACCGCACTGCAGAAGCACAAGCTGAGGCCGCGCGTAAGCTGGCCAAGCTGCATAAGCCTTTTGTGCAGGTAGTGGAAAAGCAAGCCAAGACCTGGAAGAACTCGTTGACTGCCCGCGTCGATGTGCGGGTAGCTTGGAAGAAAGCCTACGAGGCTAGTAAGGGAGGTAAACGTGGCTGACACCGCGAAGGACTTTTCGCCGGCTGAGCGGGCGATACTACACAATCAGCAACTTCTCATGTTGGGCGTGACCAAGCTTTTGGTGGAGATTGGCTACAACGTACTGGCAGCCAAAATCCAAAGGGAGTTCATAACCGCGCCAGACTTTGTGGCGCTGGACGATACAGCTCGAGAGTTGGGGTTAAAGGGAGACGAGCAATGAGCTTGAAGGATGATCTCATAAAACTGCGTGACCAGCTAGCCACGGATTACAATCATTGTACCGGCTTGCGCACTATAGCTGCCGATGATCTCGTGCAAACATTAGGTGAGGTGGCGGCAGATATGCTGCCTGAGTTTGCTGCACTCGATGAAGCAGCGCAAGAATTCGCATTGAACGAGGCGTGTCCAGAAGGTACCACTATAAGCTGTAGCCCCGTTCGCCTACTAGAGTAACCAGTACTCGGAGTACCCCAATGTCCAAGTCCAAAACAGTAATCAATGAAGGCTTTTGGAGTGCTTCTAATAAGCCTGTACCAAACAAAGAGCCTTGGCAGGGTCAAGCCCAGTTCTTGAGCAAGTTAAGAAGCGTTGAGGAAGCAGCTCATGTCATGCGCTATCGAGGCTTTTCAGTTTGCCGCGTATGCAGGCGGCCTAACGGGATAGAAGAGTTTTCGATTTCTTCTGACGATGTAACTGCGGTATGGCCCTCGGGATTTTCCCATTATATTTTAGCCCACAATGTCGAGCCGTCGAAAGCCTTCAAGGCTTTCATTCTAAGCTTCTAAAGCAGTCGAGTAACCAGTAACCGGAGTACCCTGTAAATGAAACATGCTGATATCTATGGCAACGCTAGGTTTGCTGGTAGCATCAAGAGATACCACACTTGGCCGTTTATCTCTACGCAAACCGTGGGCGAGCACACGTGGCAAATCTTTCGCATCTACTACAGCATTTGGGGTGAACTTCCACCTCATGTGACGACAGCGATTATCTGGCACGATGCCGGCGAGCTGTTCGCTGGCGATACGCCCTATCCAGCCAAAAAGGCTTCGCCGGGGTTACGTGGGTTGCTCAAAACTTTGGAAATTGATGGCGTCGAGCAAATGGGCGGGCCGTGGAACGCCGATGGCAAGCTCACGACCCTTGAGCAAATCAAGATAAAGATTTGTGACAACCTTGACATGCTTGAGCACGGCTTGGTCGAGATGGCAATGGGCAACCGCCTTATGGAACCCGTCGCCAACGTGACCTATGCGTGGCTCATTGAAACCCTCGATTGGGATAATGACGCGCTACCTCACCTCGATAAAGACTATGCCATTCGCTACCTGCTCAAAGTCCGTAAAGCGGCGCTAACGTATGGTATACCCAGCGAGGTTTTCATCATCGAGAAAAATATACCCCTCGCTGCTCAGCTGACCAAGCTGGCCGCAGTAACCAACCAGCCACCCGGAACCCCAGTCGTTTTGCCAGTCAACATCTAGCACTGCACCAACCCCAGGAGTATAGACGGTGGATATCATCAAAGCTACAAACGTCAATGAGGCATATCTCAAAGGGCTGCACCTGCTTGCACACAAAGGCGTACCCGAGAAATCGCGCGCCGGCGACGTGCTGGTAGTTCCCAACCCGGTCGTCACGCAATACAACTACCCCATGGAGCGGGTGCTGTTCGACGTGACGCGCGATGCCAACCCCTGGTTTCATTTGATGGAAGCACTGTGGATGCTGATGGGCCGCAACGATGCCACTTGGCTGGACCGCTTCGTCAAGGACTACTCGAAGCGGTTCGCTGAGGATGATGGTACCCAGTGGGGCGCCTATGGCCAGCGGTGGCGCAGTCACTTTGCGTATACAGAAATTGATGAGGATACCGACCTACCCCTCGAGACCATGATCGACCAGCTATCAGAAGTGGTCAGGCTGTTGGCCAAGAACCCCAACGACCGCCGCGTGGTGCTGCAGATGTGGGACCCCGAGTACGACCTGAGCAAAAACACAAAGGATGTACCGTGCAACCTTTGCGTGCTGCCGCGCGTGGTCAACAAAAAGCTCGACATCACCGTTTTCTGTCGCAGCAATGATGCCATCTGGGGTGCGTATGGCAGCAACGCCGTTCACTTCAGCATTTTGCAGGAGTACCTTGCTCGGCGGCTGCACCTGGAAATGGGCACGTACTACCAGATCAGCAACAACTTTCACGCCTATAAGGACGTGTTCGACGCCAAGACCAAGCATCTGATTATCGACCCCGCTGGGCCGACTGGGCCGGTGCCTACGCCAATAGGTAAGAGTGAGTTTGTGGTGGCGCCCGCTTGGCACACACCGGCCGATACGGTGAGATGCCCCTACTATGACACGGCGCATCCAACCCCCATCGTGACTTCTGGTGATACGTTCGACGATGACTTGATCCAGTTCTTCAGCGGTGAGCACCCGCCGATCAAGTACTATCACAACAGCTTTTTCTCTGAGATCGCCGTACCGATGTACTACAGTTTCAAGGCGTGGCGAGATAAGGATTTGACTGACGCTTTGCGTTGGCTTACGCGCATGCCTGAGCCAAATGGCGATTGGCGCCTTGCATGCCAACAGTGGTATGATCGACGCCGCTATGCTGGAACTAAGGTTCAAAGTTGAACCGGGGCTCTATCAACTAGTGGAGTTGAAACTATGACGAACTACAAGCTAGTTCTGCTGACGGCAAGCATGAGCCTAGGCTTTGGCGCGCTGGTAGGCTGCGATAGTCGGTTCTGGCCTGACCCTGCTCGGGAGAAGCAGGAAAAGCAGGCCCAAGTAGTTGCCGGCCGTGACAACGAGGGTTTGAAGATACGAGTGGACGACCTCGACCATCGTGCTAGGGACGAAGCAACGGCGGTTGACAAACGCTTTAGGGAACTAGAGCGCCGCATCGAGCGATTGGAGCAGGGCTTGCCCGCAGTGCGCCAATAGTTCGAAATTGAACGAGGGCTCCAGTTATGAAGCGCTACCTTTGCTTTGCCGGATACAGCTATTACAGCGAGGGGGGCTTTCTCGATTGCTGTGGGTCAGCCTCAACCAAAATCAAAGCGGTAGAGATTTGCCTAAAGAAAGAGCAAGACTGGTGGCATGTCGTCGATACCAAAACCGGCAAGATCGTTGCAGGGGTTAGTGGAGACTATTGTGGTCAGCTGAACGATGCAACGCTGCTATCATTCGTGTAAAGAGGTAAGCACATGATAACCAGAAGAAAGCTACTGTACTGGCTCGGCCTAGCGCCGGCTGCTTCAATTCTGCCAGTCAACAAGTTCGGCTCGGCTAGCGCACTGTTCGACGGGCCAACTGAGAATATTGGCAAAACTATCCAATACGTTCAATATGTTGACCCTACTAAGTGGACTGTGCCTAAGGATTGGAGTAAGGTTTACATTGACATTGAGTGCATAGGTTACGGGGGTGGGAATGGCGGTGGTGGCGGTGACGCAGCAAGAATGACGATGCGGCAAGCGTCGGGCGAAAGCAGCCCGATTGGTACTGGCGGTGCAGGCAGAAAGTTAGCCAAGGGAGAACCCGATGTCAGCGAATGATAGGCAGGTAGGTGGTAGCCACTACAAAGGCGGTTACGAGCATTGGGATTTTGTGACCAACGTTGGTATGAGCTACTTGGGCGCGCAAGTTTGCAAGTACCTGAAGCGCTGGCGCGACAAGAACGGCCGCGAGGACGTCGAAAAGGCTGGGCACTTCCTCGACAAAATGATCGAGGTATCGCCCATTTTAATCATGCAAAAGCTGAATATACCGATAGACTACATCAACGGCGAGCTAAACAGCTACTTGCACGCTAACGGTATCAAAGGCGAAGAAGCTGCCGTCACGTCTATCCTCGCGACATGGTCTAGCAAAGGCCACTTACAAATGGCCAAATGCTATATCGAGACCTTGGTAATGAAGATACCCCAAGGGCACGCCACCATTAACCGTGGTGGAGGCGGTGGTTACGCTTCACGGCCCGACAGCGATGAGAGCGTACATGGAAATAGATCGTGAAGCATTGCTGGCGACAACCAAGGCCGCTAGCAGTGTGATGGCAGCCAATCATTCGGTCCCCATCTTCAGTAAAATTTGGCTGATGGAAAACCACGTGCTGGCGTTCAACAACACCAGCATGGTAATCCATATTCCAATCGACATGCCGGCACTGGGCGGCGTCGATGGCAAGCTGTTGGCCCAGTTGCTCGACCGCTCGGGTGAGGAAACGGTCACTATAGAAGTCATCGACGGCAACAAGGCTCGGGTGGAAATCGGTCGCAGCAAGGCAACCCTGGCAGTGATGGACCCGACCGACTACGTGCATCAGTTGGCCAAGGTACCAGCACTCAATGGCACAGTGTCTATGCCCATAGTTGAAATACCTTGCGAGCAACTGGGCGAAGAGATCGACCTGGGCGCCTTGCTCAACGTCGGCACCTTGAAGCATGAGCAGGATATAGCCTTCAGCTCGCTCACCCTCAACGGCAAGGATGGCAAGCTGACCATGTACGCCAGCGACCGTGTAAGCATCAACCGCAGTATCCTCAGCCTCGACAACATCGAAGAGCCGATAACCCGGCTGGTGCCTATGGATTTCATGCGCACCCTCAAAAAGCTGTGGGATTTGTTCGGTGAAGGCATGTTGCATATTGACCCCAAGCATGTGCTGGTCAGTGTTGAGGATGGGCCTACTTTCTATACTGCGGTTAACACGTCAGAAAAGCCAATCGACTTCAGGGCAGCAATAGGCCGGCTGTGGCCGAGCGGTAAGATTGATATCAAAACGCTCGTGCCGATACCTGACGACTTTTGGGATACCATCAAGCGCGCCAAGCTGTTCGCCAAGAGTGAACCTAACCTAGTCACCCTGATTGCTAGGCAGAATGAGCTTGAGGTTACGGCCGCGAGTGCCGAAGGCAACTTCAATGAGGTATTGGAGTTCGAGCACCCACCGCAAAAGATATCAGTCAGTTGTGATGATTTGCTTGACGCGGCCTCGCACGTTGATCGCATCTACTTATCCAGCAGCGGTGTGGCTATGTTCGGCCCGCGCAAGTTCAGCCGGTTTGTCGCCGGCAGAACAACCTACAGTTCAGGAGGCTAGCTATGCAGGAGTACGCGCTATTGGTGGCGATTGACATCAAAGTTCTGCAGGAAAGGCTCAACGCGCTCGGCGCCGCTGGGTGGGAGTTGGTTTACATCAACTCGCACTTTATCAGTTACCAGCCACTCCAACCCGGCGAGGGGCGAGCCGGTGGAGGACCAGCTGGCGGCCCAGCAGAAAATGGGTACGTGCAGTGGAATGCTGCAATGAAACGTAGCAAGGTGGGCCCAGATTGGAATAAAGCGCCACCCCAATAAGGAGCACCGAAAATGATGAGCCCCGATGATGTAGCACGCGCATGTTCCCATGCTCGTAGCCTTGTACTCGCTCGTTACCCCACAGCTCGGGCACAGCCAGGACTTGTTATGACGTGCCACGTGCTTTGGATGCTCGATCAAATAGCAGAGTTCATGGGCGCAATGCCGCCCCGCCGTGAGAAAGCAATGCGCTGGCTCGGGTTTGTGCAGGGCTATCTTTGGACGGCAACCTACTGCACCATTGAAGACTTGAAGAAGGCCAATCGACCTAGTGATGGAGCTGAGTGATGCCTATCAATCGACGCGGCGTGCATATCAACTGGCATGGCAAGTACCTTAATGAGGAGGAAATTGCGGCCGACATGATAGCGAAGATCAGGGCTAACCCCGAAGGCGTCAAGGTTTGGCTTGATCCTGTTAGTTGGAAAATGCCTTATGGTGATTATAAGGAGCTGCCTCCACATGCCGGCGCCTTGATAAACGTCGGTATGCAAGTTCGCAACTACTATGGGCTTTGGCATCCTGAGTGCCCGTATACCAAACCCGGCAGCGCTGATTTAGAAGTTAAAGATGGCATCATCACCGACCCAATGTTCCCCGACAACCTATCAATGCGCGTAATCGAGCGAGTGCGTAAGGTATTCGCAGATGAGGCCAAGCACTCGAAAGAGTTACACATTGCTGACAATCATCCCCAACGATTAGGCTTTGCTTGGTGTGGTGCCCCGTTGTTAGATAACAAAATGCGAACCTTTCGCAACGTTGAGGAGGCTGCTCAAATCGGCCGTCGTGGTGGTAAAGATACTTTCATCGTTTGCACTCGTTGCCTTGAACGGGTCACGGCAGCGCTACGTCACGGGCACAACTAATGTCCTTCTTTCCTATACCTGAAAAGGTAAGCAAACAAACAGCGGCTAAAGCCGACATTAAGATGCTCCACACGTTGGAGTGTCAAGCTTGCCCCTTGTCACAGATCAAGGGTAACAAGCACCCCGACATGCCGGCAACGGGCGTCAGCAACCCGATGGTCTACGCATTGGGTGAGGCCCCCGGCAAGGATGAGGATATACGCGGCCGGCAGTTCGTAGGCAAAAGCGGCCAATTGCTCAGGGACTTGCTCATTGACATTATGGGCACCGATTACAAGAACTACTTTCGTTGGAATAACACCGTTCGCACCCGACCGATTGACAACGCCACACCGACTTGGCAGAGCATCGAGTGCTGCCGACCTAGCATCGTGAGGGATATCGAGCAAAGCAAGCCGAAGGCTATATTTGGATTTGGCAACATACCGCTGTCATGGCTCACGGGGTATTCTGGTATCTACGCCTATCGTGGCCGCCGCATGCCCGTCAAGGTAGGCACACACGTTTGCTGGTACTTCCCCATGCTGCATCCAGCGGCGATACTGCATGGCGTCAAAGGCTATGACCCCGACGACGATGACGATGGCAGTGATTACAATCAATCTGATCGCGAGTTCATCAATGAGGATCATCGCATACTCAAGTTCGATCTCATTAAAGCCCTGGCACTGCTCGACAAGCTCGGGCCACCTATGATCCATTCAGCCGACGATGCCTTGAGCGGCATTGATGTAATGGATAAGTGCGACGATCAGGCCCTCGATATTATTGAAGAACAGTTGAAGCTGTACGGTTCGAAGGTAGTAATCGGCATCGACTACGAGACCGACGCACTGCGACCGTACAATCCCGACCGGCGAATACTGACCGCCGCCGTCAGCGATGGGCTCGGCGCGATCACCATTCCATTCGATCACCCTGAAGCGAGCTGGACCCCCAAGCAACGCGAACGCCTCGACCGTATTTGGATTAACTTTCTCACCACGGCTACGGCCATCAAAGCGGTACACAACCTGCAATTCGAGCTGGAGTGGACTGGCCATCGGTTCGCCGGCGACTTGCTCAAAGCCGGTAGGTGGGAATGTACGATGGTTCAAGCGTCGATCATCGACCATCGCTATAAGGGCACCAAGCCAAGCCCGTTGTCGCTAGAGTTTCTGGTGCTGCAACACTTCGGCTTCAACCTGAAGAAGCTCGCAGCCGTCGAGCGTCACAACCTGATAAACACGCCGCTGCCTCACGTGCTCCAGTACAATGGGCTAGATGCCAAGTACCATGCGTTGCTGTTCAAGCGTCAGCACGCAATCATAAGGAACGAGAACCTACTCGTTGCCTACAAGCTCGCCAGCCGCCGCGTGCCCACGCTGGTTATGAGCCAGCTCAAAGGCATTCCTGTATCACAAAAGCAAGTCGAGGTGCTGCACGCCAAGTACGCAGATCGCATTGAAACAACCTCGAAGCAGATTGCCGTCAATCGTACCGTCAAGCGGTTCAAGCGAGACTATAAATTCGACTTCGACCCCGGCAAGCATTGCGTGAAGCTGTTTCACGACATGCTGCAACGTAAGGAGTGCGAGGTATTCGACAAGAAGAAACGTGATGCCAAAACTTGGTGGGTAGGTGATAAGAAAGTTAACAAGATAAGCTGCGATGAAGATGTGCTCAAGCAAATTGGCGGCGAGTTGCCAGAGCTAATCATTCGCTTGCGTAAGGCACAAAAGCGTATGGGCACTTACATTCTACCCATGCGCACGGGCAGTGAAATACTTTGGCCCGGCAGCTATCTCCATCCAGTTTATAATCACACTTTCACCGATACTGGCCGGCTGAGCGCTGAAGAGCCCAACGTTCAGAACTACCCCAAGCGTGATGGCGAGGCCAAAGAGGTTCGCAAGGGCATCGTCGCTCGCAAGGGGCGCATGATTGTCGCCATCGACTACGGGCAAATAGAAGCCCGCGTCATCGCCATGTACACGAAGGATAAAACCTTCGTCAAAGCATTGTGGGAAGACTACGACGTTCATATGGAGTGGGCCGAGCGCGTAGCCTATGCGGTGCCGGGGCTAGTCGGCGGCAAGCAGTACCTTAAAGACAAACCCACGATGAAAAAGTTTCGCACGGGCATCAAAAACGAATGGACATTCCCACTGTTTTTCGGCGCCACGCTTGAGTCCGTTTGCAACTACCTCACTGAAGGTAATGACCACGACTGCAAGGTAGAACCCGGCCAACTCAAAAAGGTTCACAGCGATTTCTGGAAGCAGTTCGGCGGCGTCAAGGTTTGGCAAGAAACCCTGCGCGATTTTTATGAGGAGCATGGGTATGTAGAAACCTTCACTGGCCGGCGCCGTCACGGGCCTATGAGCTTCAACAAGCTAATCAATGCGCCCGTGCAGGGTTTCACTGCCGAGCTTGTGATGGACGGTATGTGCAGGTTAAGCGAAACAAACGACCCGCTGCTGCACCCTGAAATTCAAATCCACGATGACTTGACGTGGGTGAGCGTGCCCGAAAACAGGGTAGATGAACTGGCCGACAAGGCGTTGGATGTGTTGCTCAACCCGCCCGCGCCGTTTATCGAGCATGTCAACGTGCCAATCACAATGGAGCTTAGCGTAGGCAAGAACTGGCTGGAAATGACCGACATAGGTGTGTTCAAGTCGAACGAGTGGAAGAGGTGACACCGTGGCAAGTAAAATCAGAAGGTTCGAGGCTAGTGTTAAACCAGGAGTTGCAGCGAATGAATTCCATCTAGACAAGTGTGAGGATCAAGTACTCAAGCTGTTCGATGAGTGGCGGCAGGAAATAGCAACTCGCACCTATCACATTTTTGGCGTGCAGTGGCGCCGCGTGCGCGGCCCGTCACGCGATGCTGCTGATGGTAGCTGGTACGTTGAGCTGGAAGTTCTATACGAGTTTGTTTATAGCCATTTGGGAGCGTGACATGACAGCCCTAATAACCAAGTACAGACCCCGCAGGTTTGCCGACGTGATTGGGCACGCTAGCGCCGTGCGAGCGTTGCAGCGCGCGTTGGAAAAGGGCACCAGCAAAACGTTTCTACTGACTGGGCCGACTGGCGTAGGCAAAACCACGCTTGCCCGCATCGCTGCAACTGTCGCCGGCTGCAAGTCAGATATCATGGAGGTCGATGCTGCCACGCGCACCGGCATTGACGACATGCGCGAAATTGCTGAAGGCATGAACTACGCGCCTCTATCTGGCGATGCCAAGGCGATCATCATAGATGAAGCCCACGCCCTGAGCAAAGCGGCCGTGCAGTCATTGCTCAAAACGTTCGAGGAGCCTCCAAGCTGGGGCTATTGGTTCATGTGTACGACCGAGCCAACCAAGATCCCTGCCAACCTACGCAGTCGATGCCTACATCTCACCTTGAAGCCGGTTGATATTGAGGATATCAAAGGCTTGCTCGATGACATAAACTCAAAAGAGAAGCTGAAGGTCAAGGGCGATATAGTGGCGTTGTGCGCTGAGGAGGCTCAAGGCTCACCCCGGCAAGCCATCACCAACCTAGCCTTGTGCGCTGATGTCAAGAACCTCACCGAAGCTGCCGAGCTACTGCAATCGGCCGCTGAGTTACCCCAAGCAATCGACCTTGCACGCTTTCTATTTGCTGGTGGCTCGTGGCGTGACTGCCAAGCCAAGCTGCGTGCGATGAAGGATCAGAACGCCGAAAGCGTGCGCCAAGTTGTGCGGGCCTATATGACCACGATTGCGCTATCCATTCCAGGTGGTAACAAGCTGGCCCAAGCTCTAGCCGTGCTCGAAGCCTTCGATACCCCTTGCAACTCGCAGGACGGCATATCACCTATCGTGCTGCGTTGCGCTAGTTTGCTGGTCAAAAGATAAACGTATGTAGTTAGTGACCGAACCCCCAAACCCTGCCAGAAAGCACCCCCATGCAACAGCGCCCCGACAAGACCCCGAGCAAGAACCCCCAAGCGGCCGACTACCGCGAATTGCTGGTGATCGACCGCGATGACTTGGAAGGCTGCCTCACCGACCACTCTGACAACTTTTTCTACATCGCCGACGCCCACGTGCAGGCAGTCGCCAAGCGCGATGCCCTCAAGCTCGAGATCGAAGAGCTGCACGCTGCCCTCGATAGGGACATTCGTGAACAGGCCGCCAAGAACGAGGAGAAAACAACCGAGGCTGGCATTCAGCAAAAGATCAAAGACGACCCCGACATGCGCGACCTGAAGCAGCAGTTATTGAATGCCAGTCAGAAGACCGACGAGTGGGGCGCATTGAAGGAAGCGTTTTATCAGCGCGGCTACATGCTGCGTGAGCTTGTGGCGATAACGCTCAAGAAACTTTCAATGGAAGGAGAGATCAGCTCGACCGAACGTGCGACCAACGAATTGCGAGCGAGGCAGGGCGACCGCGCCATCGAGCGGGTGAGAACTGCCCGCGAAACGATGCCCATGAAGCGACTTGGCAAAAAGAGCAAGTAGCAGGTAGGTGGAGGTGGAAAACATTGCATGGATAGTTGCTATCGTTCTTGTTGCGGTAGTAGTCTTACCGATAGCTAACTATGTAAACGTCAGGCTCATAAGCCTAGCGTACTACCGCAGCAGATTAGAGTATGTCAGAAACGTTCGTCAACTTGGAGTGGATGATGAAAGCGAGTACCCAGTCAAAGACCAAGACCAACGGCGGTCGTCGGCATTTCACGTATCGCGGTGAAGACCGCACCGCCGAGGACGTCAGCCGCGCCAGCAAAACCAGCGGCGGCACTTTCGACCAGTATTTGACCCAAGGTGTGAACTTCTTCAAGCCCCGCGAAGGCGAGAACAACATTCGCATCATGCCCCTCAGCTGGGAGGACACCAAAAAGTGGGGCAAGGACTGGGCGATACTGATCTACGTGCATCACAGCATCGGCGCCGATAACTCGGCCTACCTTTGCCTCGAGAAAATGAAGGGCGAGGCTTGCCCCATTTGCGAGGCACGGGCCGACGCCGAGACCGAGGACGAGCAGCGCGCACTGAGGCCCAACAAGCGGGCGCTGGTGTGGCTGATCGACCGCGACAACGAGAAGGCAGGGCCGCATGTGTGGTCTATGCCGCTTCAGCTTTACCGTGACCTGCAAACGCGCAGCATCGACAAGAAGACCGGCACGGTGATACTGATCGACCATCCTGACGAGGGCTACGACATTAGCTTCGTCAAGGAGGGCACTGGCCTGCATACCAAGTACACGGCCGTCGAGGTTGCTCGGGATGGCTCAGCGCTCAGCGAGAACGAGAAAAAGCAAACCCGCTGGCTCGACCTGATCGCCGAGCAGCCGTTGCCCGAAATCCTCAACTACTACGACGCCGACTACATCACCAAGGTTCTCGAAGGCAAGTCGTCGAAGCGCGATGACGACGAGGACGAGGACGATGATGACAAGCCGGCCCGTAAGCGCGTCAAGTCGGAGAACCGGCGCAACAAGGGCAAGGCCGATGACGACGAGGACGCTGACGAGGCCGAGGAGACTGAGGACGAAGACGAGGATGAGGCTGACGAAAAGGCCATTCGTCGCAACAAGCGAAGCGTCGCCCGTGACGAGGATGAGGATGACGAAGCCGAGGAGGAGTCCAGCGACGACGATAGCAGTGATGAGGACGAGGACGAAGAGGACGTCAAGCCTGCCCGCCGCCGCGCCTCGAAGGTAGTCGATGACGATGACGAGGAAGAGGAGGCTGACGAAGACGGTGACGATGACGACGACGACGATGACGAGCCCAAGGCCAAAAAGGGCAAGGGTAAGTCGTCAAAGCGCGCGGCCGCCGACGACGATGATGAGGAAGAGGAGGCTGACGAAGACGAGGACGACGAGGACGAGGACGAAAAGCCGAAGGGCAAGGCTGGCACCGCCAGTGCCCGTGCTCGTGCTAAGCTCGAAGCGATGAAGAAAAAGCGCGGCAAGAAGTAAAGGGTTTCCTGGCCTCTCGTGCAGTGTAGGTCAGGAGGCGGGTGGCGTAAGGCTTAGCTCCATTAGCCGTGCGTCACCCGCCATTTTAACGTCAGAAGGTAGGAAAATGCGTAAGCGCCTGAGTGAGAAAACTAACGGGGCTGACAATGACTACTTCAAGCCGCCCACCAACATCGAGTTCATCAGAAGCGGTTGCGTGCTCTTCGACTGCATGCTCGGCGGGGGCTGGCCCCTCGGCAGAATGTCGAACCTCGTTGGCGACAAGTCAACTGGAAAAACCCTTTGCGCCATTGAGGCTGCTGCAAACTTCGCCCGACAATATCCTAACGGTCATATCTGGTATCGAGAGGCAGAAGCAGCATTTGATGAAAGCTATGCTGGTGCCCTCGGCCTACCTGTTGACCGGGTTGACTTTGGACCAGAGGGCCTCGATAGTGCTTGGGAAACTGTGGAAGATATATTCGAAGACCTTACTGACTGCTGCGAGCGAGCCATTGAAAGTAAAGAACCAGGGCTCTACATAATCGACAGCCTCGATGCCTTATCAAGCCGCGCCGAGTTGGCGCGTAAGATTGATGAAGGCAGCTACGGCATGGAAAAGCAAAAGCAGCTTGGCCAGTTGTTTCGCCGGCTGACCCGCAAGCTGAAGGAAGCCCGCATCGCCCTGCTGATTATTTCGCAGGTGCGTGACAAGATCGGCATATCATTCGGTGACAAGCACCGGCGTTCTGGTGGCCGCGCGATGGACTTTTACGCATCGCTCGTTGTGTACCTGAGCCATCTTAAGCAACTCAGTCGCACCATTGGCGGCATCAAACGGCCGACAGCCATTCACGTCAGGGCCAAATGCCAAAAGAATAAGATCGCCATGCCGTTCAGAGAGTGCGAGTTCACCTTGCGCTTTGGGTACGGCATTGACGAAATGGATGCCTGCGTGACCTTTCTCGAAATGGCCAAGGCGACCAAGCTCGTGCCTGAGCTGGATAAGAACTTCATGGCGCGGGTTGATAAGCTGAACGATGCCGACTATAAAAAGCAATTGATCGTGCTGCGCAAAGCCACGCGCAAAGCATGGCGAGCCATCGAGGTAGACTTCGCCCCAACCCGAAGAAAGTACGTGTGATGCCGCTTATTGAGGTTAAGGAACTATGCCATCACTGTGGTAAGTATCACTTCCCTAGTGAGGGTTGCTTTGGGCACAACTGGCTTGTGCCACCTACAGTGCAGAAAATACCCGTTGGTGACTACAGCAAAAGTGTGTGGATACAATCGCAAGCTGGAACACCGTGGCAATATATAAGCGAGGTACGGGCAGGCGGAGTTACAACTTGGTTTCGGGATGGCATTCGCGTCGAGCCGTTCGACTTCGATCTCGAGGCTAAGCAGGCATTGCACACTGCCGAGTACCATCTGCGCTCGGGTACCTTCACGGTTTATGATGGCCCCGCCACGCACGTTAGGGTAGAAGCAGGAGGCAGCAGTGGCGACCAGCAGTCCTGATAGTGTCCGAGCAGCGCTAGCTATACAAGAAGCGTTTGCAGATTACAAAGTCGCCATGCAAATCGACTGGCCGGCGACGTTTCCATCACTACGGCTTGGCCCGCACCGTGACCCACGCGAGCTTGCCGAGCAAATTCGTAAGGATGTGGATAAGCTGAAGTCGTGCAGTGCAGCAGCCCGCTTCGCAATACGAGAGGAACGTTGCGCGCGAGCGGGCATCACCGTTCACGGCGTACCATGCTTTGACGTTAATCGTACTGAGTAGCTAAAGGAAGGTTCTTATGGCTATAGGTGGAAAATTTAAGATAGACGTTAGTCGCGGTGGCTATCCTGTATGGTGTACGTTATTCTATGAGGGTAAGGAGATAGCTCGGCTACATCACAGTGACCTGCGAGATCTACGATATGCTGCTAAACAAGCTATGCGCGAAGCGCGTCAGCAATTACGCAAGGGCTCGCCAAGCGAACCTGAGAAGTACCTCAACGAAGTGTAACCCAAGGGCTAAAGGAGGAAGTACATGAAACCGGCAAAGATAGGCGGCTTTACCAACGTCATGAAGAGACCCGCTAACTGGCGGCATACAAATGTACCTATAGAAGACCTTTATGTTCGCGCCGTGCGTAGTGGCGACGGCGTACCTACCGTGACCAGCGCGTGGCTGCCAAGCAAGGAAGAACTCGAGCAATTGAACAATGGTTGCCCGGTGCTGGTTTCCATCATCACAACCCAGCCACTGCATCCAATGGCAATTCATGTCGGCTCAGTTGTCGATGTGCTGCCAACGAACATTGCTCCTGGCTTGCCGGGTGGCGTGAAGCTGCCCAAAAATACGGAGCACTGACATGCGCGCAGGTGGAGGGAAGGCCAAGGGGGCAAGCTTCGAGCGGGAAATATGCCGCTTGCTGTCGCTTTGGGTATCACACGGCAAGCAGGAAGATTTGTATTGGCGGTCGGCAATGAGCGGCGGGCGCGCTACTGTCGGCAAGCGGCGAGGGGTTGACCTCGTTGCGCAGGCTGGGGATATCAGCAGCGTACACAAAGCTGGCCACGTGCTCACCACTGAGTTCTACTTCGAAACCAAACACGTGAAGGAATTGCACTTAGACAATTTCATGGTGAAGGGTACCGGCCAGCTCGCCACGTTTTGGGAAACCGCAGCTCAGGAAGCTGCCAGTTACCATAAGGCGCCGGTTATCATCGCTCGGCAAAACCGCTTCCCCACCTTGTGGATCAGTGAGGATGGCATCGTTGACGTGCTGCATGGTGCGACAATCAAACGACGCTGGCCGAAAGGCAAGCTCGCGATGATCCGCGTAGCGGGTACAGCCCTAGCTATATGGAACTTCGATTTGCTGCTCGCCACGCCGTTCAAGTATAGCGGCTTAAACTAGAGCCCCGTATGTTATGATTAGCCCGCATGATGCTGCCTCCCCCGTCGGCTCATGCGTGGCAGGCGCGGCCCGACCCTTACCCCCAAGGAAGTCGGGTCGCGCCACTTTTACCTGCAACCTGAGTAGCTACAACCCGCCCCGGCGCCGTACCTAACCCCATGCCGTGCGAGCCTCGCCAATGCCACCCAGTAGCGCCGCCTGCGTGCATGAGCGACCCGCCCGCTAGGGTAGTGACCCCCCGACAAGTCGGCGCCTAGCGATGCAAATAGCTTGGTGCCTATGCAACCTAACTGAACGGAGTTCACTGTGCCACGAAGCGCTGCATATCGTAGGTGTCAAGATTTACTGCCCGAGCTGAGTAAAGAGGAGTTGAAGGAGATACTACAGTGGGCTAATGGACTTGCCGGCATGGGCCGCATGGCCGAAGCAATCGCCCCCACCCCTAAAGGGAATATGATTACTGAGGATGACTGGCTGGCCTACGCTATCGGCAGAGCCATGATTAGCCGAGGGCAGTTCACAACCAAGAACGTGAACATGCGGCTTGCCCTCGCTGCTAGGATTACCCCGGCTTATAAGGAGGCCAGCCTTCAACAGCGCACGACGTTGCTAGCTCAGGTAAGTAAGCATGAGCCGCTGTTAGAATACGAGCTTCAGTACTTAGGGGATGTTGTCATCAATGCCCTCATAAACAACCTTGCGTGGATGGATGGTCTCGATGCCGAAACACTGATGCGCAATATCGACCGCATACCCAAAGCCTTGGATGCTGAGTTCCCAGGCTATGCCGCTAACAACCTGCTTCGTTTGCTATTGCCACATCGTAATAGGGGATAAGTAATGGCAGAGAATGAAAAGCTCGATGCTAACATTCAAAAGAACCTACTGGCGTTGCTGTGCTACGACGACAAGCGGGGTACAGAAGTTGCGAGCATGCTGGAGGCCGATCAGTTCGATGGCTTGACGCGCACAATTGCCACGGCAGTCTACAAGTACCGATCGCAGTACAGAGGCAAGCCTCCCGGCCGGCGCTACATGCCGACGTTGATTGAGCAGTTGCCAATTCAGGATGAGCAGTTGAAAGCCGCTCGCATGCTCAACCTCGAGATGAGCAAGCTGGTCAAGGCTATAAATTCTGATTATGTGATTGGGCAGGCGAGTGGGTTTGCTGTCAGGCAGAAATTCAAGCTCGAGACTGAGGCTCTGGCTACGGTACTCACCAAACCGCCTTACGATATGGACAAGGCTCGTGCGCTAGTTCATTCGATGGCGACTTACCAACCTAGAGTAGTCGATGCTGGTATCAGGCTAAACGACGCACGCCAATCGCTGGCTTTCCTTACCGCACCGGATGATGGCTATAAGCTACTTATCGGACCTTTTGACAATACCAAGTTGCGGCTTGCGCCCAAAACCTTGCTACTCTATTTGGCTTTCAAGAACTCAGGTAAGTCGTGGTTCTGTACGCATGTTGGCCGCTCGTGCGCGATGCAAGGCGCAAACGTGCTGCACGTCAGCCTCGAGATGTCGCAACAGCAAGTCGCCGGTCGGTACGTGCAAAACTTCTTTGGCGTGTCGAAGTACAGCTCGAAGTATCTGAAGGTTTCGTTTACGACTGAAAAAGGTGCAGCGACGGGTTGGAACCAAAAACTGGTCACACCTAAGCTGACAGTGGATAAGCGGGGCATCTACCAAATACTGAAAAACAAGCTGGCACAGTTCGACCGGTTGACAGAACGTATTATCATAAAGGAATTTCCTACTGGCAGCATGACGCTTCACATGCTCGAAAGCTACCTCGACTTTATGGATAGGCATTTCAACTTCCAGCCTAATGTCATCATTGTCGACTACCCAGATTTGATGAAACTGAGTACGAGGGATTATCGCATCGACATAGGCGAAAACGTCAAGGCGTTGCGTGGCTTGGCCAACACCCGTAATGCGGCCCTGGTCTGCCCAAGCCAAATCAATCGAAGCGGAGCTACCAAAAAGCAGGTGCGCAGTATTCACACGGCTGAGGATATCAGCAAGGTGAACACGGCCGACAATGTGATTACCTACTCGCAAACTGGCACAGAGCGGCAGTACCATTTGGCTCGCCTATTGCTAGAACATGCGCGCGATACCGAAGCCGGTATAGAGGCCGCTATAACTCAGAACTATGCGATTGGCCAGTATGTTACTGATGCCCGATTGATGCTCAACAGCTATCGCGCTCGCATTGAGGGAGATGACGAGGCAAGTGGCGACGATGCAAAGTCTGACGACAAGCCAGAAGGTTTGGTATGATCCTTCAAAGCACCATTCGCAAGTTTCTTAACCGGCAGCGTGACGATCATCGCTGGCTCAAGAAGCTTAGCAAAAGCGACGTGGATGAATTGCTGAACTCGCTTGAGCCGCGCCCCAAGCTGTGGCCGAAGCTCATGCTGCACCAAAAGGTCGCTTTCTACCTAGGCGTTGCCTACCAAAGTTTCTCATTCTGGCTCGACATGGGCTCGGGCAAAACCCTTGTTGCCTTGGAGCTCATGAAATACTGGTACCAGTGCGGCATCGTGAAGCGCTGCATCGTGTTTGTGATAACCGACAAGGCATTTCCCACATGGGAAAAGCAAATCGAAAAGTACAAGATCGGCCTGCCGGTCATCGCCCTCGAAGAATCCAGCGTGAACAAGTGGGAGCAGCTCTACAACTTCAAGCACGGTTTCGTTCTTGTCACCTACGCCGGCGCCGTGGCTATGTGCAGCGAAACGGTATCGGGCAAGGGTAAGAAAAAGCGTGGGTGGAAACTCAATAAGAACCTGATGAATAGGCTCAGCGACGGCGCTGACATGCTGGTGATGGATGAAAGCACCAGGGCCGGCAACATTCAATCGCTGAGCCATAAGCTCTGCGCCTACCTGTCGAAACGCATGAACTATCGCTATGCCCTAGCAGGCCGGCCGTTCGGGCGCGACCCTACATTGCTGTGGACACAGCAGCGTTTGATTGACCAGGGCGGCAGCCTTGGCGAAACGAAGGCGTTGTTTCAGGAAGCCTTTTTTGCTAAAGAGCGCAACCCATTTGCTCGCTCGCAGTACGCCTTCAACTACACGTTTAGAAAAGAGATGATGCCCAAGCTGACGGAGCTCATGCAGCACCGCAGCATCACGTATGAAGAGCGCGAGTTTCAGGATGTCGCCAAGGTTATTCCCATTATCGAGCCGGTGTACCTGAGCCGCACGGCTAGAAAATACTACGACTATGGTGTAAAGGAACTCGCCAAGGCTAGAGGTAACTTTGTCGAGACTAAAAACCTGTTTCTGAAGCTGCGCCAAATCACATCGGGGTTTGTCGGCGTCAAGAATGATGAAACCGGCGAGAAGGCATCGTTGAAGTTCGACGACAACCCCAAGCTAGATAAGCTGAGCGAACTCATTGCAGAGCTGCCCCTCGACCGTAAGGCCGTGGTATTCTATGACTACACGTGGTCGGCCAACCAAATCATCGCGCACTTGTCCTTTCTGCAGGGCATTCAATATATCTGGCTTTGGTCAGGTACTAAAAACTCGCGTGCCGAGTTGCAGCGATTTGCCGATGATCCCAAATGCCGCGTTGCAATCATCAACAACAAGGTTGGAGCTTACTCGCTCGATGGCTTGCAGGATGTGGCCAACTACATATTCTTCTATGAAAGCCCGGTGTCGGTCATCGACCGTGAGCAAGCTGAGAAACGCCTCAACCGTAAAGGCCAGAAACGAAAGGTGTGGATATATGACTTGGCAGTAACTAACAGTGTGGATGAACGCATACTTGCTTTCCATAAGGAAGGTAAGGACCTGATGGCGATGGTTCGCAAAAACCCCGAAAGCTTGTTGGAGTAACCCCATGCCAAAAGCCAGATACCCCGGTGACTTAGGTAAAGACGATGATAACGACGGTGCCTCGTTCCATCATACGACGCATCATGAGGATGAAGCGGTTATAGCGCATACGAGGATAACTAGGGTCGGCCAAGTCGAGGTTGTGAAGATTGCCCGCATATATAAGACCAAAGCCGAGCCCATGACTACTGAGGAGGTATTGCATCACCTCGGTTCTGACAGCCTGCTAAACCAAGTGCGGCGCAAGATCAGCAGCCATACTGGCAAGGTGGAGCAAGCTATGCAGCAGGTTAAGTCCCTTAGCCCAGTCGCGCTTCGCAGGATGGAGTTCGAGGCGGCGATTGAAATCGCGGCTACGCTCGGCATTGACCTAACGCCTGGAGCTCAGCCGCCGACTGGTGTGCGTGGAGCTATTGGTCCGAAAGGTCCTACTGGCGCACCAAAAGGCCCAACTGGTCCCAGCCTTAGAGAAGCTAGTAAAGGTAAGAAATGACCGCGATAGTCACTGCTGACTTGCACTTGAGCAGCAACCCCCGCGACAGCTATCGGCACCACTTTGTCAGGAACATCTTGCTCGGCATCGTGACGCGCAAGCGACCGACCACGCTAATCATTCTGGGCGACCTGACTGATCAAAAGGACTATCACAGCTCAGAACTTGTTAACACGATCGTCGAGTATCTGTACGCCTTTTCGCTAGAATGTCCCGTAATCGTCATGCGGGGCAATCATGATTGCATCAACCCCGACATGCCATTCTTCGGCTTTGTCAAGCATATCCCCAACATCACTTGGATTACCCAACCCAAAGTGATGACCATCGCCGGGCTTGGTGTGTGCTGCTTTCTACCTCACACGCGCAACTACAAACGGGACTGGGCAGAACTATCGTTCGCCCCGTACAAGCGTGACCCCAATACAGGCTTCATCTTTGCCCACAATACCTTCGACGGCGCTGACGCTGGCCACGGTCGAACGCTGCGAGGCATACCAACGTCGGTGTTCCCCAAACAGGCTACAGTCATCAGCGGCGATATCCACATACCGCAAACTCTCAATCAGGTGACTTATGTAGGTGCTCCCTATACCGTCACGTTCGGCGATAGCTACAAACCCCGCGTGCTGCAGATTGGACTAACACCCGAGCGGCCCTATACGGTTTCAGGCCGTAAGGAAGCCTCACGTGAAATCCAAATGCAGTCGATACCATGCGAGGGGGCGCAAAAGCGCGTCGTCGATATTAAGAACCCTCACAAGGGCTTGGCTATTGCTCTTAACAAGGGCGACATGGTAAAAGCTCGTGTTCACTTGGCGGCCGAAGACTATGCTCGATGGAATGAAATACAGGCGCAAGTGCGCAAGGCAATCGAGCAGCAGGGCGCCATCGCCAGCATCATCCAGCCCATAAAGGTAAGCCAGACTATCAAGCTGCAACGCAAGCGCACGGCTGGGCTTCAGAATGATCTCGAGCTACTTGAAACCTACGCGAAGCGGCGAGGCGTGACAACTGACACGCTGAAAACTGGTAAATGGATCATGGAGCAAGTGTGATGCACTGGATATTTCTGTCGGTACTAGCTGTATGCGTAGCCATCCTCGCTATGGTGTCAGATACTGACGACTTGAAGCAACGAGTTTGCCTGTTGGAAGGCCGAGAAGTAACTAGAACCTACGTGCTTGGGTTCATATTAAACTATGGCTGCATTGACAAGCCAAAGGAAACGAAGTGAAGATCGAGTTTCGCCAGCTAGCAATCGAGCACTTCGGCAGCTTTGCTGAGAAGCAACTGCTCCGCCTCACGCCATTGAGCGTCGGGGTGCATTTCGTGCGCGGCGCCAACGAGGTGGAAAAGCTTGGCCCCAACGGGGCTGGCAAATCGAAGATGGTCAACGCCCTGGCGTGGTGCCTGTACGGCAAGACTACCGATAACCTCAAAGCTTCTGACGTCAAACCGTGGTCTGGTAAAGGCAAACCCCGCGTCAGCCTGATTGCCAACTTCGATGGCAAGAAGCGCAAGGTGACGCGCACCACCCCTAACTTTCTCGAGCTTGATGGCAAAGAGGTGAGCCAGGACGAGATAGATAACTTGATGCACATGAACTACGGGGTGTTCAAGCAGGCGATGCTGTTCGGCCAATCAGAGCCGCTGTTCTTTGACTTGCCTAATAAAGATAAGCTGGCACTGCTGAGTGAAGTGCTTGAGCTGGATAAGTGGGAGGTTCGCTCACAAAAGGCGAGCGAGCGCACCCGCGAGCTAGAAACTCGAGAGACTACCCTTCGCACTGAACTCAGCTCGCTAGAAACAAGTATTACCAGAGTAAAGGATTTGATTGCCAGCACGATTGCCGCTCGCGACAAGTGGGAAACTGAGCTGGCCACCAAGTTGAAGAATGCTGATAAAGATAAGCGAACGCTTACCGAACAACTCGCAGCAGTCGAGAAGAAACTCAAAACGGCTACTCGCATCGGCGTGCATGCTGCGACCAAGCTAGGTGAGGTGCAGGCTGATCTCAAAATAGCCGAGGAGTACCTGAACAAGCACAATCAGCAACTATCTGTACTCAATGAGCGCAACCGGCAGCTTACGAGCCAGCGCGCGGTAGTTGCGAAGGACCTCGAAGAATTAGATAAGGCTCGTCGCTGCCCGACATGCAATCAGCCTATAACTCGTGTCAACGTGCGCACGCATCGCCAGCATTTGCTGGATAGGCTGAAGCAGCTCGATAAGCAAATCAAAGAGAGCACGCCGGCTGATATTCCTGAAACCCAAAAGCTGACGGTCAAGTATAAGAACGACGTAATCATGAACCGGGCGCATGCGGTCACGTACCAAACTGAGATGGATGGTCGTGCTCGTGAGGTAACAGCCCTGAATGTCACGCGATCGGAATATCGGGCAAGGCTCGATGTGATCGACAAGCTGATGCAAGAGCGTGAAGCTGAAGCCAACCCACACACGGCCCAGCTCAAAAAGCTCAAGACCCAGCTTACAGAAATGAAGGCCGAAAGCCTCGTAGCCGGCAAAGCGGCCGACAAAGCTTCGAGACAGGCCGCGCGCAGCAAGTACTGGATCAAAGGGTTCAAGGACGTTCGGCTGTTTGTAATAGAAGACGTACTGCAGGAACTCGAGTTAACGACCAATGCATTGCTGGAAGACATGGGCTTGCTCGGCTGGCAAGTCAACTATGCGGTAGAGCGGGAAACCAAGTCGGGCAGCATTCAAACCGGCATGACGATCAGCATTCTATCACCACGCAATAAAAAGCCGGTCAAGTGGGAGTCCTGGTCAGGGGGTGAGGGCCAACGCCTACGATTGGCTGGCGCTTTGGCGCTGTCTGAGGTATTATTGGGGTATGCCAATATCGAGGTCAATCTCGAGATATTGGATGAACCTACCAAGCACTTATCGGACGAAGGGGTAGTCGACTTGTGCGAGATGCTGACAGCGCGCAGTGAGCAGCTGGGCCGGAAAATCCTGTACATTGATCACATGGCTCAAGAGAGCAGTCAGTTCGCTTCGACTATCGTAGTTCGCAAGACCAAGGCCGGTTCATTGATTGAACAGAGCTAACGTATGTTGTAAGCGGGGCTGATGCACGACGATGACAAAAACTTCTGGTTGATGCTGTTCCTGCTGTTTAGCCTAGTCGCTATATCAGCACTGGTAGCCGGCTATTTGATGGAGGAAGCGTTCGGTGACGATCTGGGTCGACGATATGTACAAGTACCCGATGGGCCAATTCAAGGCCAGAGGTGGGCGCGTTTACAAGATGTCGCATCTCATCGCCACCGACCTAAAAGAGCTGCATCGTATGGCTCGTCGCCTTGGTGTAGATAAACGTCACTTTCAAGATAAGTATAGCGGGCCTCACTATGACATTGCGATGTCTAAGCGAAAGCTCGCGGTCGAGTATGGGGCTGTGGAAGTAACCATGCGTGAGCTTGCTGCGATACTTTGGTGCCAGCGCAACGAGTTGCCATTCCGCAATCCAGGCCACGCTTACAGACGAATGATCGCAGACTACAAAAATCGCAGACTACAAAAACAGGGTGAGGGTTAGTAATGGAACGTCGTCGCTTGGGGCAACTGCCAAAGCCGTGCCCGCTCGTAACAGGTAGAACTATCTACGACAAGTCAGCCAAGCAGCTTAGGCCCGAGAACTACCAATGGTACACTTACCTCACCAAGCCGACAGACGAGAAGTTTGGTGGCGTGTTCAAGCGAGTAGGCCGCGACCCTAAACGAATACCGCAGAATGTTCTCGAGGCGTCGGGGCACAAGCCTCGCTCGGCAACGTCACGCATCAAAACCTATCTCCTTGACTTAGAGATAGAGCGCGACCCCTCGCGAGATCGTGGCTTGAAACGGTTGCGTGAGCTCTGTGTGCGCTGTGCCGTCACGACCAACGAAATCCGCCAATGTGCAATCATCAACTGCCCACTCTGGGCGCATAGGCTCGGTACCAACCCCCATAACTTTCACAAGCGTCAAGCTAGAAAGGAGTAGTGCATGCGCGTTGTAATTTACAGACCTACTAAATCAGAGCATGACGCGGCGCTCGCTGACGCTTTGCTTACCGGCTTCGAGGCCAACGGCGACAAGGTCTTCCTCAAAAAGTCAGTTGAGTTTAGTGGGATTGATGAATGGACCCAAATGATCGTGCTCATTGGGCTCAGCGACAAGTCGCTGTATACCCAGCACATCAGAGCCGGCAAGAGCGTATTGCTAATTGATGACGGCTACATCAATCCGCAGAAGTACTATCGGTTTGCCCTGGATGGGTTTCAATCGTGGTTTCTACATAGCGAGCCTATGTCGCACGACAGGCTGGCGACCATACTAAAGGAAGCAGGGCTGACCATGCTGCCCTTCACAGAGCGCCAGCAACCGCTCGGGCTGTACGTCGGCAACCCTGAAGCCTATTGCAGATGGCACGAGCTGACCGATGATAAGGACGACAAGCATTCCTTCGATAGCAATATGTGCCGGCACATCGCCGTCAGGATAATCCCGCAAGTTTGGGGCACGCCGACAGCGGCTTACCTACCAAATGCAAGCTTCAATGCCGACCATCCAAAGTTCAGGGATGGCCCCCGAGGTACCATTGTACTACCGCCTGATACGCCACTTAGCGAAGCATTGAAGGATTGCTCCATGCTGGTCGAGCACGGCGGAAACTTCGGCGTCGCCGCACTTATTGCCGGCGTACCAGTTGTAGTTACAACGGCAGAAGGGATAAGCCCGGTGTACCCCATCGCTGGGCACGGCATCGAGGCAGTGCGAGCACCACCTAAGACTACGGACGCAGAGCGCGTGCAAGTACTGGCCAACCTAGCATGGCATCAGTTCACGTTGAATGAGATTGCATCGGGCATGGCGTTGCAGCACCTAACCCCGCACACGATCAAGCATTTGGAGGGCATGGTCACTGATCCTAACAATCAATCCTACCTGATTGCTCAATACAGAATGATGCACAATGCCGGCAAGTATCGCGGCGGGCTCAATGAAGAGATCATTGCCCACATCACCACGATGGTTGACGCTCACAAGCCGCAGAGCTTGCTCGACTACGGCAGCGGCAAAGGCAGGCAGTACCTCGAGAAAAAGCAGCACGAGCTGTGGAACGGCCCCGAGCCGACGTGCTATGACCCTGCACACGCGCCATTCGCGACCAGACCCGAGGGGCAGTTCGACGGCGTGATCTGTACCGATGTGGCTGAGCATATTCCGCCTGAAGGTGTCGAGGCATTTCTCGACGACGTGTTGCAGTACGCTCGCAAGTTCGTGTTCTTTTGTATTTACACCGGGCCGGCAATCAAGTATTTACCCGACGGGCGCAACGTTCACCTCACAGTCAGAAAGCAAAAGTGGTGGAACCAGCAAATCTTCGAGGCAATCTACCGACGTGAGCCAGCAAATTTGACGCCTATAGATGTTACTGTGCTCAGTGACAAGTCGATCCGAATGAAAAGCAGCACCATCGAAATCACCACACTGTATCGAGGCGGGGAGCGAAATGAAAAAGCAGCTTAGGGCTAGAACCTTCAACTTCGAGCAAACCCCACAATCCTCCCATACGGTGCTACCGGCACCGCCAGCCGAGTTCATCCCTACCTGCAAGCTCGATGTGATAACGTCGTGCTCGGCTGAGGGCTGGACCCGCTATGGCCAAAAGTGCGTGCGCTCATTCATGGACTACTGGCCAGCCGGCATCAAGCTGCATTTGGTGAGCGAGGATAACCTTACCCAGCACATTTCGGGGTACGATCCCAATCGCATAGTATTCCATTCGTTATACAGCTACGAACTGGCCGCCAAGTTCTACGAGCGTCACAAGGATAACAAGGCATCCAAGGGCTACAAGCGGCACACGTTCTACAACTTTCGTGAGGATGCCTATCGCTTCAGCAAGAAGGTATTCGCTATTCGCTTGGTGACGCTCAACATGATCGAGGGCCGGGTAATCTGGCTCGATGCCGATACGGTCACATCTAGCGCGATACCGTTGGAGTTGCTGTATCGCATGCCTCCCGATGATTATTGCCTCGCTTTTCTGGATCGGCCCCGCTACCATAGCGAGTGTGGCTTTGTCGGCTATAACCTCAATCATCAGGATACTAAAGACTTCATTGCCAAGTTCGCCCAGCTATACGAGCTGGATAAAGTGTTCGACTTGCGCGAGTGGCATGATAGCTGGGTATTCGATTGGCTGCGTCACAAGATGCAGATTAGGGGCTACCCAATCTCACACAACAATCTGAGCCACCCATTTGTCCATAGCGAACTAGGCAAGTATATGGACCACATGAAAGGCAATCGCAAGAACCTAGGTATGTCGGTTGAGCATCCAAAATACAAACGCAAGAAGGGTTAAGCATGCTTCGCACCTGTATGGATTGTGAAGGCCCGCTGCATGCCGCCTTTAGCTTTGTGCTAGCTAGGGATGTTAATGCTTACCTCAATGGCGAGCCTGTAGCAGTAATTCGCGAGAGATGCGATTGGTGTGCTGCTTGGGCAGCTAGCTATGGAGGATGTGATAACGGCCTTCCCTTCATGTGGGGGCTCGACGCCATGCAAGCGATAGCCGCTCGACGTAGGCAGCTCTGTGAACGACAAATGCAGCGCGCAGGTAAATAGGAGTTGAATGTGAAACAGCATCGGGGCATTTGGTTGCCAGATAACGATACGCACTTTGCCGAACACTTGGATGCGGGACCTGAGTACCAGGGTGCCGGCACCTATCAGTTTAAGAAGATTGAAATGGCGCTGGCTAGGGTTGAGCAATGGCGAGGTGCGGTTGACGTAGGCGCGCACGTTGGCCTATGGTCGCGCGTACTAGCCGACAAATTCGAAACCCTCTGGGCCTTCGAGCCGGTACCCGAGCACCAAGCCTGCTTCGTTAAGAACCTTACCGAGTACAAAGCAGGCAAGAACCCACGCATCGTGTTGCATCCCGTTGCACTTGGTAGCGCTGCCGGCCACACGTTCATCGACCCTGTTCCTAATAACAGCGGCAATGCTTGCGTTACCGATCATCACCTAAAGGGAATTAAAGTTCAATTACGAACTTTGGACAGCTTCAGGCTGTTCGAAAAGCACGTCGACTTTATCAAGATAGACGTCGAGGGCTACGAGCTTGAAGTTATCAAAGGCGGCGAGGAAACGATCAGGAAGTGCCGGCCAGTGATGGTGATCGAGCAAAAGCCGGGACATGCTCAGCGTTACGGGTTTGGGGAGCGTGCCGCCGTCAATGTTGTGCTGGCTTGGGGTGCTGAGCTGCTATGGCATCGCGCCGGCGACTACTGTCTGGGTTGGAAAAACTAACGGAGAGCACTCATGGCCACGCCTAATACACCGTCGAATGAGAATACACAGCCGAATGAGACGATTGGGTCAACGCCTGCCAAGCCACGTGGCAAACCGTTCAAGAAGCTCGACCCGCCGAAGCCGGCCAACAAGTACGAGTCTGTTCCTAATTGGTTTAGCAGAAACCTCGCACTGCTGGCCTGCCTCGTGCTACTGGCGCTGGTAGTCGATCTCAAGCAACGCACCATGACCCGGTTGCATGAGGTGGAAGCCAGCCTAAGCCAACTGATTACGACCATGGACGACAATAACAAGTCGAGCCACATCACCGAGATGGTAGAGATACGCTCGGCCCGCGATCAGATTTTGAAGGCTCGGCTCGATACCCCGCCACCGGCACCGGCGCCGCAGCAAAACAACGGCGCTATCGAAGATAAGATAAAGGTGCTGAGCGTTCAGGTCGAGGACTTGCGCAAGCGTCAAATCAGAACGACGAAACGATTGAGGCAAGGCGAATGAGGTCTTTACGAGAAGTACTGAGGGCATGGCTGATGGTACCCCCAACGCCATGCCCGTACTGTACCAATCCTGATCGGCTAGTGACGCGCGCTTGCCGATATAATGCAGAACATCCACGATATGGCTCAGTTGGGGGCGACCCACCGTGCCTCTGTGATAACTGGGCGTGCTATTACCACAAGCGGTTGAACATCGGTAACTAACAAGAAGCAACAAGTGAGGGCTAGCTATGACGACGAAACCGCGCCACATCTGCCTAGGCTATGACTCTCGGGAACAAGCGGCGTACAGCGTTGCCCGCAACTCGACCGACAAGTTCAAGCCCGACAACTTCGTCCATCCAATACATCCATTGGTACTGGGCGATCTGATCAAGCAAGGGCTGTATACCCGCCCAATCGAATATCGCAAGGTAGAAAAGGGCAGTGGTGTTCAACTGTACGATCCTATTTCTGAAGCCCCGATGTCGACCGAGTTCGCCATCAGCCGGTTTTTGACTATGGAAGTAGCTCGCAGACATCACATTAAGAAGTGGCTGGACGATGGTAATCTTGGCTGGGCCTTGTTCATGGATTGCGACGTGATGGTGCGTCACCCGCTCGGACAGCTTTTCAGAACTGTCGAGCTGCACCCTGACAAAGCCTTGTTCTGTGTGCATCACAAGCACGAGCCGCCAGTCGGACTGAAGATGGATGCTCAGGCTCAGGTGCGCTACGCTCGCAAGAACTGGTCGAGCGTCATGCTGTTCAACCTCGATCATCCTGCCAATTGGACCTTGACGGTCGAGCTTATCAACAAGGTACCAGGACGAGATTTGCACAGGTTTTGCTGGCTCGATGACAAGTACATTGGCGAGTTGGATGTTAAGTGGAATTGGCTAGTTGGCCATTCTGACCCAACCATTAATCCTTCAATAGTCCACTTTACCGAGGGTGGCCCGTGGTTTGCCGACTACTGCGATGTGCCCTACGCCGAGGAATGGCGGAATAATTTATTGTATGGTTAGCAAGGGCTTACGGGCGCTGGTCTAGCAAAAGGGCTTTTGCTAAGGTGGCTCGTTGAGGGTTAGTCGACCTACGGGGCAACCTACTCAATCTGTGAAACGCTTGTGATCCTCTTAACTGAGGGGGAGGAAGTTATGCCTTATCGTGCCTGTTTTCGTCTGTAATAAATCGTACCTTCGATTGTATGTACAAGGTACGGGGTTAAAAGCGCAAACGTCATCGCCTCAAACTAGACACGCAAGGGGTAAGTTATGCAAGAGTTCGCATCAGCCAACGTCACAGCCATGCAGCAGTTGCCAACCATTCTTCAACAAGTAATTCACAAAACACGATACGCTCGCTGGAATGACGAACTGGGCCGACGCGAGAATTGGTACGAGACGGTCGCCCGCTACTGCAACTTCTTTCAAAAGCACATCAAGAACAAGTTCGATTGCGACCTAGGCACGATACACAACCCCAGCACGCCCCTTGGGCAAGCCTTCCACGCCATCTACACCCTTCAAGCCATGCCAAGCATGCGCTGTTTCATGTCAGCCGGCCCAGCTCTCGAGGCCGAGGCATTCTTTGGTTTCAATTGTACCTATCGCGCCGTCAACGACGTGCGGGCCTTCGATGAGATCCTCTACGTCCTTATGTGCGCATGCGGCGTAGGCTTTTCAGTAGAGCGGCAATTCGTTGGCCAATTGCCGATGATACCTAAGCGGCTCAAGCCGAGCACAGAGGTAATCGTCGTCGAAGACAGCCGCGAAGGCTGGGCCAAGGCATTCGCGCTACTGATCGAGCGGCTGTACCAGGGCAACATTCCTAGCTGGGATATCAGCAAGCTTCGCCCAGCCGGCGCTCGATTGAAGACTACCGGCGGGTATTCGAGTGGGCCTGATCCATTGGTCGAGCTATTCAAGTTCACCGTTCACACGTTCGAGCAAGCCAAGAGCCGCCGCCTCAACTCCCTCGAATGCCATGACATAGTATGCAAGATCGGTGATATTGTCGTCGTGGGCGGCGTGCGACGTGCAGCGCTAATCTCACTTAGCAACCCGAGCGACATGCGGTTGCGGCATGCCAAGATGGGCAATTGGGACCTCACTACCCCTTGGCGAGCCTTGGCCAATAACTCTGCCTGCTATACCGAGCGGCCGACGACTGGCGCCTTTATGGCCGAATGGCTTGCACTCTACGACAGCAAGTCGGGTGAGCGAGGCATCGTCAATCGCGAGGCATTGGCTAACAAGTGTCGGAATATCGGCCGTCGCGTGCATTGGGATGACTTTGCCGATACCGAGGCTGAGGATACTATCGACTTCGGCGTGAACCCCTGCTCAGAAATCATTTTACGCTCGCAGCAAACCTGCAACCTGAGCGAAGGCATTGTACGCGCCAACGATACCGTGCAGTCTTTGGTATGGAAAGCGCAAATCGCATCCATGCTCGGTACGTGGCAAGCAACGTTGAGCGATTACGGCTATGTAGGCCCCGAGTGGCAAAAGAATGCTGAGGAGGAGCGGTTGCTGGGCGTAAGCCTTACCGGCATCATGGATAACCCAATCCTTTCGCATCGGCATCACCCGCACTTCGAGTCCACCCTTGTCGCCATGCGGGCAGCCGCCAGTAAGACCAACCACGACTGGAGTAGCAAGCTCGGCATCAATCCTGCCGCTGCCGTTACCTGCGTCAAGCCGAGCGGCACCGTCAGTCAGCTTGTCGATAGCAGCAGCGGTATCCACTCGCGCCATGCGCCCAAGTACATTCGCCGCGTCACGATGGATAACCATAACCCGATCTGCCAGTTCATGAAGGATTGTGGCCTGCCCAACGAGCCAAGCGCCTACAAGCCGCACGTGAACACGATATTCGCTTTTCCTGTACGGGCACCTAATGTCAACGACAAGCTATTCAACCGCTCGGCCATCGAGCAGTTGGAGCACTGGCATGCCATCAATAGTGTTTGGGCAGAGCATAGCGTAAGCTGCACGATCACAGCGGATGAGAACGAGTGGCCGCAAGTCGGGGGCTGGGTGTGGCAACACTTCGATGAGATTTCAGGTGTGAGCTTTCTGCCCAAGTCGAACTCGGTTTACCGGCAGATGCCTTACGAGGCTTGCGACGAGGCTACTCTTGGTAAGCTCGAAGCCCAAATGCCGGCAACCATTGACTGGGACCAGCTAAAGAGCTACGAAGCTGTAGACACGACCGAAAACAGCCAGCAGCTCGCCTGCACCGGCGACAAGTGTGAGATGGTCTGAATGACGTGGGCATTGGTACTGGGCGGGGCTGCAAATGTGTTCGAGGATGCTGATCGTGCAATCAGCATCTTCGGGCAACCCGACTTGGTTGTCGGTGTCAAAGACATTTGGATCACCTACCCTACCATGCACCACGTCGTTACCTTTCACATCGACAGAATACCCTTTGAGCTCGAGAAGCGTCAGAAATTGGGCTACGCCAACCCGTTAGCATTTTGGACCTACAACGGCGTGCGTTGCCCTCGCATGCGCATTGAGATAAAAACCCTCAAGGTGCGTGGTGGCTCAAGCGGTTTGCTCGGCGCCCTAGTCGGCAAGACTGTAGCCGACAAGGCAATACTCGCCGGCATTCCGCTTGACCCCAACATGCCTCATTTCCACAGTCGGCGACGCAACAAGCCGTGGGCAGAGGCTAAGCACTACCGTCATCATTGGAGTAATTATATGAAAGACCTTAAAGGCAACGTCATGTCGATGTCGGGCTACACCAAAGAACTACTAGGTGAACCAACGCCAGAGTGGATGAGTTATGGACACCGACCCTCCAGTGCCGTACACGATACCGCCCCAAGCAAAGCGGCCACGAGCGAAGCAGATCATCAAGGAAGTGCTGGCAAAGTACGATGTGCCAATATGGATGGTCTACAACAACCCCAAAATGCGGCCGCCCCTAGCTAAGCAGGCCGTGCAGGAAATTTGTGGTCGCCTGTTTGTAGAGCTCGGGTATAGTATGGCAGTGATTAGCCAATGCACTGCTTGTACCGACGCATCAACCAGAAGACAGGTTAGAGAATATGTCAACGCTCACGGCGATCCGCAAACTCACGCCCAGCCAGCACGACGACTTGAACAGGTTGCAGAAGCTGCACGCAAAGCAAGAAAGGCTACTGGCGCAGCACTTCCTCATGGCGATGGGCAAGCTAACGAATAAAACCAGCATCGACCAAATCGCCTATCTGCTACGAGCCGGCAATATCGACGGCGTTACCCGTCTCGTCGATGACGCCATTGAGAAGTTCAGCAACGTACTCGGCGCTGTGTTGGCCTTGGCTGGTCACAATGAGGCGAGTGTTTGGGCTAGGAAGTTCCACAGGCTAGGCAAGTCGGCCGGCTTTTTGGATTTCACTGATCGCCGTGTTGCCACAACCATCGCCAGCAACAAGTTCAATTTCACCACCAATCTCATGCGGCAGCAGCGCAACTTGGTGCGGCTCGCGCTAATTCAGGAGTTACGCGGCGATGCGACGTATGAGCAGATCGCCACCCGGTTCACGCATATGGTCGGCTTGACAGATCAACAGTACAAATCTGTCGGTGTGTACCGGCGCGCACTGCAAGCCCAACGCATCGAAAACCAAACAGAAGCCAACCCCGTCGAAATCGTGAAGGTCGATGACAGCGTTGACGTGCTCTCGCCCTTCATGATTGACCGTATGGTCAATCAGTACGCACAAGCACAACGCAAAGCTCGTGCCGATACCATCGCCGCGACCGATGGCTTGAAGCTGATAAACCAGGGCAGATACCTCGCTGTGAGCCAAGCAGCGGAGTCCGTCGGCGCCAACGGTACCAAGACATGGCTGCACACGACTTCGATAGAGCCTCGAGAAACTCACCTCGATACGGTGGGCACAACTATAGACATTGACGAGCCATTTGATGTCGGCGGGGTATCAATGCTATACCCTGGAGACCAAAGCCTAGGCGCCGGGCCAGAGGACGTGATAAACTGCAAGTGTGGAGTATCTTACGACTTGCAACCAGGAGACTGACAATGCCGCAGAGGCATCTTTTCAAGAAGGTAGACAACAAAGCTGTTGGCATGCTTGTTCTGTGCCTAGCTGTAACGATTATGACCTTCTTCATTACGGTTGCGATGATTAGCTCAAGCATTTTCACAATACGCAAAGAGTTAGTGACTATTCAACATCGCCTATCTGAACTTGAGAAGTTCAACATCGAGCATCGCCTACTGGAAAAGAGATGACACACCAATTGGGGGACTACCGACCATGACAAGCTGGTGGAGGCTTTATGCTGAAAGTCGCGGGATCACAATGTCACCCGGAAGCAGCTGGGCAAAAATATGCGCTCAGTACTACGAGGCAGATATCGGCAGCTCGCACGCGAAACGGCTCGCTCTATTGGTTGATGCGGCTGGCTCACCGGGTCTACCTGTCCCTCCTGATACTGGGGTTAGTGCTGGCATCCTTGGCTATGGCTGGGCTCGTAGGCTGGCTGATAGCGACCTAGACGCGCTGCAATCCTCAGGCGCGCGGGCGATGTATGTTGCTGGCGCTCGCGCCCCGATGGACTCGGGTTATCAAGAGGAGGATGAAGCGCCTGCTGCCGATGGCAATGATGCCTACACCACTTCTCTACTGCACTTTGACGGCAGCGATGCCAGCACGACGTTCACAGATAGCAATATCGGCGGCAGTGCCCACATCTGGACAGCCAACGGTAATGCGCAGCTCAGTACTGCTCTGAAGAAATTCGGCACCGCCAGCCTGTTGCTCGATGGTACGGGCGACTCCATTCAAACCGACGGTCATGCCGACTTTTCATTGGCAGCAGATTGGACCATTGACTTCTGGTTCAACCGGGCAGGCGGCGATGGCACCAACCGAGGGCTTGCCCATTTTGACAATGCCTCTGAAAGCGCGCCCGGTTGGAGAATTTCCCTCAACACAGCGAACAAAGTCACCGCCGGTGCTTTCTTCGTAGGTGGCAACACGCAGATGGCCAGCACAAGCACGTTTACGGCGGCGGGCTGGAACCATGTGGCCGCGGTTCGCACGGGCAATACCATGAAGCTATTCATCAATGGCACCATGGAGGCCTCAGATACTCTCAACAATGCATTGCGCGATACTGGTACCAAGCTGTGGCTCGGTCAGTACGGAGCCGATAGGTTCTACTTCAATGGTTCGATCGACGAGTTCCGGGTCAGCAAGGGCATCGCCCGTTGGACAGCCGACTTCACGCCGTACAGCGTCGCCTATAGCTGATAATGGGGCTGGCAGGCCAAATTTGGCTATGCTATACAGTCTGCGCGCTTAGTTATAGGGAACCAACCTAAGGGGTTAATAGCATGACCGAACTAATTCCTGCCCCGCTGAAAACCATGCGGGACATTACTGGTACCCTGGAAGAACCGGGGTCAGGTGACAATCCAGTAATCCTTGGCTGGGCCGACGAGATCGCTCAGCGCTTTCCTAAAATGCGTTTGTACTGTGCGCAGTACACCCACGACAGCATTCCCTGGTGCGGGCTCACCGTCGGCTACTGCATGGCTCACAACGGCATCGAGCCCGTTTTCGGCCCGAGCGATACCGACAAGTTTCTCTGGGCTCGAGCCTGGGAACAGTTCGGTACCGAGCGCGAGGGCGAGCCACAGTTGGGCGACGTGCTCGTTTTCCCCGGCCACGTCACCATGTACGATGGTCGAGAGGGTGACTACTACTTGTGCCGTGGCGGCAACCAATCGGATAGCGTTCGCGTATCCCACATGCCGGCTAGCAGCGTGATCGCCGTGCGGGTGCCACCTGGACCGACCTCAGTGCATGTACCGGCGCAGAAGCCAGCACCAATCAAGATCAGCAGCAAGCCGCGCTTCACTAATATCGTCGCTACTGTGTTCGGCGGTGCTGAGGATCCCAACACCAGTGCCTACGACAATCACACCATCGACGATGACGAGTTGGGTGTAGCTCTGCCGGCGCGCTTCTCGGGCACTCGGCCTCGCGTGCGTGTGTTCAACGGCAGCCGCAGCGTCGATTGTACCATCGTGGACGTTGGGCCGTGGAACACCAACGACAAGTACTGGGAGCACAATGCTCGACCCCAAGCAGAAAGTGGGCGTGACCAAACTGGTCGCTCGACCAACCGGGCCGGTATCGACTTGACCCCGGCTGCCGCCTTCGCGCTTGGCATCAACGGGAAAGGCATAGTAGATTGGATGTTCATCCCAGCCGCTACGACTAACGAAGCGAAGGAAGAAGCCGTCGTTCGCGACTCCTCTCGCAAAATGCAGCTGTTCGCCAATGTGCGAGCATTCATGAAGGCGGTACTCGCTACCGTTGGCGGCGTGTTCACGATGGACAACTTTGGCCTGCTCAACTCTTGGCTGGGCATTGGTCAAGGCGCCGTGCCGATCACTACGCTGCTCACTCTTGCAGCGGCCGGCATTGGCATTTGGGTGCTGGTGAACGTGCTGGACAAGATGTCGATGGAAGACTTCAAGGCTGGCCGTTGGATGCCCAGCGAGCTTGCCAAGGGCAACCCCATCGACGTAGCCAATCCGGTACCGGCTGGGCCAGTCAAGCCAGCTACGCAGCCAGAACCCGCAGCAGACGGCACCCCCGTACCGGAGT
>Ga0070686_100000078_pt1 | contig 70953 bp, 57 predicted proteins | sample KBSS23LmetaG_FD_65654 | JGI IMG/M metagenome (GOLD analysis project Ga0070686, IMG submission 65654) | Switchgrass rhizosphere microbial communities from Kellogg Biological Station, Michigan, USA - KBS S2-3L metaG | ecosystem: Host-associated > Plants > Roots > Rhizosphere ...
CCCATCTGACCCATCTGACCCATCTGACCCATCTGACCCATCTGACCCATCTGACCCATCTGACCCATCTGACCCATCTGACCCATCTGACCCATCTGACCCGTCTGACCCGTCTGACCGTCCGACTCCGGTCTCGACTAACCCGACTGACGGCCCGACGCCTCGCGCCTCGACGCCCACGGATCCGATGCCTCCCTGAACGCCTCGGCCGTCCGGAACCTTCTACCCACCAACGATTTTCTTGACAGTGGAGACGGCCGGCGGCATGATAGCGGCCACCGCCGTCGCACCCGCCCGCCGCACTCCGCCCCGCCGACACCGACCTTGACCGACCGCGGCAACGACTTCGCCGAGCTGTTCACGCGCGAGCGCTGGCTTGTGATGCGCGAGCGCCACCGGCAGGCCATCTCCAAGCGCTGGTTCCTCTGCTTCCTGGCGGTGGGGCTGGCACTGGTGGGCCTTTACACGGGGGCGCTCCACATCACCCTTGCGGCCGCCGTGGCGCTGGCCGCCACCAACTTCCTGGCCAACCTGCTGGTGGCCGTGCTGCTGCGGGCCAACCGCTTCTCGCCCTGGCAGTTCTGGTTCGTGTCCATCTTCGACGTGGTGGTGATCGCCGGGTTCGCGTGGGCGCTGGGGGCGCAGGGATATCTGGTGCTGCCGTTCCTGATCTTCGCGGTGGGCGGCTACGCGCTGGGGATGCCCCGCGCCGCCAACGTGCAGCTGGTGATCGCGTGCGTGCTGTACCCGGCCGGGCGCTGGCTGGGAATGCGGGGCACCCCCCACGCCGCGGCGATGGTGGTGATCGAGACGCTGTTCCTGCTGGGGATCGGGTGGATGTCCACCACGGGGCCTGCCGCCTACACCCGCCGGCTGCGCCGCGTGCGGCAGGCGCTGGCCGGCGCCAGCGGGGGCGACTTCTCCATCCGCCTGCAGGGCCGGCACCTGGACGACATCGGCTTCCTGTCGGTGTCGGTCAACAGCATGTCGCAGACGGTGGGCGAGATGGTGGGCGAGATCCAGCGGCGCTCGCAGGAGCTGTCGCGCCTCAGCGACGCCTTGGCCGCCACCGCCGACGAGGTGCAGGCCTCGGCGCGGAGCATCGGCGCCAGCACCGGCGGCGTGGCGCGCGAGGCCCGCGAGCAGCTGGGGCTGATCGGCGAGAGCGCCCGCGCGGTGGACAGCGTGAGCGCCGAGGGCGAGCACCTGCGCCGGCAGGCGCGCGCCAGCAGCGGCGAGGCGGTGGCGCTGGCCGCCGAGGCGCGCGAGCACGCCGAGCGCATCGGCCGCGCGGGCGGGCTGCTGATGGACCTGCGCGAAGACTACGGCCGGCTGGAGGCCTCCATCGACGCGCTGGAAGACGCCGGCGGCCGCGTGGCCGGCTTCGTCAGCACCATCCAGGAGCTCGCCGAGCAGACCAACCTGCTGGCGCTCAACGCGGCCATCGAGGCCGCGCGCGCCGGCGAGCAGGGCCGCGGCTTCGCGGTGGTGGCCGGCGAGGTGCGCGGGCTGGCCACGCAAAGCTCCACCTCGGCTGCCGAGGTGGCGGTGGTGGTGCGGCAGACCGCCGCGGCCATCGCCGAGGTGCGCGAGCGGCTGCACGCGGGGAGCGGCCGCATCGCCGGGGTGGGCGAGGTGGCCGACTCGGGGCGCAGCTCGCTGGGCATCGTGGTGAACGGGCTCGAGCGCACGGTGGCGTTCGTGGAGCGCATCAGCGCCGACGTGGAGCGGCAGGCGGCGTCGCTCGCCTCCATCCGCGAGGGAATGGCGAAGATCCGCGGCATCACCCAGGCCGCGGTGGAGCGCGCCGAAGACGCGGCCGCCGCCACCGGGCAGCAGCAGGCCGCCATGGAGCAGCTGGCCGGCACCAGCCAGCGCGCCGCGCAGACGGCGGTGCACCTCGACGCGCTGGCCGCCCGCTTCCGCGTGGCCCCCACCGAGTGACCGCCACCGAGTGACCGCCACCGAGTGACCGCCGCAGAGGCATACCCGTCGTAGAGGAGTGGAGGTCGAAAGACGGGTGACGGTCGAATCCGGGTGGTCGGCGGCGGCCGTGGCAGTGGCGGCCCTCTTGCAGTGCCGGTTATGTTAGAAGGCACACCGCTCTCCGCTCCCCCGCGCCGCACGCTCCGCCAGCGCGCCCGGGCGGCGGAAACCCTCTCCCGGCGGGACGAACTCTGATGGACAGCGGCAGTCGTTCCAGCTACGAAGACTCGGGCTCCCGCGGGCTGCTCCGCGGGCGCATGGAGGCGCTCGGCCAGGTCAGTGCCGAGCTGATGCACGACCTGGCGCAGGGGCTCTCGGCGCTGGAGGCCCGCGCCCGCGTGGCCGCCGCCGACGCGCGCGCCGGTCGCACCGCCGCCGCCGACCTCGACGGCGTGGTGGAGACCAGCGCCGACCTCAACCTGATGGTGCGCGACACGCTGGAGGTGATGGCGGGCCGCGCGATCAGCCCCGAGGTGCGCTTCGACGTGTACTCGGTGGTGGAGCGCGCGGTGCGGCGCTACTTCCCCGCCTCGCGCGGGGTGGAGGTGCGGCTGCGCAGCGAGCTGCCGGCCGGCATCGAGGTGGAGGGGCGCCAGTCGTTCCTCTTCCGCTCGATCGGCAACCTGCTGGCCAACGCCATGCGCCACTGCCGCAGCGAGGTGACCATCGGCGTCAGTGTCGAAGACCCGCGGCGGATGGACGAGGACGCCGACGCCGTGGTGTGCATCGACATCGAGGACGACGGCGCGGGGCTCGACCTGGCGCGCGCTGCGCGGCTCTTCGAGCCCGCCCCCTTCGGCGACCCCGAGGGGGCGATGGGGCTGTCGGCCGTGGCGTGGATGGTGAGCCAGCTGGGCGGCTGGGTGCGCCACCGCCCCGGCGACGAGCTGGGCGGCGCCTGCTTCGAGATCCGCCTCCCCGTGGCCGACCACGCCACCAGCGGCTGAGCATCGGCGGATCGCGGCCGGGACGAAGAGCGGCGGGGGGAGACGACGATCGTCTCCCCCCGCTGTTTATCATTATACCAAATCCGGCTGAACTGCTTTGTCACACAGAGGCACAGAGACGCAGAGAACTGAGGTTTTTTCTTTGTGACTCCGTGCCTCTGTGTGACACTTTAGCAGATCCTGCCGCTGGCGATCGTTCATGCGGATCCGGTATGATATTATACCTGGACCGGGAAACGACCTGTCGCTGTCGGACCTTGCGATTCTCCGATTGACTTCACGTGGATCTTGGTGGACGTAGCTGGAAAACGGAAAGGCCGCCCCGGGGGGGCGGCCTTTCGCGCTACAGGAACAGCAGATGCGCTCAGGAGTTCGCGCCGAGACGCGTCACGTTCTCCGCGGCCGGGCCCTTGGGGCCCTCCACGATGTCGAACTCCACCGCTTCGCCCTCGGCGAGGGTCTTGAAGCCTTCCTGCTTGATGGCGGAGAAGTGAACGAACAGGTCCCTGCCACCCTCGTGTTCAATGAAGCCGAAGCCCTTGGCGTCGTTGAACCACTTCACTTTGCCGGTCGAGCGGGCCATCTCCTACTCCTGCTGCTGCGTTTGGATGGGCGTCGGTGCGGCACCTCCGCACTGTCGACGTGGGTTCGCGGGTCGCGCCGGGATCGCCGGCGCGTTGGTTGGCGCCCTCCCGCGGGGCGCACGCTGGTGTGCTCTACGGGGCGCGCGTCACCGCCCGCGGGTGCCGCCACGAACGAACGGACGTGCGCAGCGAAGCCCCCGTGCCACGTGGGCCGGGAAGCATGCAGGGCGAACGTACGACGGGGAGGGCGACACGATTGGAGCGGGGTAGAACCGATCTTCAGCGAGCGGGACCGAACAGCTTGCGGAGATCCTGAGGGGAGAGCCGCGCGGGCTCCGGAGCACCGACGGGGAGATTTCCGTCTGGGATGGACCTCTTTATAAGCCCCGGGCGGAGGAATGTCAAGAAATTCGTCGTCGCCAAACGCGGAAGTATGGGGTCGAAGGCGGCAACGACTCGTCCATCTAGCGTTTGACGAAACGCGGACGTAGCAAGGTAGATCACGCCAGCCGAACACTCTCTGCACCACCGGCCTGGGCAGTCATCTTCCGCCCTCTCCAGCTGTTCGACGATTCCGGATCACTCCTGAGGCTCTACGGTGACATCTCGGTGACGGTGGCCGGGAGCCCGAGCCGCGCCATCACCTCCCGCCTGAGCGCGTCGAACGCCGCATCGTCCAGCGCCGGCTTCGCATCCGCCGCCTCCACCGCATCCTCCAGCTGCACCCACGAGATGCAGCCCTCGTAGGCGGCGATGTTGGGGACGATGCGGGGCTCGGGGAGAACGTGGGCCCGCACCAGGATCACGTGCAGGTACGGCTTGCCGCGATACTCGAAGCGCGACCTGAGCGTTTCGGACGAGAAGGGCTGCAGGTCGCCCAGCCCCTCCAGCGCGGCGAGGTCTTCCACGCGCCACGCATCTTCCACCGTGCAGAACACGCGCAGGGCGAGCTGATCGGCCGGGAAGCGCGGCGTGTCGCCCAGGTGGCCGCGGAAGGCGGGCGACAGCTCGGGCTCGTTCTGGTGCCAGCCGGTGGGGTAGATCCAGAAGCCGCGGTGCTCCACCTCGAACCCGCCGCGCTTCTCGTGGATGCCGCCCTTGCGAACCAGCACCGACAGCCGGCCGCCCGCCAGCGCATCCTCGATCGCGGCCCATTCCTTCAGCGCGACGTCGCTCTCCGCTTCCATCATCCCACCCTCTCGAAGGGCAGGCGCGCCACCGTCGCCGCCGCGCCATCGGCCGAGCCCACGCGGACCGTGGCGCCGGGAGCCACCTCGCGCCGCACGTAGCCCAGCGCCACCGTCTGCCCCAGCATGGGGGAGTGCGCCACGCTGGTGAGCCAGCCGGCGTCCTTTCCCGTCTCGGGGTTGATCAGCCGCGCGGCCGTGGCGGGCGCGGGCGCGTCGCCCAGCAGCAGGCCGCGCAGGTGCTTGTTCACGTGGCCGCGGTGGGCGATGCGGATGATCACCTCCTGCCCCGTGTAGCAGCCCTTTGTGAACGAGATGGCGCGCTGCATCAGCCCCGTCTCCTCGAACGCCTCGGTGGGGATCACCTCTTCCGACAGGTCGGCCCCGTAGCGCGGCCGCCCCGCCTCGATGCGCAGCGTCTCGATCGCCCCCAGCCCGGTGGGCCGCGCGCCCGCCTCCGCCAGCGCGCCCCACAGCCCCGCGGCCGATTCCGCGGCCACGAACAGGTCGATCCCGTCCTCCAGCCCCACGTACCGCGTCGCCGCCACCATCACCGCCGCTCCGCCCAGCTCCGCCTCCACGTGCGCATCTTCTAGCAAGGGTGGATCGATCCCCAGCACACGGCCGACGATCTCCCGCGCCCTCGGACCGAAGACTCCGAGCTGCACGACCTCTTCCGACGCGTCGCCCCACTTCGCGAACATGGGGGGGACGAACTTCTTCAGGTGGTCGCGCGTGCCGGCCAGCGCCTCGCGCGGAAGCTCGATCAGCACCTCCACGCCGCCCGGCAGCTCGCGGCGGAAGATGCGCAGCTCGGCCACGGTGCGGCCCTTGGGCGTGAGCATGGCGGCGTAGACGCCCTGGCCGGCGGGGGACGTGAGCAGGTCGTTGGTCACCAACCCGTGGATCATCTTCACGGGGTCCTTCCCCCACATCCGGATGCGCGCCCGGTCGCCGCGCTCTGCCAGCCCCGCCGCCTCGCGCACGGCGCGGTACTCGCCCGCCTGGTCGCCGTAGTGCCGCGCCACGCGCCGCCCGGCGACCTCCGTCCACGTCGCGCCCGCCGCCTCCTGCTGCGCGTGGAGCGGGCTGTCGCTGGCCACCACGTCCGTATCGGCGAGCGGAAGCGGCGCCGGGGCCGCGCTGGGAATCGAATCAACCATCGAAGACGTTCTCGGTAGATGTAAGCCAACTCGCGCTACGGGGCGTCCAGGCGTTGAAGTCCGCGAAGGCGGATTGCGTGCCCTTGTAGCGGCGACTTGAGTCGCATATTCGCGATCCCCGCCGCTCGTGACAACGTTCCCGCCGCCCGTGACAACGTTCTCGCCGCCCACGATCCAACCCGATGCCTATGCGGATCGGCCGACATCTTCCGTCATGAGGATCGTGAGCGCGCGCGACGACGGCCAAGCCACCCTGGCCCAGCCGCTTGATACCCCACCGTCGCGTGCCGGTGCGGCGCTACAGCAGCGCCGCGGTGGAGCGGCTGTCCTTCACCACCTGCTCCATCTTGCACTGGCGCGGGTCCTTGTCGGGCCGCCAGCGCAGGAAGCGGGTGCCGTGGCGAAAGCGGTCGCCGCTGAAGTGGTCGTACTGCACCTCTACCACCAGCTCGTTGGCCAGCGGCTCCCACTGCGTGCTGCGCTCGGTGCTCCAGCGGCTGGGGCCACCCGGCGCGCTGCCGGTGAAGCCGGGTGCCCGCACCAGCTTCTCCAGCTTTGGCGTCAGCTCGGTGCGCTCCTCTTCGGGGATGGCGCTGCAGAAGCCCACGTGGTGCAGCAGGCCGTCGGCCGTGTACAGCCCCAGCAGCAGCGAGCCCACGATCGGCTTCTTCGCCGCGTAACGGAATCCGCCCACCACGCAGTCGGCGGTGCGCAGGTTCTTCACCTTCACCATGGCGGTGCGCTCGCCCGAGGCGTAGGGCTCGCCGAGCCGCTTGGCCATCACGCCGTCCAGCCCCTTCACCCCGCCGCACAGCCAGTCGTTCGCCCGCGCCGCGTTGGTGGTCGCGCGCGACAGGCGGATGCGGTCTTCGCCCTCGTAGAACTGCCGCGCGAACGCTTCCAGCTTGTCGCGGCGCTCCGACAGCGGCCGGTCGGTCAGCGGGCCGCCGCGCGCGCCCAGCAGCAGGTCGAAGGTGATGAACACGGCGGGGTGGGCGGCGGCCAGTTTCTGCACGCGGCTGGCGGCGGGGTGCAGGCGCAGCTGCAGCTCCTCGAAGCTCAGCGAGTCACCCACCGGCACCACGATCTCGCCGTCGAGCACGAAGCGGTTGGCGCGCAGCGAGCGCAGTGTCTCCACCACGTCGGGGAAGTAGCGGCCCAGCGGCTTGCCGGCCTTGGAGCGCAGGTCCACCTCGTTGCCGTCGCGAAAGGCAAGGCAGCGGAACCCGTCCCACTTGGGCTCGTACTGCCACCCCTCGCCCGCCGGGATCTCGGCCTGCGACTCGGCCTCCATGGGCGCGTAGGACAGCGGGATGGGGAGATCCATGGGCCTTAGCTCGTCACTCTTGGTTGAACGTCGGTCCCGTCATCGCGTGGGCGACAGACGGTTCGGCACGCCGCGGCGCCGGGGCCCTCACCCTGCCGCTTCGCGGCTGTCCCTCTCCCCAAAACGGCCGGGGAGAGGGACCGGGGCTCGCTTCGCTCGCGGCTACTTCGGACGCGGGCCACGGATTGCGACGCGCGATCGAATTGCCTGCCGTTGAAGTCCGCGCAGGCGGACTGCGTGCCGTGGTAGCCGCGAGTTCACTCGCATATTCGCGAGAGATCGCCGTCCGCAGCCTCGTCGTGCAGCGATGTCTTTCCGCGTCAGATCAGCTTGCTCAGATCGAAGCGGCCGCGGTTCAGCAGCAGGGGACGGTACAGGTCCCCCACCTCGGCAACGCGCGCGGGGACGTTCTTGAGCGTGAAATCCTCGATCTCCACCCCGCCCTCCACCTCTTCCCACGTGACCGGTGTGGAGACCGTGGCCCCGGGCTTCGCACGGACGGAGTAGACCGAGGCAAGGGTGCGGCCCCACGCGTTCTGGTTGTAGTCCACCAGCACGCGCCCGGCGGGGCGGTTGGCCACGCGGTACTCGGCGGTGACGATGTCGGGATACAGCTGCTCCATCGCCTGCGCGAACCGCTTGGCGAAGCCCCACACCTGCTTCTGCAAGGGCCCGTGCACGATGGGCACGTAGACGTGGATCCCCTTGCTGCCCGTGGTCTTGGGATAGCTCTTCATCCCCAGCTTGGCCAGCGCGTCGCGCACGTGCAGCGCCACCGTGCGAACGCGCGCGAAGTCGGCGCCGGGCACGGGGTCCAGGTCGAAGTGCACGTAGTCGGGGCGATTGTAGTCGTCACACACCCCGTACCACTGGTTCAGGTCGATGCACCCCAGGTTCACCACCCACAGCAGCGACGCCACGTCGTTGATGATGGGAAAGTCGATGATGCTCTTGGACTTGTGCTCGATGGCGCAGGTCTTCAGCCAGTCGGGCGCGCCGTCGGGCGTGCGCTTCATGAAGAAGAAGGGGCCGTTCCAGCCGTTGGGGTAGCGTTTCATCACCATCGCCCGGTCGCGCAGGTGGGGAAGCAGCCACTTGGAGACGGACAGGTAGTAGCGCAGCAGGTCGCCCTTGGTGATCCCCTGCTCGGGCCAGAACGGCTTGTGCAGGTTGGTGAGCCGCACCGTGCGCCCGCCCACCTTCACCTCGCACGCCTTGCCGCGCTCGGGGATCAGCTCCGGCCCCGCGTCGGCCTCGCGCACGTTGGCCGGCTTCGCGGCGGTGGGCTTCGTCGCCACGCGACCGGACGACGACTTCGGTTTGGGCTTGGACGTGGATCGGGTGCGTGCTTCCGGGCTCATCGGCGTTGCGCTCGGGGCTGGGCTGCCGTGGATCATGCGCGATCGGCGGCGGAGCATGCGCAACAACCCTGCCGATCTGCGGCGACCGGTGCCGCAGGCCAGGCGGTGCGCGTCCGGACAGCGCCCGACGCGTCGCCTACTCGGGCGGGAGGTCGTGCTGCGGGCCGCTTCCGGTGAGGACCACCACCGCATCGTAGCCGTACAGCGCCTGGAGCATTTCCGCCGAAAGGCTGCCCAGCCGCGCGAGGCGGGCGCGGATGGGGCGCAGGTCCAGCACCGTCCACCGCCCTGAGTCGGCCGCGGCGTAGAACGGCTGCGACCACGGCTCCATCTCCACCGGCGCCTCCACCGAGCGAAACACGCGCGGGTCCATCACGGCGTGCGTGGTCCCCGCGCCGGGGAGCATCAGCACGCCGAACGAGTGGCTGCCGTTCACGTCGGCGATCTCCGACGCCAGCGTGCCCAGGTCGAACACGTTGGTGACGGTGCGTCCGCGCTGCATGTGGTTGGAGCCGAACTTCAGCATCACTCGCGGCATCCGCCCCTCGCTGGCCGCGGCAGCGTCCAGGTAGCGCATGAGATGCTGCTTGTTCAGCCGCGCGCGCTGCAGGTTGGAAAGGTACCCCTCTCCCCGCCCGAAGTACGCGTTGATCCGGCGCGTGGTCTCCATCAGGCTGATGATGCGGTCGGCCTCGGAGCCCGGCGCCGGCGCGTAGGCCTGGCGGAGTGGCGCGTACACGTCGTCGGGACCCCCGAACATCATCAGCAGCCCGGGGTTCTGCGTGGCGAGCGCCTGCCGCAGGGCGCTGTCCGCGCGCGCGATCACGGCGTCGGCCGCGGCGCGGGCACGCGGCGTGGGGGCAATTTCGCGCAGCCGGCGCAGGGTGTAGCGGTCGGCCACGATGTCGTAGTCCAGCCCCCACAGCACGTCTTGGCGCCCGCCCGCCGCCTGGATGGCGGTTCGCAGCAGCGCCGCGTCCTCGCGCCAGCCGTAGAAGAGCGCGCCGGGAAAGTGCTCGCGCCCGAACGCGGCGTACGCGGCGCCCGTCGTGTCGGCCAGCACCCGCCGGTTGAGCTCCGCGGCCAGGAACTCGCCCGTCTCGATGGCCAGGTGGCGATACCCGGCCGGCGCGAGCTGGCGGAACAGATCCGCTGTCACCCGCGGGACCTCGGCCACCCCGTGCTCCTCGCCGATCAGGAAGAACTGCGCGTCGCGGCCGGCGGTGAGCAGCAGCTCGGCACCGGGGCCGTGCAGGCGGCCGTCCGCGTCGGCCTGCATGGGGTGCGCGTTCGCCCGCAGCAACGCCACCAACGAGTCCTGCGCGGCCAGCGGTGCCGCGAACAGCACCAGCGTGGGCAAGGCCGCGCCCATCCAGCGCCACCGTGGGTGAGCTTGGGCGTTCATGGGACGACCGCGACGCACGCCCGCGGTCCGGAAGCGAGCAGGAAGCAGGGTCATGGGAGTGGCGAGGAGGGGTTCGGTAGACGAGGGAGCGGCTCACGACAGCGGCCGGGTGCCAGATGGCGACATCGGACGACGGTGCTGCCGCCATGGACCGGAGGGGGCATTCTCCCACGCCCGCTGTTTTAGTTCGAAAGCAGCGGGCGGGAACGAACTATTGCGTGTACGAGGTATGGAGGCCAGTGGATTCGCGCGTCGACGTGGGTGCCGAAGCCTGCTCGTCCGTTGGGCACACCGCGTCCATTCTTCTTCTATTTATACCATTTCGTCAAACTGATTGTGCATTCACAGCCGTGTTTCTTGCGAGCGTCCAACAACGAACTGCATGAACACGGAGGGGGCGGAGAAAACGGAGGGAGCGGAGGAACGCATGGATATCCTCCGCTTCCTCCGTGCTCTCCGCTGCTCCGTGTTCACGCAGTTCGCTCGACTCTGCCCTCGGACGAGCGCACAATCCATCGAACGATCTGGTATTACATTACCTGCAACCTAACCAACGAAGAACAAAAAAAGCGGGCCTCCGGAGAGACCCGCAAACAGGGCCGTAAGGCCCCAGAAAACCTGGATGAATCGTACAGAAATTGCGGCCTGATGTCAACCCGGCGCCCGCACTCGACGCTTACCCGACATCATCCGTCCGTCTTACCGCGCCTTGCCCGGCCCACCCGCGCCGCCGCCGCGCTTCTGCTGGCGCTTCTGCGCCTTCTTCATCTCGCCCTGCATGTACTCCATCGCCTTCTGGCGCTGCTCCAGGTGGCGCTTCATGTGCTCGCTCTGCTTCAGCTTGGCGCCCTCGGGGCCCTTGTAGCGCGAACGGCTCATCAGCTTGTTCACCACCCGCAGCACCGGGCCGGTCAGGTACTTCACGATGAAGGCCTGGGTCTTCTTCCCTTCCTTCTCCAGGTGCTGCACGGCAAAGGGGATCGCCTGCACCTGGTCCTGAACGGTGCGGTGCATGTCGGCGGCGGAGCGCTTCGGCTTCTTTTTCTTCTCGGCCATCGTTCACCACGGGCACACGGGCCCGCATCGGGGGTCATGCAGGGCCGCGGGAGGCATCCCGCGCCCGGAAATGCGCGTTCGTTCCAGTTGCCCCGGCGCCGCCCCGGCGGTACGATTCCAGGCTACGCGGAGCCTCGTTGGATTTAGCCGTTCGCCGCCCGCCGCGCCACCCCTCGCGCACCACGCCCGGGGTCGCGCGGCAGCCCGGCGTTGGCGGCCCATCTACCGCCCGCGAGCTTCGCGCCACCGGCACCGTGCGTTCGCAGTCCTTCGGAAGATCAGCCGCGCTCCCGTGATCATCGCCCACCTGGCCGACCTGCACCTGGGGTACCGCGCGTACCACCGCATCACCTCGCGCGGCGTGAACCAGCGCGAGGCCGACGTGACCGAGGCCTTCCGCCGCGCGGTGGCCCAGGTGGTGGAGCTGCGCCCCGACCTGGTGCTGGTGGCGGGCGACGTGTTCCACACCGTACGCCCCTCCAACACCGCGATCGCCGAGGCGTTCCGCCAGTTCTCGGTCCTCTCCGAGCGCCTTCCGGACACGCCGGTGGTGATGATCGCCGGCAACCACGACAGCCCCCGCAGCGCCGACACGGGCAACATCCTCTCGCTCTTCCGCGAGATCGAGAACGTGCACGTGGTGTTCGAGGAGTGCCGCCCCGTCCAGCTCCCGCAGATCGAGACCTCCGTCCTCTGCCTGCCGCACGTGTCGCTGGCGGTGGACCACGAGACGGTGATGGAGCCCGACCCGGCGTTCAAGCACAACGTGCTGATGCTGCACGCCGAGATCACGGGCAACGACGGCGAGCCGCGCTACCGCAGCGAGTTCGGCGGCGCGCAGGTGCCCGAGACGGCGATCCGGCCCAACCGGTGGACGTACGTGGCCATCGGCCACCACCACCGCCCCGCCTCGCTGGCGCGCAACGCGTGGTACTGCGGCGCCATCGAGCGCACCTCGGCGTTCGTCTGGCAGGAGACCGAGCCCAAGGGCTTCCTGGTGCACGACACCGACACGGGCGACACCCGGCACGTGCCGGTGGAGACCCGCGCCATCCTCGACCTCCCCAAGATCGAGGGGAAGGGCCTCTCCGGCGCCGAGGTGGACGAGCGGATCCGCCACGCGGTGGAGCGGATCGAGGGCGGCGTGCGCGGCAAGATCATCCGCCTGGTGGTGTTCGACGTGCCCCGGCAGGTGGTGCGCGAGCTGAACCACAAGCGCATCCGCGAGTGGAAGGCCGAGGCGCTGCACTTCCACCTGGACACGCGCCCGCCCGAGGTGCGCCGCCGCGCCCCCTCGGGCACACCCGTGCGCCGGCTCACCCTCAAGGAGCAGGTGGAAAGCTGGCTGGGGCGCTGGACGCCCACGCGCGAGGGGGTCACGAAGGAGCGGCTGGTGGAGCTGGGCGGCGAGTACATCGAGCGCGCGGCGGAGGCCAGCTGACATGCGGCTGAACTCCCTGCGCCTGCGCAACTTCCGCCAGCACGCCAACAGCGAGATCCACTTCCGCCGCGGGCTCACCGGCATCATCGGGCCCAACGGCGCGGGGAAGAGCACCATCCTGGAGGCGATCGCCTGGGCCATCTACGGCGCGCAGGCGGCGCGGGGCACCAACGACACCATCCGCTTCACCCGCGCGCAGGCACGCTCGCGGGTAGAGGTGGAGCTCCAGTTCGCCCTGGGCGAGCAGGAGTACCGCGTGGTGCGCACGCTCAACAACGCCGAGGTGTTCCTGGACGGCGGCGCGCAGCCGGTGGCGGCCACGCTGGGCGGCGCCACCACCTATCTCCAGTCGCGCCTGGGGATGACGCGCGAGGAGTTCTTCAACACCTACTTCACCGGGCAGAAGGAGCTGCAGTTCCTGGCGGCGATGGGCCCCGCCGAGCGCGGCCGCTTCCTGAGCCAGGTGCTGGGCTACGAGCGGCTGCGGCGCGCGCAGGACCTGGCCCGCGAGCGCAAGAAGGAGCTGCGCGCCGAGATCCGCGTCCTCCAGAGCACCCTGGGCGACGTCCACGAGCTGGTGGCCGCGCGCATCGAGGCCGAGAAGCGCGTGGCCGGCGCGCTCGACGCGTGGAAGGCGGCGCAGGAGGAGACCCTCGAAGCCGCCGCGGCGCTCAAGGCCTCGCTCCCGCGCTGGGAAGCGGCGCAGGCCGCGCGCGACCGCCACCGCGAGCTGTCGCACGCCATCGACACCGCCGAGCACGACCGCGCCGCCGCCCGCCGCGACGTGGACCGCGCCGAGGCCGGCCTCCAGGCCGTGGCCGCGGCCGAGGCGCAGCTGGCGCCGCTGCGCGAGGCGCTGGCCGTGCTCCCCCAGCTCAACGACGAGTGCGAGCGCTGGGAAGAGCTGGCCCGCAAGGAAGAGCGCCGCAAGGCGCTGGCCCGGCAGCTCCAGGAGCTGGTGGCCGAGCTGGAGCGCGGCGTGGAGCGCATGTCGCGGCTGGAGACCGCGCCCGGGTTGGAGAAGAAGTACGCCGGCGAGCTGGAGCGGATGCGCGCCGAGCGCGACGAGGTGGCCGCCGAGCTCGAGGAGAAGAAGAACGCCTGGCTGCGCGACCGGCAGGACGCCGAGACCAAGCTGCAGACCTTCCGCGACCGCGCCAGGGAGCTGCAGGAGCAGATCCGCCAGATCCGCGAGACGGGCCCCGCGGGCGCCTGCCCCACCTGCGGCCGCCCCATGGGCGCCGACTACGAGCGCCTGCTCGACCAGTTCGAAGACCAGTTCCAGGAGGTCAAGCAGGACGGCGTGTGGTGGAAGAGCCGCTTCGAGCAGCTCGCCGACAAGCCCGACGAGGTGGCCGAGCTGGAGAAGCGCGACCGCGCGCTCGACGAGGCCATCGAAGACCGCGCCAACAAGTACACCCGCTGCCAGGCCGCCGTGCAGGAGCTGGAGGGCCTGCGCGGCGACCGCGCCACCCGCGAGCGCCGCCGCGACGACCTGGCCGACGAGCTGGAGGCGATCCCCGGCGGCTACGACCGCGCGCTGCACCAGCAGGTGCTCGCGGTGGTGAAAGACCTGCAGCGCCGGGAGAAAGACGCCGTCCGGCTAGCCGAGACCGCCGACCGGCGGGCAGAGTGGGACGGCGAGCTGGCCGAGGCCCGCGCGCGCGAGGCCGCCGCCGTGGAGCGCCACCGCGAGACCTCGGCCGAGCGCGCGGCGCTCGGCTTCAGCGACGCCGAGTTCGCGCAGGTGAAGGCCGGCTACGACCAGGCCGTCCAGCGCCACCGCGGCTGCGAGCTGCGCGAGACCGAGCTGAAGGGCTCGGTGGCCACGGCCGAGCAGACGCTGCAGGTGGCGCAGCGCGCCGAGGCGCAGTACCACGAGCGCGCCAGGGAGCTGGTGGAGCAGAAGCGCGAGCTCGACCACCTGGACGAGCTGGACGACGCCTACACCGAGCTGCGCAGCGACCTGAACGACCAGGTGCGGCCGGAGCTTTCCGAGATCGCGTCGATGTTCCTGGCCCAGCTCACCGACGGCCGCTACACGTCGATGGAGATCGACGAGAGCTACAACCTGATGGTGATGGACGAGGGCGAGGAGAAGCCGGTGATCAGCGGCGGCGAGGAAGACGTGGCCAACCTGGTGCTGCGCCTCTCGCTCTCGCAGATGATCGCCGAGCGCGCCGGCCACCCGCTGTCGCTGCTGATCCTGGACGAGGTGTTCGGGTCGCTCGACGTGGCGCGGCGCGACAACGTGGTGCAGCTCCTCCACAACCTGGAAGACCGCTTCGAGCAGGTGATCCTGATCAGCCACATCGAGGGGATCCGCGAAAGCCTCGACCAGGTGCTGCGCGTGGAGTTCGACGAGCGCACCGGCACCTCCGTCATCGTGGAGGAAGACGTGAACCCCGCCGACCCGCTGGACGTGGCGGCGTAGGATCGTTCGTCCGTCCGGGGGCTGAAGCAGCCGATTCACTGGCTTCTCGTGGGGCATTGCGGCTGAAGCCGCGGCTACAACGGCACGCAGTCCGCCTTCGCGGACTTCAACCGCGCGCCTTCTTCCGTTCGTGACGAACGCACTTCGGCACGCACCGGTTCGCAGATCCTCCCCCACTCCGATCCCCCCGGCGCATGCCTGAACCGACGCCTTCCCCGTTGGTCGAATTCCCCATCGTCGTGGAGCTGCCGGTGTTCTGGGGCGACATGGACGCGTTCCGGCACGTGAACAACATCGTGTACTTCCGCTACTTCGAGAGCGCGCGGATCGAGTACCTGGAGCGGATCGGCTTTCGGCAGGAGATGGAGAACGGCGGCATCGGTCCCATCCTCCACTCCACCCAGGCGCGCTTCCGGCGCCCCATCGAGTGGCCCGACACGGTGATCGTGGGCGCGCGGACGACCGAGGTGAGCGACGACCGCTTCACGCAGGAGTACCGCCTGGTCAGCCGCGCATCGGGCGAGGTGGCCGCCGAGGGGAGCGCCGTGCTGGTGGCCTACGACTACCCGAATGCCCGCAAGGCCGCCCTCCCCCCGCGCGTCCGCTCCGCCATTGGCGACATCGAGCACCACGCCATGAGCTGACCCCGCCACGGTTGAAGTCCGTGAAGGCGGGCGAAGGCGGACTGCGTGCTGTGGTAGCCACGACTTCAGTCGCCTCGCGGAATCGGGTTGAAACGTCGAAGGGGGGCCGGATCCGCTCCGGCCCCCCCTTTCCCATCGTCCGATCCGCCGCTGGCGGATCAGGGCACGTAGCGGTCGCCCACGGTGGGGACGTCCATCACGTACACCTCGCGGGTGACCTCCACCGTCACCTCGGGCGCCGGCTCGGCATAGTCGGCGCTGAGGGGCTGGGCGGCGTACGCGGGCTGGGTCGCGCGCGGCGTGGCGTACGGCTGCTCCGCGTAGCGCGGGCGGCCGTGGATCTCCACCTCCACGTCGGCGTCGTCCACGCGATCGCCGCCGCGGCCGCGCACGTTGTCCACCAGGTCGCGGCCGCGGCGCACCAGGCCGTCGGTCATGCCGTTGGCCACGGCCCACCCCACCGCCACCGCCGCCAGCGCCAGCCCCGTGCGCACCGGGTGCAGCGACGCCGCGGTGTAGGCGCTGTGCCGCATCACGTAGCCCGGCTGCTCGCCGCGGGCGCGGCCGGTGCGGGTGGGCGGCGCCCACAGCGTCTCCTCCTGCGGGATCGAGCTGGGGCGGCTGCGCTTCTGCTGCCGGAACATCCCCTGGTTCATGGCGTCGGCCACGCGCGGCGCGGCCTCGCCCACCATCGCCATCATCCGCCCGCCGCCGCCCACCGTCACCGAGCGCCGCGGGTTTGCCGCGCAGTGCACGATGGCGCGCGCCACCACCTCGGGCACGTACACCGGGTGCGGGTGCCGCGGCTCGGCGTCCATGTAGTTGGCCGCGTGCTGCGGGAACGGGGTGTCGATGGCGCCCGGCTTCACCAGCGTCACCTGCACCGGTGCGTTCTGGTGCTCCAGCTCCACGCGCAGCGCGTCGGTGAACCCCTTCACCGCGTGCTTGCTGGCGCTGTAGTGCCCCTGCAGCGGGATGAAGGTGTCGCTCACGATGCTGCCCACGTTGATCAGCGCCCCGCCGTTGGCCTTCAGGTAGGGCAGCGCCGCCAGCGAGCCGTTCACCACCCCCCAGTAGTTCGTTTCGAACATGCGTCGCGCGTCGTCCAGCGGCACGTCTTCGATCATCCCGTAGATCGACACGCCGGCGTTGTTGATCCAGGTGTCGATGCGGCCGAACGCGCGGATGGCCACCTCGGCCAGCTCCATGTGCGTCTGCATCTCGGCCACGTCGCCGGCGTGCCACTCCACCTTGGCCCCGCCGCGGATCAGCTCCGCCGCGATGCGCGCCAGCTCGGCCTCGTTGCGCGAGTTGAGCACCAGGCACGCGCCACGCTTCGCGGCCAGCTTCGCCGTGGCCAGCCCGATCCCGCTGTCGGCGCCGGTGATCACCATCACCTGCTCGCCCACCGGCTTCAGTTGCACACCCATCTTCTTTCCTCCCAAGCAGTTGGACGTTGCGCTCCAGAGGCGGGAAGGCGGTTGCAAGCGGTGGGCCGGGCGGGGAACGGAACCGACGCGTGAGTACGGAAGCGCGCGACGGGGTTTGCAGGAGCCTGAAAGAGGCAGGGTACGACGGAAGAAGTCCGCGAAGGCGGACTGTGTGCCGTTGTAGCGGCGGCTTCAGCCGCAAATCCCCACACGGAAGCTCGCAGCCTGGCGGTGGACCCGACGTCGTTGAACGGCGAGACCGTCGCCAGTCGATGAACGACGAAGCCCCGGCATCGCTGCCGGGGCTTCGTCGTGTCCGTCACCTCCCGCGGCGGCTCAGGTGCCCACTGCGTTGCGGGTGACCGTCAGGTCGATGGGGAAGCCGAGCGACTGCAGCTCCTCGCCCGCGTAGGTCCGCACGTTGCCGGCCTGGTCGGTGATGTCCACCGACGCCTGCCAGGTCCCGGCCTCCGCGTTCGGGTCGAGCGCGACCGTGCAGCTCCAGGTGCCGTCCACCCCGGTGCCCGCGGTCATCGTGCACCCGCCCGCCGCGTCGAACCCCGAGGGCGCGGTGAAGTGCACCGCCACCGCCCCCACCCCCGACACCGAGTCGAGCGCCCGCACCGTGGCCGTGATCACGGCGCCCACCGAGTCGGCCACCACGCCGGCCGAGTCTACCCGGGCGCCGGTGGAGTCGGTCACGTCCACCGAGTCGGGGGTGAACGAGAAGCCGGCGATGGACGGCGGCAGCGAGTCCTGCGTGCTGGTGACCAGCAGCGTGCCGGCGAAGCCCATCCGCTTCAGCTCGGCGCTGTCGTAGACGTGCGTGTTGCCGCGGCGGTCGGCTACCTCCACCCCCACCGCCCAGGCGCCGTCCTCCACGAAGCGCGGAACCGCGATGTGGCAGCGGAAGCTGCTCCGGCCCGCGCTGTCGGCCAGCAGCCCGCAGGGCTCGCCGCCCAGCCGCTGGCTCCCCGAGGGGCTGGTGATGAGCACCCCCGCCGAGGCCACGCCGCTCACGCTGTCCAGCGCGGTCAGGTTGAACTGCACCGAGTCGGCCGCGCTGCGCACGTCCACGGTGTCGGGGCTGAAGGAGAACGCGGTGAGGATCGGCGGGGTGGTGTCGGGGGCCGACTGGCCGCCGGTCACCCAGATCGCCCGCGGGAAGCCGGCCGAGCGCAGCGCCAGGCTGTCCAGCACGATCTCGTTCCCCGCGAAGTCGGAGGCGCGCAGTTGCGTCAGGTTCCAGGCGCCGGGCTCGGCGAACTGCGGGAGGGTCGCCCGGCAGCTCCAGGTGCCGCTCGCGTTGTTCCCCGACAGCAGCGTGCAGCCGCCGACGGCGGCCCGCCCCGCGCCCGAGGCGCTGGTGAACACGCCCCCGATGGTGATCCCCTGTACGCCCGTGCCCCTGTCGCTCAGCGCCAACGTGAGCGTCACCTGCGTCCCCGAGTCGGCGTCCACCGAGCGCGGGGCGATGGACAGCGCGGTGAAGAGCGGCGGGATCACGTCGCCGCCGCGGCTGGCCACCACCGTCACCCGCTGCGACCCGAAGCGGTTGCCGTTGATGGCGCTGACGAAGGTGGTGCCCACCCCCACGCCGGTGATGCGGCCGGTGGAGTCGACCCGCACCACGTTGGTGTCCTGCGCGAACCACGACACGTGCTGGTCGGCCGCGCCCGCGCCGGAGGCGGTGCGCACCGTGGCCACTAGGTGCATGGTGTCGCCCGGCAGCAGGAACGGGTGCGGGGGCGCCACGTCCACCCACCCCGTCTCGTTGGGGAGCGTCACCTGCACGAACACCGTGAACACGAACGTCTCCACCGTGCCCGGCACGTTGAACGCCCACCGCCTGGGCGCCGACACCTGGTAGGGCTGCAGCACGCCGGGATAGTGGAAGGCGGGCTGCCCCGACGCCGTGAAGGCGCCGACGGTGTCGGGGTTGGCCACGCTCACCTCGCCCGTCCCCACGGTCACGGTGGGGCCCGTGTGGAAGAACACGTAGCTCCCCTCGGCCACCGCGAACGAGTCGGCCGACGAGGCCACGCCGATCGGCTGCGGCATCAGGTTCTGCAGCGTCACGTTGGTGGTCAGCAGGTCGGCGCTGTCGGCGTACACCACGTCAGCGCTGGCGAGCTTCACGAAGATGTTCTGCCCGCCCACGATCAGCGAGGCGCGCAGGTCGCCCCCGGGCGCCACCCGCTGGCACTCGATCGTGCGCGCGCGCACCTGCGCCGTGCATTCGTAGCGGGACGCGAGCGGCGCGCGGGGCTGCGGATCGCCGCCCGCGACCGGGTTGCGGTCGGTGCACGCGGCCGCACCGAGCAGCAGCAACGCTGCGCCGAGCCGGCGGGATGAAGCTCTGGCCATGATGGATGTCGCGGTGGGGGTAACGGACGGACATTTGGACGACGAGGAGGCCCGGAAGGACTCAAGCCATACAGTCTCCTCGCGGCGCCGTTTGCGCAAGGATAACGTTCTCAGGAGCGGTGACGACGAGACATATTGATACCTTGGGAGGGCATCGGGCGACGCTGCCATGTCGATGCGGCCCAAGCAGATCGGGGCCGCCGTGCCGGGCGCGGTTCAGCCGCCGCCCGGCGCCGCCAGCCGTTTATCGTGGACGCCGCCGAAGGCCGCCGCCGACATCACCAGCACCACCGCCCTGGCTGAGCGCGGGGCCGAGGTGTACGGGATGCGCTCGACGAGCACCGTCTCGGGCTCGGGGGTGCCGGGTGCGACGAAGCCCCGGCATCCTTGCCGGGGCTTCGTCGCATGCATTCCCATCTTCATCCTGTGAGAGGAACGCCGGGGCTGTGGCACGATGATGAACCGTCACGCGCAGCCGTCCGGGCCGCGGTCACGCAACCGGCCGCGCGACTCCGCCCAGCCGTTCTCCCGGCGTCACAACGGCTCGGGAAGGCCGTTGCCGCGGGTGCCGCTCCGCTGGATCGTGATGGTGTTGGTCGAGGCGCCATCGAACCCCGGGCAGTAGGCGCTGGACCCTCGCGATACGATCACATAGCCGTCGGGGATCGGCGACGTGCTGCACACCGTCTCAGGCGATCCGGGAACCTTGAGGGTGTAGGTGTTGAGGCTGGCACCCGTGTAGCCAGGACAGAGGGTGCTGCTGCCGTACGTCTTGATCACCCAGCCCGTGGGAACGGTGGAAGTCGTGCACGCCGTCTGCGGCGACACGGGGACGGCGATCGTGAAGGTGTTGAGGCTGGCCGACGTGGCGCCCGGGCAGGAGGAGCTGGTCCCGTAGCTGGTGATCACCCAACCCGACGGCACCGTGGAGGTCGTGCATGCCCTCTGTGGCGACTGGGGCAGGGCGATCGTGACGGTGTTGAAGCTGCCTCCGGAATACCCCGGGCAGTTGATGCTGTAGCCGTACGAGAGGATGACGTAGCCCGCGGGAACGGGCTGGCTCGAGCAGATCGTGGAGGAGTTCGTGGGGGGCTGCGTGCTGATGGTGTAGGTGTTGGTGCCCGTCGGCGAATAGTTCAGGCAGCTCTCGCTCCGCCCGCTCGCGATGACCGAATATCCAGACGGGATCGGCGACGTGGCGCACACCGTTTCCTGTGTGCCGGGGACGCCCACCGTCATCTTGTTGAAGATCGTGGACTGGGGGCCGTAGTTGCACAGGTAGTTCGTCCCGTAGGCCAGGATCACGTAGCCGTCCGGCACGGTGTCCACGATGCACATGTCCACCACCGACGACGCGAGCCGGGGAGCGCGGGGTGTAGCGGCGGACGGGGCGGGTGCGGAGGGCGGAGACAGCGGGTTCCGGTCGGAGCAGGCGCTGGACAGCAGCAGCAGGCCCAGCAGGGCGTTGCGGGAGTTCCTCATCGTGTGTTTTCTGGGTGTGACTGGGGCGGGGAGAGAAACAGATGTGCGCGGGAAATTAGGGGGAAACTCCTTGTGCTGCAATCACAAGGCGAGCGTCTGGCACCTCTTCGAGCAACCGCGCGGAAACCCGGCTGCACTTTGTCCGAACGCCGGATCGGCCTCGCTGGGACGATGCCGTGTGGACGGCCGGTGGGGTTGGTCGGGCGGGTGGCGTCCAGCAGGCGAGCGGGAAGGGCCGTCGCCCGAGGATGGGCGTGCCCGGTCCCCTGCGCGGGACGCTCCCGGCCGGCGCATCCGGGCCCCCTTCCCCCGCCTCCGTGATGCGAACGGCGGAAGCCCCGGGTGGTGCCGGGTCTTCCGCCGTTCGGGGTTCGCGCCGCCGTCCGTGCCTCAGGCCAGCGCAGCCAGCAGCTTCTCGTGGATGCCGCCGAAGCCGCCGTTCGACATCACCAGCACCACCTCGCCGTGGGTGAGGCGCGGGGCCAGGTGCGCCACGATGTCGTCGGGGGCGGGAATGAACCACGCCTCCTTCCCGGCGCCCTTCCAGTGCTCCACCATCTGCAGCGGGTTGATCGCCGTCTCGGCGGTGTAGCGCTCGGGGTGGAACAGCCCCGCCAGCACCACCTGGTCGGCGTGGTCGAAGGCGCGCTCGTAGGGCTCCTGGAATTCGCGGCGCTGCGCCGTGTAGCTGCGCGGCTCGAACACCGCCACGATGGGCCGCCCGGCGTAGCGCTGCCGCACCGCCTCGATGGTCTCGCGCACGGCGGTGGGGTGGTGGGCGAAGTCGTCGATCACGGTCACGCCCCCCGCCTCGCCGCGCACCTCCATGCGCCGCTTGACGCTGGCGAAGGTGCGCAGCCCCTCCAGCACCCCCGCCCGGTCGGCGCCGATGAACTCGGCGCAGGCGATCACCGCCAGGCAGTTGCGCACGTTGAAGGCGCCGGTGAGCGGCGTCACCACCTCGCCCCAGCGCTCCCCCGCGTGCTCCACCGTGAAGCGCGTGCCCTCGGGGCCGAACGACACGTCGCGCGCCGTCCACCGCGGGTGCCCGCCGGCGTCGGCGGCCGGGTCGCCGCCGTAGCCGAAGCTCTCCACTGGCGCGAAGGCCTTCGGCGCCAGCTCGCGGGTGATGGGCGAATCCCACCCGGCCACCAGGGCGCCGTTGCCGGGGACGAGGTTGATGAAGCGCGAGAAGGCGAAGCGATACGCCTCCTCGTCGCGGTAGATGTCGGCGTGGTCGAACTCGATGTTGTTCACCACCCCCACGTAGGGGAGGTAGTGCCACATCTTGGGGCCCTTGTCGAAGTAGGCCGTGTCGTACTCGTCGGCCTCCACCACGAACCACTCGCTGTCGGTGAGGCGGTGGTTGGTGCCGAAGTTCTCGGCCACCCCGCCGATCAGGAAGCTGGGGGCGAGCCCGGCCGACTCCAGCGCCCAGGCCAGCAGCGAGGTGGTGGTGGTCTTCCCGTGCGTGCCCGCCACCGCCAGGGGCTTCCGGGTGCGCAGGAACTCCTCCTTCACCGTGGCCGCGGCCGAGGTGTAGGGGATCCGCTCGTTGAGCACCGCCTCGAGCTCGGGGTTGCCGCGCGAGATGGCGTTGCCCACGATCACCCGGTCGGGCACGGGGCGCAGGTTCTCGGGGCGGTACCCCACCGCGTACGTGATCCCCATCTCGCGCAGCTGGTCGCTCATGGGGGGGTACACGTTCTCGTCCGAGCCGGTCACCCGGTGCCCGGCGGCGCGCAGCAGCCCCGCCAGCGAGGCCATCGCCGTCCCCGCGATCCCGATGAGGTGGTAGTGGATGGGCGCGGAGGCCTGCACGGCAGGGCGTGTCTGGGTCATCTACGGCTTCGGGCTCGGTTCGGGAGGGGGCGGCGGCCGGCACCCGGCCGCGGGTCTCGGCGGGGGCGACTGCGAAGTGCGTGCCCGCGTTCGGGTTCAGCGCGGGCGCGCACGGTGGTATATTACGTGAACACCGCTCGCCAGACACCCAACCCCGTGGAAAGGGACGATCCTCTTGAAGCTGAAGACGTTGTTCGCGGTGGCCGCCGCCGGCCTCCTTTCGGCCTGCCTGGGCGACACCACCGGTTCGCAGAGCGCCAACATCCCCGACCTCGTGCCGCTGCCGGCCGGTGTCGACACGGTGACCACCGCCTCGGGGCTCAAGTACGCCGACATCACCGTGGGCACCGGCCCGCTGGCGCAGAACGGCAGCGCGGTGGCCGTGCACTACACCGGCTACCTGACCACCGGAAAGGGCTTCGACACCTCGCTGGGCGGCAACGCACTGCCGTTCACGGTGGGCGCGCACCAGTTCCTGGTGGGGTTCGAGGAAGGGGTGATCGGGATGAAGGTGGGGGGCAAGCGCCGCGTGATCATCCCGCCCAACCTGGGCTACGGGGCCAACGAGATCCGCGACCAGACCGGGCAGGTGGTGATCCCCGCCAACTCCACGCTGATCTTCGACATCCAGCTCGTGGCCGTGGCCAACTGACCATGAGCGAAGACGGCGTGCTGCAGGTGAACGACTCGCTGTGGATCCCCCGGGCCGAGCTGGCGTACCGCGCCAGCCGGTCGGGCGGGCCCGGCGGCCAGCACGTGAACACGTCGTCCACGCGCGTGGAGGTCACGTGGGACGTGGGTGCGTCGCCCAGCCTGAACGAGGAGCAGCGCGCGCGGCTCCTCGACAAGCTGGCCAACCGCATCAGCGGCGAGGGGGTGCTGCTGCTGGCCGCCAGCGACCACCGCAGCCAGCACCAGAACAAGGAGGCCGCCACCGGCCGCTTGGTGGAGCTGGTGCGGCAGGCGCTGGTGATCCCCAAGGCGCGCAGGAAGACCCGCCCCACCCGCGCCTCGCGCGAGGCGCGGCTGCACGCCAAGAAGCGCCGCTCCGAGACCAAGCGGCTGCGCGGGTCGATCGACGACTGAGTGGGGCCGGGCACCGCGACGGCTGCGTGAGTGCCTTGCGGGAACGACGGGGCCCGGTGGCGAGATGCCATCGGGCCCCGTCGCCGCCGGGCGTGTCTCCTCCGTGAGAACGGCGGTTCGCCGATCGTGCCGAGCCAGACGCGCTCCGGTGCGGTTGGGCGTGCCCGCCTCCGCACGCAGGCCAGCCTCGCGCGGATCGAGAGGCTTTCCGTCGTCGCCGCCGCGGATCGGATCCGCCGGGCCGTGAGCGCCGGCCCCTCGCCGTCCCTCCGGATCACGAGCTGTCCCGAGGCCATGAACGACGGCGGCGAGCGAGGGATTCGAATCTTTCGCGCGGCCGTCGAGGTATTGTTCCCGAGGCGGTGGCATGCATCCTCCGTGATGCACACGCCACCGCCTCGCGCTGTTTTCGAGGCACCCGAGGTCGTTGCCGCGAATTCCATCCCCCGCCCCGCGGGAGGTGGCCTCTCGCGCTGAGGGGATCGCGGGTTCGCGGGGAGCGGGGCGCGAGGTGCGCGCGCCCGCCGAGCGTCCGCCGGGGGCGCCCCGCCATGCACAGGATACGGAGCCGCACGTTGGATACACAGGTGGAACCCCGCCCGCCCGCTGCCGAGCGCCGACCGCCCGACGCAGGCACGGCGCCCGCGCCGAACGCCGACGCGCCGCTCACGCTGCAGCCGCTCAAGGACGAGGAGCTGAAGCGCCAGCAGCTCGATTCGATGAAGCTCCGCGCCACCGGGCTGCTGATCGGGGCGTTCGTGGTGTTCATCGTCACGCGGGTGCTGGAAGGGCGCTGGCCGTGGCTGGGCTACGTGCGCGCCACCGCCGAGGCGTCCATGGTGGGCGGCCTGGCCGACTGGTTCGCGGTGACTGCGCTGTTCCGCTACCCCATGGGGCTGCGCATCCCGCACACGGCCATCATCCCCAACCGCAAGGAGCGCATCGGCCGCAGCCTGGGCAACTTCGTCCAGAACAACTTCCTGTCGCCCGCGGTGATCCGCCAGCGGCTGCAGCAGGCCAGCATCGCGCAGAAGCTGGCCGACTGGCTGGCGCTGCCCGAGCACGGCGAGATCGTGGGCCGCCACGCCGCCGCCTCGGTGAGCGGGCTGGTGCAGGTGCTCAAGGACGAGGAGGTGCAGGAGCTGATCGAGACCAGCGTGAGCCGGCGGGTGCGCGCCACGCAGGTGGCGCCGCTGATGGGCAAGGCGCTGTCGCTGATGACGCACGGCAACCGCCACCAGGAGCTGCTCGACTCGGCGCTCAAGCTGGTGGGCCGGCTGGTGGAGGAGAACCGCGAGGGGCTGCGCCAGAAGATCCGCGACGAGCTGCCGTGGTGGGTCCCGTCGCCCATCGACGAGAAGATCTACCAGAAGATCATCTCCGGCATCGAGACCACGCTGGGCGAGGTGACGGTGAACCCCGAGCACCCGTTGCGGCACCGCTACAACGAGGCGATGCTGGAGTTCGTGGAGAAGCTGCGCACCTCGCCCGAGATGATCGAGAAGGGCGAGCACCTGAAGGAAGACCTGCTGCAGCACCCGGCCGTGCGCGGCTACTCGGCGTCGCTGTGGGGCGACCTGAAGGCCAGCCTGCTGAAGCACGCCGCCGACCCCGGCAGCGAGTTCCGCCGCCGCATCGCCCACACGGTCACGCGCTTCGCCGAGTCGATGCGCCACGACCCCGAGCTGATGGAGAAGGTGGACGGCTGGGTGGAGAGCGCCGTCCTCTACGTGGTGGAGCAGTACCGCGGCGAGGTGGCCGAGCTGATCGCCAGCACCGTCGCCGCGTGGGACCCGGAAGACACCACCCGCAAGATCGAGCTGCAGATCGGCAAGGACCTGCAGTTCATCCGCATCAACGGCACGCTGGTGGGCGGCCTCGCGGGCCTGGTCATCTACACGCTCTCGCAGTTCTTCGCGCGCTGAGGCCAGGCCCTGGCAGTGGCCGTGCGCCTGCCTGGTGCCTGATACATGGCGTCCGGAGGGCGCCGCCGGGCTTGATCCACGCACGGACGCGTTCGGCAGCTGCCCCGCTGAATGGAACGGTGGGCAGGCCGGCTCATACGAGATCCGCGTGAACCGTTGAGGGAACCATCACGCGAGGACCAACAGCGAAGCCTCACGCAGAGTCAGCAGAGTCAGCAGGGAACAGCGGTTTTCTCTGCTGACTCTGCTGACTCTGCGTGAGGCAAGTCTTTTCCCGGATCTAGTATCAGTCCGGCGGCTGAAGCCGCAGCAACGACGACCAAAAGCCTCGCAAACTGCGCGAGGCTCCACGGTCAGTCCCGCCGTTGCGAGGGGTCCTCAAGTCTCGAATGGGGATGAAAAAAGGGCCGCGGCTCCCGGGGGGAGCCGCGGCCCTTCATCTCCTCCGGCCGAAGTTACCGGCCGTTGACGCGCACGGTCACGCTGCCGTTGCGGTCGACGCGGCAGGTGCCCGACAGCCCGTTGCTCGCATGCCACGCCACGCGCGCGTTGTTGCGGCTGTTGTTCACCACCTCGGAGGTCACGCGGCGGTTGCCCACCCGCGAGCGCACCGCCTGGCTGCACCGCGACGCGGCGTTGTTGACGCCGTTGGAGTTGTTGTAGACGTTGTCGTTGCGGTTGTTGCGCCCGTTGTTGTACCCGCCGTTGTTGTAGCGGCCGCTGCCTGCCTGCACGTTCGACGCGAACGTGGCGCGGCACCCGCCGCTCACCCACACGCCGCCGCGAGCGAGACCCCACGTCCGCCCCTGCACGCACGGCGTGTCGCTGAGCGTGCGCACCAGGTGCACCCCGCCGCTGGTGTCCATCGAGCACACCCGCTGGTCGCGGCTGAACGACTCGCACGCCACCGTCTGCTGTGCCTGGGCCCGGGCCGGGGCGAACGCCGCCGTGGCCGCCACGGCCGCCGCGAGAATTGCCAGTCTACGCATCGTCTGCTCCTTGCTGCGGATCCGTCTCATGCGCGTCCGTCGCGCCCAACTCGTTGCGATCGAGGCAATTACAGTGCAACACCGATGCCGTGTCACGCGGGAGCGATCCGTGCCACGAAAATGAGGGCCGCGGCTCCAGGCGAGCCGCGGCCCTCACGCCGTCGTGACGCCGCCGGATCAGCGGCGGCGGCTCACCCTCACGTCCACGCGGCCGTTGCGGTCCACCCGGCAGGTTCCCTCCGCGCGCCCGGTGGCGTTCCAGTCCACGCGTGCCGAGTTCCGCTCCTGGCCGCGGAACCACAGGTCCATGCGGCGATTGCCGATCTCGCGGCGCACGGCCTGGCGGCAGAGCCCGATGGCCCGCGACCCGTCGATGCGGCCGCCGCGGTAGTCGTCGTCGCGCCCGTAGCGGCCGTCGCCGTACCCGCCGTTGCCGTATCCACCATTGCCGTAGCGCCCGCCGGAACCGTACGAGCCGCCGCGCCCCGACACCGCGAACTGCGCCCGGCACCCGTCGTCCACCCACACGCCGCGGCTGGTGGTGCCCCAGCTGCGCCCCTGCACGCAGGGGTTGTCGCTGAGCCGGCGCACCAGCCGCACGCCGCCGCGGGTGTCCACCGAGCAGGTCTGCCGGCGTCCTCCGTGGGATTCACAGGTGATCACGTTTTGCGCCTGCGCGGGCCTGGGAGCCGCCCCGGCCGCCGCCGCAAGCACCATCACGAGAGCGAGTTTACGCATCGCCAACTCCTTGCTGCAGAGATGTTTGCGCACCCAGGTACAGGTGCCTCGCCACCGGCGGATGCCCGGTGCCGCATCTCCCGTGAAGTTGCAACGGAGGTGCCGATCATCGAGTACGAGAGTGCAAGAGTACGAGAGTGCGGCGGATCGTGGTGCCCCACGCAATCGCGCGCTTCCGCACTCCGTCCTCGCCTCGTGCCGACGGAGAGCCGTTCAGCCCGCGTTGACCTGCCGGCCCTCACGCAGGTACAGCATGCGGCCGCCCACGCGCTCGGCCTCGGCGCGGTCGTGGGTGACGAAGACGAAGGGGATGCGCCACGTGCCGTGCGCGTCGAGCACCACGTCCTGCGCGGCGGCGCGGGTCTCGGCGTCGAGCGACGAGAAGGGCTCGTCCAGCAGCAGCACGTCGGGGCCGGCCATGAGCGCGCGCGCCAGCGCCACCCGCTGCACCTCGCCGCCCGAAAGCTGCAGCGGGTACCGCCCTGCCAGGTGGGTGATGCGGAAACGCTCCAGCAGCTCCGCCAGCCGCGCGGGCGTGCCGGCATCGCCCCGCCGCGCGCCGTACAGCACGTTGCGGGTCACGGTGAGGTGGGGGAACAGCGCCGAATCCTGGAAGACGAAGCCGCAGCGCCGCGCCCGCGGCGGCACCCAGGCGCGGCCCGCGCGCGAGTAGAGCACGCGCTCGGCCAGCCGGATCTCGCCCGCGTCGGGCCGCTCCAGCCCCGCGATCATCCGCAGCGTCATCGTCTTCCCCGCGCCCGACGGCCCGAACAGCACCAGGATCTCGTCGGCGACCGTGAAGTCGACGTCGAGCGTGAAGTGCGGCAGGCGCTTGCGCGCGCGGACGGTGAGCATGTCGGTGGATGGGATCGAGAGACAGGTGTGATGCGCGGGTGCCTGCGCGGGGGCCCCCTCCCCGCGCCAGAGAGCGCGTACCCTCCCCCGCTTCGCGGTTGAGGGTGGACGCTCGTGTGCCGCGCCGTCGCTGTTGCAGTGCTCCCCCTCTCCCGCGAAGCGGGGGAGGGGGCCGGGGGGAGGGGGCCGCCGCAGCATGCACCCTCGTCCGCCTACCCACGATGGTGCCTCGCGGAGCCGACCTTTCCCGCAGTCCAGACCCCTCCACCACGCGCGAACTCCAACGCCCGGACGCTACCGCCGCATCCACCCCGGCCGGCGCTTCCGCGTCCACACGTTCAGCGCCACCACCAGCACCATGCTGATGGCGCTGATGATCAGCGCGTACACCCCCGCCGCGCGCAGGTCGCCCGCGTCGGCCAGGAAGAAGATGGCGAGCGGCACCGTGGTGGTCTCGCCGGGGATGTTGCCGGCCACCATCACCGTGGCGCCGAACTCGCCCAGCGCCCGCGCGAACGAGAGCACCGTCCCCGCCACCAGCCCCGGCCACGCCAGTGGCAGCGTGACCGTGAGGAACACCCGCGCCTCGCCGGCGCCCAGCGTGCGCGCGGCGTCTTCCAGCCGCGCGTCCACCGCCTGGAAGGCGGCCTTGGCGCTCTGGTACATCAGCGGGAAGGCCACCACGATCGCCGCGATCACCGCCGCGTGCACGGTGAACAGCAGCCGCACGCCCAGCGTGCTCTCCAGGAACCGCCCCACCGGGCCGTATCGCCCCAGGAGGAGGAGGAGGAGGAACCCCGTGACCACCGGCGGCAGCACCAGCGGCAGGATCAGCAGGCCGTCCACCACGTCGCGCAGGGCGAAGTGCCGCCGGGTGACGGCGCGCGCCGCCAGCGTGCCCAGCACGAGCACGAACACCAGCGCGGTGAGGCCCACGCGCAGCGACAGGAGAACGGGGCGCCAGTCCACGGGCCGCTACGGGGTGGTGAAGCCGTGGCGCGCCAGCACCTCGCGCCCGCGCGGCCCCAGCAGGAACGCGGCGTACGCCCGCGCGTCGGCGGGGTGCGGCGAGGCGCGGACGATGGCGAGCGGGTAGGTGATGGGCCGGTGCGTGCCGGCCGGCGCCGGCGCCGCCACCCGCACCCGCCGCGACACCGCCGCGTCGGTGCGGTAGACGATCCCCGCGTCCACGTTCCCCGACTCCACGTAGGCCAGCACCTGGCGCACGTTCTGCCCGTACACCGCCTTCCCGCCCACCACCTCGGCGATCCCCAGCGAGCGCAGCACCTCGTCGGCATACTCCCCCGCCGGCACCGACGCCGCCGCGCCGATCGCCACGCGCTTCACCGCCGGCGCGGCCAGCGAGCGGAAGTCGCGGGCGGGGGATGGGGAAGCGGAGGGGACCACCAGCACCAGCTCGTTGCCCGCCAGCACGCGGCGGGTGCGCGGGTCGATCAGCCCGGCGCGCTGCAGCGCGTCCACGTGCCGCTCGCTGGCGGAGATGAACACGTCCACCGGCGCCCCCTGCTCGATCTGCTGCCGCAGCGCCCCCGACGCCCCGAAGTTGGCCCGCACCGCCACGTCGGGGTGCTCCGCCTGATACACGCTGTCCAGCTCCGCCACCACCTCGCGCAAGCTCGCCGCGGCCGACACGGTGAGCGTCACCCGCGGGGCAGCCGTCCGCTCGACGCCCCTGTCGCGGCAGGCGGCACCCAGCAGCATGGCGACCGCCGCCGCCGCGCGCACAGCGCTGGCGCGACGCCTCCGCTTCGTCCAGCGCACGGCAAATGGATGATCGGAAAGGGATCGCGGCATGGAAGCGAGCGCGGGGGCGGCGGCCGGGGTGACGCGACTCAATCTGTCGCCGGGTGCGCGATCCGGCGAGTGGCGGCGGCACGGCGGCCGAGCCTCGGCCCTTCCCGTCACGCCACGGCGGCGCGGTGTCGCCGGATGGATTGCCCGCACCGCCGCGCGCGACGTAATCTTCCGTTCCTGCCGCTGCGCGTCCGCCCGATCGGCCTCCCGGGCGCTCGAGATAGATCCACCAACCATGACCCGCACCTTCACCCAGATCCCCACCCTCCGCGGCGGCTGGCTGCACCTGGCGAGGGCCGTGTGGCTCGCGGGCGCCCTGGCGTCGCTGGTGCTCACGGCGCTCGGCGCCTATCGCTGGAAGGTGGCGCAGACGGAGGTGCTCCCCGCCTTCCGCGCGCTGGGCTTGGCCGTGCACGACACCCGCGGCGCCGCCGGCTTCCGCGCGGTGCAGCCCGCGGGCGGCGCCGCGGCGCGCGCCGGGATGCGCCCCGGCGTGCTGGTGGCGGTGAACGGCGCGCCGGTGCCGCCCGCCGCCACGCCGCGCCAGATCGCGGCCCGCCTGCGTGGCAAGACGGGCTCGGCGGTCACGCTGGCCGTGCGCGACGGCCGCGGCCGCGTGGCGCGCTACCGGCTGGTGCGGCAGGCGCCCGCGCTCGCGAGCGGGATCACCGAGGGCCAGCGCGCGGCGCTGCTGGGCGTGGTGGCGCTGGTGTACGCGCTGGGGCTGATGTCGGCGGCGGTGCTGCTGTTCGCGCGGCGCCCGGGCGACCCGGCGGCGCTGGCCATCTCGCTGGGGCTGGTGCTGATCGCGGTGGGCAACTCGCTGGCCTGGTACGGCTTGCGCGACATCGCCGGGCTCGAGCCGCTGCTGCGGACGCTGGTCTACCTGGGGATCGTGCTGGGGCTGTGGTTCTTCTGCATCTTCCCCGACGGACGGATCGCGCCGGCGTGGACGCGCGCGTGGATGGTGCTGGTGCCCGCCTACGCCGCGCTCATCGAGTTCGTGGCGGCGCCCCGCTCGGCCGTGGCGTTCTATGCGCTGGTGGCGGGGGGGATGCTGGTGGGCGTGCTGGCGCAGGTGCAGCGGTTCCGCTCGGTGGCCTCGCCCGCCCAGCGCCAGCAGACCAAGTGGGTGGTGGTGGGCGTGGCGGCGGCGGCGGTGCTGTACGGCGCGGGCGGGCTGGTGGTGCCGCTGATCCCCGCGAGCGCCGGAAGCACGTGGGCCGCATGGCGCGAGGTGGCGCAGGAGACGCTCACCACCTGGGGGCTGCTGCCCATCCCCGCGGGGCTGGCCGTGTCGCTCATGCGCTACCGCCTGTGGGACGCCGACGCCGTGCTCTCGCGCAGCGCCGCCTACGCGCTGCTCACGGTGGCCCTCGCGGCCGCCTGGGCGGGGATGAGCCAGGCCGCCCAGGGCGTGCTGGGCGGGATGATGGGCGCCGAGAGCGGGGCCGCGGCCGGCGCGGTGGCGGCGGCGCTCACCGTGGCGCTGTTCAACCCCGCGCACGACCGGGTGCGCCGCTGGGCCGACCGCCGCTTCCTGCGCGACCTGGTGGAGTTCCGCGAGCGGCTGCCCACCGTGGTGGGCGACCTGCGCGAGACGGAAGACCTGGACGGGCTGCTGGCGGTGGCGCTGTCGCGCGTGTGCGTGGCCCTGCGCTGCGAGCGCGCCGCGGTGTTCGTGGAAGACGCCGACGGGCACATGCTGGCCGCCGGCCGCGGCGTGCCCGATGGCTTCGACGCCGGGTGGCTCGATCTTCCCTCGGGCGACGAAACGGTGCTGCAGGAGTGGAGCGACCCCGTGTTTCCCGTGCGCGTGCGGCTGGCGGCCGAGCGCGGCGGCACGCCCACGCGGGTGGGCTGGCTGGCGCTGGGCCCGCGCCCCGACGGCAGCGGCTACGGGCGCGACGAGCTCGACGCGCTGGCCACCGTCGCCGGCCCCATCGCCCGCGCCGTCTGGATTGTGCGCGCCCGCGCCGAGCGCGACGCCGAGCTGGAGCGCCGCCTCCAGGCCGCCGAAGACGCACTGCGGCGCACGCGCGAAGAGCTGGCGCTGCGGCGCGCGGAGATCGCGCCTGGATGACCGCGTGCGGCACGTCGACTCGCGGTTCGCCAGACAGCGCGACTCGTCTCGCGCGCCGCGTTTCCATCACCCCCTCCCGTCGCCCTCCTCTACACCGGCTTCTGGAAAAGACTTGCCTCACGCAGAGTCAGCAGAGGTAGCAGTCAACAACGGTTTTGACTGATTCCTCTGCCGGCTCTGCGTGATGAACCGCTGTTCTTTCATGTGCTCGCACTGACGCTTCACACGGATTCGGTATCACCATCACCCTACCGGCTTGGCCCTCGTGCGCGAGGTGAAGGCGGGGCGCCAACGCGCCGGCTGTGAGACGCGCGTCCGCTCGGGGCCGGCGGCTTCTCCATCCCCCCGCCACACGCCAAGGTCCGTCTGGCCCAGCAGGCGGCTGGTGACGGCGCCGGCGGTCATGGCGCCGTTCACGTTCACCGCCGTGCGGCCCATGTCGATCAGCGGCTCGATGGAGATCAGCAGCCCCGCCAGCGCCACCGGCAGGTTCAGCGTGGACAGCACCACGATCGCCGCGAACGTCGCCCCGCCGCCCACCCCCGCGATGCCGAACGAGCCCAGCGTCACCACCACGACGAGCGTCAGAAGGAAGTGCGGGTCGGCCGGGCTCACGCCCACGCCCGGCGCGATCATCACCGCCAGCATCGCGGGGTAGAGCCCGGCGCACCCGTTCTGCCCGATGGTGGCCCCGAAGCTGGCGGCGAAGTTGGCGATGGCCGGCGACACGCCCAAGCGGCCGGTCTGCGCGTCCACGTTGAGCGGAATGGTGGCCGCGCTCGAGCGGCTGGTGAACGCGAAGGTGAGCACCGGCCACACGCGGGCGTAGTAGCGCAGGGGGCTGACCCCGCCAGCCGCCAGCAGCGCCGCGTGCACGGCCAGGATCGCCGCGAGCCCCACGTAGCTGGCGGCCACGAAGCGGATCAGCCCCAGGATGTCGGCCGGGTTCGAGGTGGCGACCACCCTGGTCATCAGCGCGAGGACGCCATAGGGCGTGAGGCGGATCACCATCCTCACCAGCCGCAGCACCAGCTTCTGCAGCGCGTCGATGGCGGCGATCACGCGGGCGCCCGTCTCCGGCTCGCTGCGGCGCAGCCCCAGCGCGGCGATCCCCAGCAGCGTGGCGAACACCACCACGCCGATGATGGAGGTGGGGCGCGTGCCCGCCAGGTCGGCGAACGGGTTGGTGGGGATGAAGGAAAGGAGGAGCTGCGGCACGTCCAGGTTCGCCACCTCGGCCGTCTTGGCCTGGATGGCGGCGCCCTGCTGCAGCTCGCGCGCGCCGTGCACCAGCCCCGTCGCCGTCAGCCCGAACAGCCGCGCCACGGCGATGCCGATGATCGCCGAGAGCGCGGTGGTCAGCATCAGCATCCCCAGCACCCCCGCGCTGATCTTCCCCAGCGCCCGCGCGTCGCCCAGCCGGGTGACGGCGGAAAGGATGGAGACGAGGACCAGCGGGATCACGATCATCTGCAGCAGCCGCACGTAGCCGCCGCCCACCACGCCCACCCAGCTCACCGTCTGCGTGGCCACCGCTGCATCTCGTCCATAGGCCCACTGCAGCGCGGCGCCCAGCGCCGCCCCCAGCAGCAGGGCGACCAGCACGGTGCCCGAGAGCAGCGCCTTCGTCCGCCGTCTTCGCGCAAGGAATGCGAGGGCGAGGGCGAAGACGGCCAGGTTCAGGATCACTCGAACGATCATCGGGGCTCCAGTGGCACGTCCGCGCGTGCCTTCGATTCTTCGGGGTGATGGAAAAAGCCGGCTCCCTCGTGGTCGCGAGAGAGCCGGCTCGGCGCGCCGGCACGGGGCCGGCTGGGCGGTGGGGCGGCGCGCCACGGCGGCGCGCGCACCCCGGCATCTCGCGGGGGCGGGCGGCAGTCACGACACGGACAGGTGGCGGGCTTCGGCGCGGTGTTCATCATCGAATCGGTATCTGTCGGTCTGTACGACGCGGGTCGCGGAACGCAAAAAGGCCCTCCCGCGGGGGAGGGCCTGCAAGGACGGCCGGGATGGTAGGTCCCTGGCCTACGCGCGCTTCACCGACGCGCGCGCACGTCCCTGCGGCTCTCCCGGCGGAGAGGCGCAGCGACGACAACAGGCGGCGCGCGGCGTGGTGTGCATCGGTCGTTCTCGGTTTCGTCATCGCCGGCGGAAGACGTTTCCGCCGACAGTGGAGGTTAAGCCACGCGTTCGATACCTGTCAACCCGGCGCCGGGTTCCACGGGCCGCACGTGGTTGCAGTGGACGCCGGCGGATGATCTATTCGTTGACTCCCGCGCCACCACCTCGTCCGCCGTCCGCACCGGCCGGCTTCCCCGTCTTCCATCCCGCCGCCCCGGCCCGGACGCATGAGTCACGCTTTCACCCTGCTCGACTGGCTGATGGTGGTGGGCTACGGCCTGGCCGTGGCCGCGCTCGGCAGCCTGCTGGGGCGCCGCCAGAAGGACGCGCAGGACTACTTCCTGGCCGACCGCTCGGTGCCGTGGTGGGCGGCGTGCTTCTCGATCGTGGCCACGGAGACGAGCGCGCTCACCGTGATCTCGGTGCCCGCCACGGCCTACGGCGGCGACCTGTGGATGCTGCAGCTGGCCGGCGGCTACCTGCTGGGGCGCATCGCCGTGGCCGTGTTCCTGCTCCCGCGCTACTTCCGCGGCGAGATGCTCACCGCCTACGCGCTGCTGCAGCGGCGCTTCGGGGTCACGGCGCGGCGCTTCGCCTCGCTGATCTTCCTGGTCACGCGCACGCTGGCCGACGGGGTGCGCATCTACGCCACCGCCATCCCGCTGGCGGTGATCACGGGGATGCCCACCTGGCAGTCGATCGTCGCGATCGGGCTGTTCACGCTCATCTACAGCTACTACGGCGGCCTGCGCGCCGTGGTGTGGGTGGACGTGGCGCAGATGTTCATCTACATCGCTGGGGGCGTGGCGGTGCTGTGGGTGCTCACGCAGCGCGTTCCCGGCGGGTGGGAGGGGATCGTCTCCACCGCCGGCGCGGCAGGCAAGCTGAAGGTGCTGCACACCGGCGGCGGCTTCGCCGACGCGCGGTGGCTGCTGACGGGGCTGGTGGGCGGCGCGTTCCTGACCATGGCCTCGCACGGCGCCGACCACCTGGTGGTGCAGCGGCTGCTGGCCTCGCCGTCGCTGCGGGATGCGCGCCGGGCGCTGGTGGGCTCGGGGGTGATCGTGTTCCTGCAGTTCGCGCTCTTCCTGGTGATCGGCGCGGCGCTGTGGGTGTTCTACCGTGGCGCGGCGTGGGCCAGCCCCGAGGCCATCTTCCCCACCTTCGCCATGCGCGAGCTGCCGGCCGGGGTGTCGGGGCTGGTGGTGGCGGCGATCCTGGCGGCGGCCATGTCCAGCTCGCTGAACGCGCTGGCCGCCGTGTCGGTGCACGACGTGTACGTGCCGCTGGCGGGGCCCAGGGACGAGGCGCAGCTCCTGCGCGTGGGGAAGCGCTTCACGCTGGGCTGGGGGGTGCTGCTGATCGTGGTGTCGCTGGCCTTCCAGGCGGTGCGCCCGGGAACGCCGCTGGTGGTGATCGCGCTGCAGATCGCCAGCTTCACCTACGGCGGGCTGCTGGGCGGCTTCATGCTGGGCCTGCTTTCCAGGCGCGCCGTGGCGGCCGACGCGGTCGCGGGCATGGCGGTTGCCATCGCGCTGATGGCCGGGCTCTGGGCCGCCCAGCAGTTCGGCGCGATCCCCAAGGTGATCGACACCCTCTGGTTCGCGCTGCTGGGCTCCGCGATCACCCTGGCGGTGGGGATGGGCCTGGCGGCGGTGCGCGGCCGCCCGCTGATCAGCGCCGCCGCGGAGATGCAGGGCGGCTGAGCGCCGGCTCCGTCCCTCGTGGTGCACGGCGAGGAGATGGGAGCTTCGGGAAAACCGTCGAAAGCGGGAGGAGGTCGCCCTCCAGTCCGCGAAGGCGGACTTCGTGCCGTCGTTGCCGCGAATTCATTCGCCCGGCAGCCAGGGATGCCGCCGCCGGCCGGTGGCGGTGTGCGGAAGGATTTTTGATTCACGCTTGACTGAACGGCGGGTACACTCGTGGATTTTTCTCTGTTGCTGAAGGCGGCGGTGATGGGGCTGGTGGAAGGGGCCACGGAGTTCATCCCCGTGTCGTCCACCGGGCACCTGATCCTGGCGGCCGACTGGCTGGGCTTCGACCAGTGGCACGGCGCCGAGACCTTCGAGGTGTTCATCCAGCTCGGCGCCATCCTGGCCGTGGTGTGGATCTACCGCGCCAAGATCCTGGGCGTGGTGTCCACCGCCGGCCGCGAGGAGAAGTCGCGCCGGCTGATCATGAACCTGGTGATCGCCTTCCTCCCCGCGGCGCTGGTCGGCTTCCTGGTGCACGACTTCATCAAGGAGAAGCTGTTCAACCCCGTGGTCGTGGCGATCGCGCTGGTGGTGGGCGGGTTCATCATCCTGGCCATCGAGGCGTGGCACCGCCGCGTGCACACCGAGACGGTGGACGACATCCGGCCGAAGGACGCGCTGGGGGTGGGCATCTGCCAGCTCCTGTCGCTGATCCCCGGCACGTCGCGCTCGGGCTCCACCATCATGGGCGGTATGGCGCTGGGGTTGAGCCGGGTGGCGGCCACGGAGTTCAGCTTCTTCCTGGCCATCCCCATCATGTTCGCCGCCACGCTCTACGACCTGTGGAAGGCCCGCCACGGCCTCTCGGGTGGCGACGCGCCGGTGTTCGCGGTGGGCTTCATCGTCAGCTTCCTCTCCGCGCTGCTGGTGATCCGCTGGCTGCTGAAGTTCGTGGCCAACAACAGCTTCCGCGGCTTCGCCTGGTACCGGATCGTGTTCGGCGTCATCCTGCTGGCGGTGTACTACAAGACGATGGGGGCGTGAGAGCGGCCACGATCCACGGCCGACCGTCCACGGTCCACGGTCCACGGTCCACGGTCCACGGTCCACGGTCCACGGTCCACGGTCCACGAAGATACGTCGGGGCGCGCCCCACATCTCGTGAATATGCGACTGAAGTCGCCGCTACAACGGCACGCAGTCCGCCTTCGCGGACTTCAACCGCACGGGCCAGACGTGGCTCGATGACACCGCCCCGCAGGCCCAGCGCCTGCGGGGCGCGTTTGTTTCGCGGCGCAGCGTGCATCGCCAGCGCTCGCGCGCTACAATGCTCTTCTCCCCACAACCCGACCCCAGGAGGCCGCGTGCGCCGAAGCTCATCCATCCTCGCCCTCGCCCTGATCGCCGTCACCGCCGGTGAAGCGCACGCGCAGCGGCCGTCGCTCGCGCCAGTGCAGGTGCAGGCGGGCGTGGCGGCGGCCGAGCAGCAGGTGAGCGCGGCGCGGCTGCTGGAGCACATGCGGGTGCTCGCGTCCGACGGCTTCGCCGGGCGCGGGCCGGGGACGCGGGGCGAGGATTCCACCGTGGCCTACCTGTCCGAGCAGTTTCGGCGCATGGGGCTGCGGCCGGGGAACCCCGACGGCACCTACGTGCAGGACGTGCCGCTGGTGGGCACCACGTCGCGGATCACGGCGTCGGTGGCGCTGCGCGGGCAGAGCAAGGAGCTGCGCTCGCCCGACGAGATCGTGGCGTGGTCCACCCGCCCCGACACGGTGGTGCGGGTGGACGCGAGCGACGTCGTGTTCGTGGGCTACGGCGTGGTGGCCCCCGAGTTCGGGTGGGACGACTACAAGGGCGTGGACCTGCGCGGCAAGACGGTGGTGGTGCTGGTGGGCGACCCGCCGGTGCCCGACCCGCGCGACTCGTCGCGGCTCGACCCGCGCACCTTCCGCGGCGACGCCATGACGTACTACGGCCGCTGGACCTACAAGTACGAGATGGCGGCGGCGCGCGGCGCGGCCGCGTGCATCATCGTGCACCAGACCGGGCCGGCCGGGTACGCGTGGGGCGTGGTGGCGTCGAACACCGGCCGCGAGCGGACCGAGATCCTGGGCGCCGGCGAACGGCACATCCCCGTGGAGGGGTGGATCCAGCTCGACGTGGCGCGGCGGCTGTTCACCGCGGCCGGGCAGGATTTCGACGCGCTGCAGCGCGCGGCGGGCACGCGCGCCTTCCGCCCCGTGGCGCTGGGCGCCACGGCCAGCTTCACGGTGCGCAACGCGGTGCGGCAGGTGCGCTCGCGCAACGTGATCGCGCGGCTGGACGGGTCGGACCCGGCGGTGCGCGACCAGACGGTGCTCTACACCGCCCACTGGGACCACTTCGGCATCGGCCGGGCGATCGGCGGCGACAGCATCTACAACGGCGCGCTCGACAACGCGGGCGGGCTGGCGTGGCTGTTGGAGTCGGCGCGCGCGTTCCGGGCGCTCCCCCGCGCGCCGCGGCGCACCCTCGTCTTCCTGGCGGTGACCGCCGAGGAGCAGGGGCTGCTGGGTGCGCGCTGGTACGCCGCGCACCCGCTCTACCCGCTCGCGCGCACGCTGGCCGACATCAACATGGACATCCCCAACCCGTGGGGGCGCACCCGCTCGATCGTGAGCGTGAGCCACGGGCAGACCACGCTGGAAGACATCCTCGCCCGCGAGGCGGCGCGGCAGGGGCGCACCGTGCGCCCCGACCCCGAGCCCGAGAAGGGCTACTTCTACCGCTCCGACCACTTCGAGCTGTCACGGCAGGGCGTCCCCGCGCTGGCCTTCCTCTTCCCCGGCGCCGACTACGTGGGCAAGCCGGCCGACTATGGCCAGCGGGTGCGCGCGGCCTACGTGGCCGACGACTACCACAAGCCCACCGACGAGGTGAAGGCGGACTGGGACCTGGGCGGGATGGTGGACGACACCCGCCTGCTCTTTCGCGTGGGGCTGGAGGTGGCGAACGGCGAGCGCTGGCCCGAGTGGAACCCCGGCACCGAGTTCCGCGCCGCCCGCGAGCGGATGCTGCGGGGGTCGCGGGTGCCGTGCGGGAACGCGCCGGGGTGCGTGCGGCCGTAGGAGCGTGGGCCGATCTCCGTAGACTTTCCCTCCACTCGGCCGCGCGAGGATAGCTACAACGTTGCCCGTGATACCGGACCCCGGGATCATCGGGCATTCCGCACCGCCCGCGAATCGTCGTGCTCAGGAGGCGCCTGTCTGGCGTGTTCTGCCAGGGCCGCCAACGACCTCGCGAAATAGCCGGGGACAGGATTCCCCGGCTCCTGCGTACGCTGCGGCACTACGAACACAACGCGGCGCGCAAGCGCCCCCCTGGCCGCGCGCGCGCCGTGTGACTCCCGCCGTCCGAAATCCTCACGCCTCCCCGATCCAACTGCATCGAGACGTTACACCCGGTGCGACGCGCCGTTTCCGTCCGCGAGCGAGGCAGTGCGTGACGCCGGCTGTCGCGAGATCGCACGGGCTCTCCCGCCGATTCACGGAAACGCAAGCGCAGCGACGGGTTGCGGATCCGTCTCGGCGCTGACGCGAAAGGTGTGGTACTCCAATTCGGCAGAAGGTACCATTCGGTCCACGGCTTGATACTGTTTTTTGTAGCAGCGGGATCTCTCCGTTCCCATCGAGCAGCAGTCCGCTCCCCCCCACCCAACCTTTCGGAGGACGCATGCGCAGTTCGATCCGATGGACGCGCCCCCGCGCCGTGCTGGCCGTGAGCGCCGCCGCCGTGGTGACCGCGGCCGGCGTGCAGGCCTGCAACAGCGCGCGCGGCGCCGAGCTCAAGGCCGCCGACCCGCAGCAGCAGACCCCCGCGGCCATCGCCTTCCGCAACACGGTCAAAGGCCCGCCCCCGGGGTGGCCCGGGCAGGTGTTCCAACTCAGCCACGACTACCCCACCCTGCCCCCCGGGCCCTGCCGCCCCGAGGTGTGCCGTTGGCTCACGCGCCAGGTGGACTTCAGCTCGCGCAACCCGCAGGTGTGGGAGGGCGCGTGGGCGCAGTACATGAACGACATCCTCGAATACGTGAAGCAGGGCCAGTCGCTGATGGAGGGATGGAACGTGCAGGTGGGCGGCGAGACCCGCTGGTACCACGTGCCCTGGATGGCCTACGACAGCGTGCGCGGGCGCGAGTTCATCCACGGCACCACCAACGAGCGCACCGCCGACATCAGCGACTTCCGCGGCCAGCGCGGCCTGCACTTCCGCGCGGCCAGCCCGCTGATCAGCCGGGCCCTGCGCATCCAGGACATGCCCCGCGGCCTGAACACCCTCACCGGGCGCGACAGCTCCACGGCGTTCGAGACGTGGGCGGTGGGCTTCTACAACCCGGCCGCCGGCTATGCCATCGGCCAGATGGTGCCGCGCGACGGCGTTCCGCGCGCCACCCGCGGCGCCGACGGCCGCTGGACGGCGCCGGGGCTCCCCTTCCCCGAGGGCACGGTGGTGGCCAAGGTCCTCTTCAGCACCGCCACGCCGGCCCAGGTGCCGTACCTGCGCGGCGCGCCGCGGTGGATGGTGGACCGCCACATCCAGGTGAGCCCCGACTCGTTCATCAACCGGCGGCGGCCGGCGCCGGTGTACCTGGTGCAGATGGACGTGGCGGTGAACGACAGCCGCTCGCCCACGGGGTGGGTGTACGGCACCTTCGCCTACAACGGCACCATCAACGACCCCGACGTGTGGAAGCGGATGTCGCCGGTGGGGCTGCAGTGGGGGAGCGACCCCGCCACCTTCCCCGCCACCGACAGCGCCAGCAGCCGCCCGGTGAGCGAAAGCGTGATCGCGCCCATCAACATCTACCAGCACCTGGGGTGCAACGGGCGCCTGGCCGGGCCGGTGGACAACCGCGAGTCGAGCTGCATCTCGTGCCACCAGGGCGCGTTCACCGCGGCGCCGGTGGGCACCGTGGACACCATGCCCAGCGGCAACAACCGCGGCAACATCCCGCCCATCTTCGGCTTCAACGACCTGTGCACCAAGCACACGCCGGCGAACATGGCCTACTTCTCCAACATCCGGTATCCGCAGAGCTACCCGCCCTTCCCAGGCGTGAGCGGCGAGACGATCAACCTCGACTCGTCGCTGCAGATGCAGGTGGCCTACATGCAATACGCCACCTGGCTGCACTCGCGCCGCACCCCCGTGCGGCGGCGGTAGTGTAGAGAGCGGAAGACGGACGAGGGATGATGAGCGGGGCCGGCCTCCACGCCAGGAGGCCGGCCCCGCCTCGTTGTATCCGCGTGCGGCTTCCACGGTCCACGGAGGTTGTAGCCCACCGAGATTGTAATTCACCAAGATTGAATTCAACCGCGATTGAAGTCCGCGAAGGCGGACTGTGTGCCGTTATAGCCGCGAGTTCACTCGCATATTCCCGCGAGAGGACGTGCGATCCACGACGGCGGCCGCCCGGCGCGGGGCCGGTGCAGGGCCGGTATGGGGCTCGCGCGGGGCCGGTGCGGGGCCCGGTGCGGCCCTCCGCTCGCGCATCCCCGCCGGACGGCGGCGTTGCGCGGGCCGTGGGGGCGGGGTAATCTGCTGCCCACTGCTGTAGGAACGGGGGCCCACCCCCCTGAACTCGTCCCCAGGATAACCCCCGTGCTCAAGCGCCTCCTGGCCGGCAACTGGCTGAACCTGCTGCTGGTGTTCGTACCGGTGGCGTTCGTGCTGGAATACGTCGTCCACGCCAGCCCCACCATCATCTTCATCATCTCGTGCCTTGCCGTGATCCCGCTGGCGGGGATGATGGGGCACGCCACCGAGCAGCTGGCCGAGCGCATGGGCGAAGGCGTGGGCGGCCTGCTCAACGCCACCTTCGGCAACGCCGCCGAGCTGATCATCGCCGTCATCGCGCTGCGCGCCGGGCTGTTCGACCTGGTGAAGGCGTCGATCACCGGCAGCATCATCGGCAACATCCTGCTGGTGTTCGGGCTCAGCACGCTGGCGGGGGGCCTTCGCTTCCAGACGCAGAAGTTCAACGCCACCGCCGCCAGCGCCGGCAGCACGCTGCTGGTGCTGAGCGCCGTGGCGCTGCTGATCCCCGCGGTGTTCCACAGCATCGTGGGCAACACCGCGCGCAGCGCCGAGCACAACCTGAGCTTCGAGATCGCCGTCGTCCTGATCATCACCTACGCGCTGAGCCTGGTGTTCACGCTCAAGACGCACCGGCACCTGTACGTGGGCGACGTGGGGATCGAGGAGGACGAGCCCGGCGACGTGCACCCGGGCCCCATGTGGAAGCCGGTGCTCACGCTGCTGGCCGCCACCGTGGGGATCGCCTTCATGGCCGAGTTCCTGGTGGGCGCGGCCACCGAGACGGCCGAGGCGCTGGGGTGGAGCGAGGTGTTCGTGGGCGTGATCGTGGTTGCCATCATCGGCAACGCGGCCGAGCACAGCACCGCGGTGCTCATGGCGATGAAGAACAAGATGGACATCGCCATCAACATCGCCGTGGGCTCCAGCATCCAGGTGGCGCTGTTCGTGGCGCCCGCGCTGGTGCTGCTGAGCTACGTGATCGCGCCGCGCCCCATGGACCTGATCTTCACGCCGCTGGAGGTCTTGGCGGTGGCGGTGTCGGTGCTGATCATGGCGCAGGTGGCGGGCGACGGGGAGAGCCACTGGATGGAAGGCGTGCAGCTGCTGGCGGTCTACGCCATCCTGGGCATCGCCTTCTTCTTCCTCCCCATGCCGCACCGGTAGTCCGCCGTCTGGCCCTCCGCGAACGAAGATGAAGGGACCGCACGGATGCCACGCATCCCTGCGGTCCTTCTTCGTTTCTGGCGCTGATACCAGTTTCGCCGAGTGATGCGCATTCCCCGACAGACGAACTGACTCACGAGGAGCAGCGGAGGAACCGGAGAACTGCCTGTCTTTCCCCCGTTCCCTCCGTTGCTCCGTGTGACGTTCTTCCGTGGCGATGCTTTCAGATGCACAGCCGGATTGCCGGGTCCGGTAGAAGACCCCAGGCGGATCCAAGGGAAGTGCGGACACGGCCCGGAGAGCATGCGAGGGGTACCGCACAACCCCATGCCGCCGTTAGATTTACCGGTCCTCCCCACACGCTCGTGTTTCCCGTTGTCGGCGGTATCCAATGCTCGGCTCGAGAATCCCGGCGTTGCAGCTCGGCATCTTCGCCACCCCGTTCGCCTTCCGCCGCGCCCCGCGCGAGGCGTGGGGCGAGCCGCGCGACATCGCGCGCGACATGGACCGCATCGCCGCGTACCACGACGCCGTGGCGGGGCCGGGGGACGTGGACGACCGCACCTGGCGCGACCTGAACATGGACGCGCTGTTCGCCCAGGCCGACCGCACGCGCAGCACCGTCGGCCGGCAGGTGCTCTACCACCTGCTGCACGCGCCCGAGTCGCGCCCCGAGCCGCTGCTGGCGTGGGACGCGCTGGTGCGCCGCATGGGCGAGAGCGAGCCGCTGCGCGAGCAGGTGCGCGAGGCGCTGGAGCCGCTGCGCCACGCCGACGGGATGTACCTGCCCAACCTGTTCCTGGGCGAGCTGCCGGCGCGGCCGCGGCTGCACTGGGCCTTTCCCGTGCTGGCGCTGGCCGCCGTGGCGGCCATCGCCGTGGCGGTGCTGGGCGGGGCGTGGGCGTTCCTGGTGCTGGTGGCGGTGGCGGCGGTGAACGTGGGGGTGCAGCACCACTATCGTTCGCGCCTCGAGCACGTGATCGCCCCGCTGCGCGTGCTCAAGCGGCTCACCGGCGCGGCCGCGCGGCTGGCGAAGGTCGACGATCCCGCGCTGGCGGCCGAGACGGCTGCGCTGCGCGAGGGGTCGGCGCGGCTGGCGGGGCTGCACCGGGTGGCCGGGTACCTCACGCTGGAAGGCGCGACCGACGACCTGCGCGCCACCGCCTACATGTACGCCAACATGCTGTTCCTGCTCGACGTGAACGCGTTCGTGTTCGGCGTGGAGCTGGTGCGCCGCCACCGCGCCGAGTTGCGCGCGGTGTTCGAGACGGTGGGCCGGCTGGACGCGGCGCTCTCCACCGCGTCGTACCGCGCGGGGCTGCCGCTGTGGTGCACGCCCGAGCTCACCGGCCCGGCCAAGCACGTGCGCGCGGAGGGCGTCTACCACCCGCTGCTGCACGAGCCGGTGGCCAACGACCTGGAGGTGGACGGGCGCAGCCTGCTGGTGACGGGCTCGAACATGGCGGGGAAGACCACGTTCATCCGCGGCACGGCGGTGTGCGCGCTGCTGGCGCAAACGCTGTTCACCTGCCCGGCGCGTGCGTGGCGCGCGCCCTTCCTGCGGGTGCGCACCATGATCGGCCGCGACGACGACCTGTTGCAGGGGAAGAGCTACTTCCTGGCCGAGCTGGAGGGGATTCGCTCGCTGGTGGAGGCCGCGGCCGAGGGGCCGCAGCACCTGTTCGTGATCGACGAGATCTTCCGCGGCACCAACACCACCGAGCGGGTGGCCGCATCCAAGGCGGTGCTAGAGCGCCTGAACGGCGGCGAGCACGTGGTGCTGGTGTCCACGCACGACCTGGAGCTGCTGGAGCTGCTGGGGCCCGCGTGGGAGTTCCGGCACTTCCGCGAGGTGATCGAGGAGGGCGAGCTGCGCTTCGACTTCCAGCTGCGGCCGGGCACCTCCTCCACGCGCAACGCGCTGCGCCTGCTGGAGCTCACCGGCTTCCCGCGCGAGGTGGTGGCCGACGCCGAACGCGCCGCCGACGCACTGTCCGCGCGCTGAGCCCGGCCACGCGGAGCCGCATCCATTTGAATCGTCGGTGCTTCCGCGGGAGAAGAACGGCGATTCTCACACAGGGCCAGCAGAGTCAACAGTAGAACTGCTGTCGACTGCTGAACCTGTTGACCCTGTGTGAGTCAAGTCTTTCCGGAGCGCGTGTGAGACGGTCTGCCGAACGCGTCGAAGGCTCGCACGATCGACCCGACGGATGTGACAGTTCGACTGAATCGTGCATTCCTGCAGCTTCCAGCAGACGAATTGGCTCGCACGGAGGAACGGAGGAAACGGAGAACTGCTTGTCGTTCCTCCGTTTCCTCCGTTCCTCCGTGTGACATTCTGCCGTAGCGGCCCTTCCGAATGCACAGGCGATCGGCCAATCCGGTATGATATGATATGATACCGGTTCCCCCGATCGGCCGTGCATTCTCACCAGAGTTCCTCCACTGGTCTGATTTCGTCGACACCGTGAATGCGGAGCAACGGAGGAAAGCGGAGGGAACGGAGGAAAGACAGGCAGTTCTCCGTTTCCTCCGCGCTCTCCGCTGCTCCGCGTTCACGCTGTTGGCCGGAGGTGGCCCCGGATGGACCGAATCAGTGGCGATCTCGATGGCGTCCCGGGATCACGATGGATGCACGATCCATCGGCCGATTCGGTATGATGTACCGCAACGATGCCAAGGTGAGCCGGCATGAGAGCGGCAAAGCGGGAGGCCGGCACCCCCACGCGGGATGCCGGCCTCCGTGCTTTTCGCGGGTGCGGAAGATCAGCAGTTGGTCGCGACCAGCGCGCCGCCCGCGATCACGCTCCACGGCTCGAGCGTGAGCCCGCCCACCACGATCAGCCCCCAGCCCACCCAGCAGCCCGGGCCCGACTCGGCCTCGCCGCCATTGACGGCCTGCATCTCGCTCACGTTCAGGTTCTTCATCATGCGCACCATCGGTTGGATCGGGAGGAAAGAGGCCGCCCCGCCCAGCGGGGCCGGCCGTTGAATCGGCGCGCCGCTCCAAGGCGATCGCGCCGTTCGGACGTCGGAGAAAGCCCGGGAGTCAGGCGAGAGAGGCGCGCATGCCCAGCCGCGCATCGGGGGTGCGCGACAGGCGGAACCACACCGCCGCTGCGGCCACCAGCGCCACGTTCTTGGCGATGGTCTGCGCCGGGGTGAGCGACACCAGCGTGCCGAAGCAGCCGCAGTCGCCCACGCCCACCGCCGCCATCGCGGCCGCCACGGCCAGGAAGCCGCCCGCCACCGCCAGCGCCGCGCCCGACGCCACGCGCCCCGGCGCCAGCGCCACCACCGAGGCCACCGCCAGCTCGCCCAGCACCAGCAGGGCCAGGAGCGCCCGCGCCGTTCCCTCGGCCCAGCCGAAGGTGCCGGCGAACAGCGCCGCGGTGGCGGGGAAGTCGGCCAGCTTGAGCCCGGCCGAGAGGAGGAACACCCCCGCCAGCGAGGCGCGCAGCAGCAGCCGGCTCATGCGGTGCGCGTGAGGTACAGGCCCAGCCCCCACTGGAAGCCGGTGAACAGCAGCCACACCCCCAGCACCAGCATCACCGCCGACACCTTGGACACCTTGCCGGTGCGGCGCAGGGCCAGGAACATCACCACCGCCCACCCCAGCTCGAAGGCGTTGACCATGTTGGCCAGCGAGTACAGCGCGTGCCCGCTCTGGCCGGCGTCCATGAACAGCGACGCGACCGACACCGGGCGCAGCGCCAGCGAGTCCTGGTCGATCCCGTCCACGCCCAGGCGCGCCAGCCACATGCAGCGCAGCGCCTGCTCGTACAGCAGCGGGATGAAGGCCCACGCCGAGGCGGCGAACAGCTTCTTCACGGGCACGTCGTTGAGGGTGAGCAGCATGAAGAACTGCAGCACCAGGGCGACGAAGGCGAGGCGCACCCACAGCACCGCGGGGAGCACCACGTACACCCACACCGCGCTCTGGGCGCGGCCGGCGATCAGGTCGTCCACGCGCCCCGAGTCGAGGTTGGCCGACAGGAGGTGGCGGTACACCTCGTCGGTCATCACGTGGCTGTTGTAGAACCAGGTGACCACCATCGACGCCACCGCCAGGACGGTGAACAGGTGCCAGGTGCGGAAGCGGGGGCCGGCCGGCGCGGTGGCGGCGGCGGCGGGGGTCAGGGCGGCGGCGTTCATCACGTGCTCCATGGTGCGGTGCCGCGAGGCGCGGCGGGTTGGAAGGGAAGCTCCTGCAGGTTCCACAGGTGGCGGAAGCGGTCGTGCGTCTCCATCAGCTCGCGGGGGTCGCCCCCGTCCGCCACGCGGCCGTCTTCCAGCAGGTAGATGCGGTCGGCGCGCAGCAGCGTGCGCAGGTTGTGCGAGATCAGCAGCACCGCGTGCTCGCGGGCGTAGCCGGCCAGGGTGCCGAAGACCAGCGCCGCCGTCTCCACGTCGATGGCGTTGATCCCCTCGTCCACCACCAGCACGGCGGGGCGGTCGTACAGCGCGCGCAGCAGGCCCACCACCTGCCGCTCGCCCGACGAGAGCTGGCGCCCCTCCTCGCCCACCAGGGTGAGCAGCCCGCCCTCGAAGCGGCTGAAGAAGGGGAGCAGCCCCGTCTCCTCCACCCGCGCGGCGAGCGCCGCCAGGTCGGCGCAGGGGCGGCCCATCAGCACGTTCTCGGCGAGCGTGCCGTTGAAGATCTTCACCGTCTCGGGAACCGAGGCCACGCCCCGGCGCCACGACGCGAGCGAGAAGTGGTCGGCAGGCACGCCGCCCGCCTGCAGCTCGCCGGCGGTGAGCGCGTGCTTGCGCTCCAGGAGCCGCACCAGCGTGCTCTTGCCGCTGCCGCTCAACCCCCAGAGCGCGGTGAGGCGGCCCGGGGCCAGCTCCATCTCCACGTCGCGGAAGAGCGCCTGCCCGCGCGGCCAGGCGAAGCCGCCGCCCCGGATGCGCAGCGTGCTCCCCAGCTCCAGCTCGCGGGTGCCGGGGTCGGCCTCGGTGTCCACCAGCAGCAGGTCGAGAAGGCGGGTGGCCGCCACCGAGGCGCCCTGCAGCTGCACGTTGGACAGCACCAGCCGGGTGGCCGCGGGGAGCATCCCGGCCAGCAGCGAGTAGGCGGCCATCATCGAGCCCAGCTTCATGTCGCCCTGGATCACCAGGAACGCGCCCCACACCAGCGCGCCCATCACCCCCATCCCGCCGGCCAGCTCGGCGGCCAGCGACAGGCGCACCTGCGTGCGCCCCAGCCGCTCGTTGGCCTGGGCGAAGCGGGTGTACAGCGCCACGTTGCGGCCGGCGTACCAGGGCGCCGCGCCGAAGCCGCGCACCTCGTCCATCCCGCCCAGCGTGTCGATGTACGACGACTCGGCCGCCGCGTAGCCCTTCATCACGTCGGCCTGCTCCAGCTTGATGCGGCGCGTGGCGCGCAGCAGCAGCGCGGTGTACACCGGGAGCCCCGCGGCCGCCACCCAGGCCAGCTGCGGCGCCATCTGGAAGAGGAAGAGGAGCGAGCCCACGATCACCATCGCGTCGATGATGCTGGTGCCGAACACCTGCAGCATCGCCTGCTGGATCTTGACCGTGTCGGCCATGCGGGCGGTGATGTCGCCCGTCTTGCGCGTTTCGAAGAAGCGGGCCGGCAGGTGCAGCAGGTGGGTGACGAAGTCCTCGTTCACCCGCACGCTCACCCGGCGGTTCAGCTCGATCATGAAGCGCCCGCGCACGAAGCCCACCGCGGCGCGCACCGCCTGCACCCCCAGCAGCATCCCGCCGGTCACCAGCACGGCGGTGGTGCGGTGCTGCGGGATCAGCCGGTCGATCAGCCGCTGCACGAACACCGAGGTGAGCAGCCCGAGCGCCGTGTACACCACGCCCAGGAACACCGACTGGTACAGCCAGGTCTCCTCGCGGCGGAAGTAGGCGCCGATCCAGCGCAGCCAGTGCTGCGGGGGCTCGCGGGTGAGCGGCCCGGCGGGCGCCAGCAGCAGCACCGCGCGGCTGGCCCACGCCGCCTCGAACTCGGCGCGGGGGGTCCAGTGCAGGCCCTTGCCGGGGTCGCCCACCAGCACCCGCCCGGCCTCCATCCGGTACACCACCACGTAGTGGTGCAGCCGGCCGTCCACCACCACGTGGGCGATGGCCGGGAGCGCCTCCTTGCGCAGGTCGTCGTACTGCCCCGTCACCCCGCGGGCGCGGAAGCCCAGCGCCTCGGCCGCCCGGAGCAGCGACAGCAGCGTGCTGCCGCGGGCGTCGGTGGCGCACAGGTCGCGCACCGCCACCAGGCTGGCGTCGCCGCCGTGGTGGCGCAGCACGCTCAGCAGCGCCGCGGGCCCGCAGTCGACCTGGTCGTACTGGCGCACCAGCGGGTGGCGGGGCCTCAGCCGGCGGCGCAGCCGCTCGATGATCGCTCGCATGGGAATGTGCCCGTCAGGAGAAGGAAAGGCGGGTGCGGCGGAAGCGCAGCAGCGCCACGGCCACCAGCAGCGCCGCGGCGGCCGCGCCCGCGCCCAGGGCGCTCCACCCCAGCGTGGCGGGGGTGGCGCCGGCGAAGGCGCGCGCCAGGGCGTCGCGGCCCCCGGCGGGGAGGACGCGCCACACCAGCAGCGGCCCCATGAACAGCGCGACCACGGCCAGCCCCAGCGCCTGCTGCGCCTGCCGCACGCCGTCGGCGCGCAGCGACACCAGCACCCCCAGCGCCGCCACCAGCACCGCGCCCGCCAAGCCGCCCAGCACCGCCAGCGCCAGCGGGGTCGCGGCGTAGCCGTGCGGCGCCCCGTCGCGGAAGGCCACGTTCACCGCCACCAGCGACAGCGGGAGCAGCGCCAGCGCATGCGCCCACGACCACAGCGCGATCCCGGCCACCTTGCCCAGCAGCACCGCCCGGTCGGGGAGGCGGGTGGAGAGCAGCGTCTCCAGCGTGTGCCGCTCGCGCTCGCCGGCGAAGGCGTCTGCGGCCACCGCGGTGGCGATCATGCAGGCCAGCAGCACGGGGCCCAGCGCGGCCTGCCACCCCAGCAGGAACGCGGGCCCGCCGCGCACCGGGAACACCACGCCCATCCCGCCCAGCCCGATCGCCAGCCGCACCAGGCCCGCGCGGCCGCGGGCACCCGCCAGCAGCTCGCGCCACTCCTTCCACACCACCGTCGTCAGGTCGCGCATCATCGTCCCGCCTCCATCAGCGACAGGTAGGCATCTTCCAGCGTGGCGCCGTCGTTCCCCACCGCGCTCACCTCGGCGCCGGCGCCCACGGCCGCGCTCACCACCGGCGCGGGGTCGACGCCCTCGCGCAGCTCGGCCCACAGGCCGCTGGCGTCGGCGCCGGCGCGCGCCACCCCGGGCACGGCGCGCACCTGCGCCAGCACCGCCTCGCCGAAGCCCCGGCCCGCCAGGCGCACCCGCGGCGCGCGCCCGCGGGCGCGCAGCTCGTCGGGGGTGCCCACGGCGGCCAGGCGGCCCGCGCGGATCACGGCCACGGCGGCGCAGATGCGCTCGGCCTCGGCCAGGTTGTGCGTGGTGAGGAACACGGTGGTCCCCTCGCGCGCGGCCAGCCCGGCGATCTCGTCGCGGAAGGCGGCCGCCGCGGCGGGGTCGAGCCCGGCGGTGGGCTCGTCCAGGAACACCAGCGCCGGGCGGTGCACCAGCGCGCGGGCCACGGCCAGGCGCTGCTTCATCCCCCGGCTCCACCCCGACACGCGCTCGCGGCGGCGCTCCCACAGCCCCAGCCCTTCCAGCAGCTCGCGCGCGCGGGCGCGGCGGGCGGGGCCCGCTATGCGCCAGGCGCGGCCGGCGAACTCCAGGTTGTCCTCGGCGCTCAGGCGCTCGTACAGGCCGTGGTGCTCGAGCAGCGCGCCGCAGCGGGCGCGCACCTCGGCGGCGTGCGTGGCCACGTCCAGCCCCAGCACGCGCGCTGAGCCGGCGGTGGGCTCCAGCAGCCCCAGCAGCAGGCGCAGCGTGGTGGTCTTCCCCGCGCCGTTGGGCCCCAGGAAGCCGAACACCGTGCCGGCGGGAACGCGGAGGTCCAGGTGGTCCAGGGCGCAGGTCCCGCCGAAGGTGCGGGTCAGCCCCTGGGTCTCGATGGCGTCACTGCTCATTCGGATACCGCGGTGGTTGAAGCAAAACGCCGCCTGCCGGCGCGACCGCTCCGGCAGGCGTGGGGAACGGTCCGCCGCTTCCCCGCCCCGCAGCGGGCGGCGGGGAAGGCGGCGGACGGGCCGATCAGCAGGTGATGTAGGCGCCGACGGCGCCGGCCACCACGAGCTCGGGCTGCAGCGTTACGAGGCCCACGCCGACCACCACGCCCGACGCGAAGCAGCGCCAGTCGCCGCCCTGGACGTTCGACATCTGCACGTTGGTCATCTCGGTCATGATCGTATCTCCGGGTTTAGGGGGAGTGAACGAACTTCGGGGAAGCTGCGCCTGCACGTGCCGGGCGGGCCGGAGGCGGGTCGCCGCCGGCCCGCCCGCGGGGATCAGCAGGTGGCGACGCCGCCGACCACGCCGGCCACCACGAGCTCGGGCTGCAGCGTGATGATGCCCACGCCGGTCACGACGCCCGACAGGAAGCAGCCCCAGCCGCCGCCCTGGACGTTCGACATCTGCACATTGGTCATCTCGGTCATGATCGTATCTCCGTGTAGAAGGGGTTGGTACATCCGGGTGAGTTTCCCGCGACGCCACAATGCGCGCGAGAGAGGGGTGGACGGGTTCCGAGGGAGGAACCCGTCCGGGCCGATCAGCAGGACTGCGACGCGACGAACAGGCCGGCCGCGACGACCTCGGGCTGCAGCGTGGCGATGCCGCCCACGGTCACGACGCCCGCCAGGAAGCAGGTCCAGCTGCCGCCCTGGATCTCCGACATCTGCGCGTTGTTGAGCTCGGTCATGGTAGTTCCTCCAGAAAGGGGGTGGGGTATTACGGGTGCGCCGGACCAGGGCCGCACCCGGCCTGTCCGCGGCGCGAGGGTGCGCCGCGGGAGTCGTGAGGAACGCGGAAGCTTTTCCGCGCCCGCCGTTTTATTCGTTGATCTGCCGCAGGAGGTTCTCGAGCCGCGTTTCGCCCACGATGCGGGCGCGGAGGGTGCCGTCGGGCTCGAAGACGAAGAAGGCAGGGGTGGCCAGCGTGCCGTAGCCACGGAGGAACTCGGAGCGGTCCACGGTGCCCCACGCCACGCCGGGCAGGGCGGCCAGGCGGGGCCAGTCGCGGCGCACCGCGCCGCGCGCCACCGAGTCTTCGGTGGTCACGATCACCAGGTTCGCGCCGCGGATGCGCTCGGCGTTGCGGTCGAGCATGCCCAGCTCGTAGCGGCAGTGGCCGCAGCTGCTGTTGTACAGCACCACCACGGTGCGCCCGCTGGGGGCGGGCCGCAGCGGCTGCGCGCCGGCGGTGCTGGTGTAGCGCAGGGCGGGCATGGCGGCTCCCACGGCCAGGGCGCCGGGGCGCATCACCTGGGCGCCCAGCCAACCGGCGGCGCCAAGAACAAGCGTCAGGAACAGAGCCGCGCAGGTGCGGCGAAGCGTCGGGGTCACGTCTATGCGCTGGGCAGGATGCGGATTCCCGACAGGAATGCCGCGAGTTGCGGCGTCGGGAGGGGTCGAGCACGGAGATGGTGCGGGTGCGATGCGGAGGCGAGGAGGGTCGTTTGTTCCGCGATGAGAGTATAAACAGACGAATTCGGTGTGTACAGACCCCCGCTCGAATACCGCCATGGCATCTTTATGAGTGAATCAAACCCATATATTTACCCTGTATTTAGGGGATGACGCAGAATGTGCGGCAGATGTTTGCGACGGGTCCTGGTTTGTTCGATATTCCATGCGCGTGCGCGTACCATATGTTTCGCGCGCGCGGAGGCGATCCGCAAACGAGCGCTTTTTCCGTCCGCGCGGATTGGTCGCAAGGGCTGCCGCCGGACGGCCGTCTCCATCCTGGCCATTTCCATCCCGGCCGGCGTCGTCGAGCCGGTGGGGCCGGGCGAGCCGGCCGATGTGTGCCCCGTGCGGCCTGTCGTCCGCCACCCCGTACGAACGGGCGCGAGGCGTCTCACGGGGGCGCGGGAGATGGGCGGGGCTTGTGCAAATGGGCCCGGCACCGCATGTTGGGCGGCTTCCCGGACCCGATTTCGCACGGCCGCGGCCGCTCTTTCCGGGCACGCTCCCCCTCAAGATCACGTGATGTTCGCGGGACACCCCACCCCCGGCGCCGGGTTCGACGCCGTGGTGATCGGCAGCGGCTTCGGCGGGTGCATGGCCGCGCTGGAGCTGGTGGAGGCCGGCTGGCGCGTGCTGATGCTGGAGCGTGGCGGCTGGGTGGAGCGCGGGCCCCACAACTGGCAGGGCGACGGCGCCTTCGTGCGCACCCCCTTCTATGCGGCCGACGCGGCCTACGACGTCCACACGGGCGCGGGGAAGCCGGCCGTGGAGAAGCTGTGCACCTGCGTGGGCGGGCCCAGCGTGTTCTACGGCGGGGCCAGCTTCCGCTTCCGCGAGCTCGACTTCGCCGCCAACCCCGTGATCGCGGGCGACAACGGCGCGCGGTGGCCGTTCGGCTACGACGACCTGGAGGGGTTCTACGCCCGCGCCGAGCGCCTGCTGGGCGTGGCCGGCGAGGCGGGGGCGGATCCCACCGAGCCGCCGCGCAGCACGCCCTATCCGCAGGCGCCGCGGGGCTTGAGCGCCGCGTCGCGGATGATCGGCCGGGCGGCGGAGTCGCTGGGGCTGCGTCCCTTCCCCATCCCGCTGGCCATCAACGCGGCGGCCGAGGAGGGCGGCGTGTGCCAGGCCTGCACCACCTGCGACACCTTCGCCTGCGCCGTGTCGGCCAAGAACGACTTGGCCGTGCGGCTGATCCCCAGGCTGGTGGCGGGCGGGATGGTGCTGCGGCCGGGGACGGTGGTGACACGCCTCGTCGCGAGCGGCGGACGCGTCACCGGCGTGGAGTGCGTAGACAAGGCGACCGGCGAGCGGTCGGTCGTGAGCGGCGGCATCGTCATCGTGGCGGCCGGGGCGCTGGCCACGCCGCACCTGCTGCTGGCGAGCGGGCTTGAGCGCCTGAACCCCGCGGGACACGCGGTGGGCCGCTACCTGATGCGCCACTGCAACGCGATGACCTTCGGCTTCTTCGCGCGGCAGCCCAACGCCGAGCGCGTGCACCACAAGCAGCTCGCCATCCACGACTTCTACTTCGGCGCCATGGACGACGGCGCGCCGGCGGGGAAGCTGGGGAACATGCAGCAGATCATGGGGCCGCAGGCGGCGCTGATCGGCCACGTGCTCCCCAGGGCGTTCGGCTGGCTGGCCAAGGTGGCCGAGATCCCCGCCAGCCGGCTCACGGGGATCCTGTCCATCGCCGAAGACCAGCCGCGCCCCGAGAACCGCGTGCGGCTGGACGACCAGCGGACGGACGAGTACGGCGTGCCCCGGATGGTGGTGGAGCACCGCTACACGCCGCGCGACCTGGCCGCGCGCTCGTTCATGATCCGCAAGGCCAAGCAGATCCTCCGCCGGGCCGGGGCGCTGTTCTGCGTCAACTGGGACGTGAGCACCTTTTCGCACGCGGTGGGAACGGTGCGGATGGGCGATGACGAGACGCAGGCGCCGCTGGACGCCGCCTGCCGCTACCGTGGCCTGGAGAACCTGTACGTGACCGACGGAAGCGTCTTCCCCACCAGCGCCGGGGTCAACCCCAGCCTCACCATCGCCGCCAACGCCCTGCGCGTGGGCCGGCTGATCGCGCGCGGCGCGGTGGGCCGGACCGAGACCGCGGCAGTCGGCGCGGCGTCCACGGAGGGTGTGCGCTGATGGCGGGCGAGCTGGGGATCGCGTTCCTGGGCTGCGGCAACATCGCCAACCGCCATGCCAAGCTGCTGAAGAAGCTGGGCGGGGTGCGGCTCTACTTCGCCAGCCGCGACCGCGCGAAGGCCCAGGAGTATGCGCGCAGGCTGGGCGGCGCCGGCGCGTTCGGCAGCTACGAGGAGGCCCTCGCCAGCGCCGAGGTGGACGTGGCGCTGGTGCTCACGCCGCCGCACCTGCACCTGGAGCTCACGCTGGCCGCGCTGGCCGCGGGGAAGCACGCGGTGGTGGAGAAGCCGCCCTTCCTGCACGCGGCCGACTTCGACGTGGTGGCCGAGGCCAGGGAGCGCGCCGGACGCCGCGTGATGATCGCCGAGAACTACTTCTACAAGCCGCTGGCCGAGCAGCTGCGCGAGGCGCTGCAGGCCGGCGAGCTGGGCGAGCTGCGCATCCTCACCGTCAACGCGCTCAAGCGGCAGACGGTGGACGACTGGCGCGGCGACCTGGCGGTGAGCGGCGGCGGCGCGCTGTTCGAGGGCGGCATCCACTGGATCAACTTCTTCGCCAACCTGGGGCCCCGGATCACCGGGGTGCAGGGCTTTCGCCCCGGCGGCGACGACGGCACCCCCGACCGTTCGATGGTGGTGGCGTTCACCTTCGAGGGCGGCGCCGTGGGCACGCTCTACTACAGCTGGGAGACGCCGGTGCTGATGAAGGGGCTGCACCTCTCCGCCGTCTACGGCACCGAGGGCGTGGCCACCTTCGAGAGCAACGGCATCTTCCTGTCCCTGCGCGGCAAGGTGCGGCGGGTGCGCGCGGGCGTGGGCGACATCGCCGGCTACATGGGGATGTGGCGCGACTTCGTTCCCGCGCTGGCCGCCAACCGCGAGCCGCGCTTCAGCTTCGACAAGGCCAGGCGCGACCTGGTGCTCACCGAGGCCGTCTACCGTTCACTCACCCGGGACCTGTCGGTTCCCGGGCTAACCTGACTTCCATCCGTTGCTGACCACCATCCTGATCGGCCTGCTGGCCGGCGCCCACACCTCCAGCTGGGGGATGTACAAGGACGCGCCGCACGAGGGCTTCACGCTTCCCAAGTACTTCCGCAGCATCATCGTTTCCACGCTGGTGGCCGTCTTCATCGACCGGGTGGTGGGCTTCCGGCCCGACACGCACGCCCACGCGGCCGTGTTCTTCGGGATGGTGTATGCGGGCGAGCGGCTGCTGGTGGAGCTGTGGAAGACCTTCATCCGCGAGGAAGACCAGAGCAAGTACTTCATCCCCATGCAGTTCGGGGCGTTCGGCAAGCCCATCCAGAGCCGCGCCGTGCGCTGGTCGATCCTGCTGGCGGTGATCCTGGTGGTGTCGCTCACCATCTGGGGCGTCACGCGGCTGCAGGCCAGCTATCCCGGCGCGCCCAAGATCCTGGTGCTGCTGCTGGCCAGCGCGGGCGGGTGGTTCAGCGCCTTCGGCGGGGCGTGGAAGGACGCGCCGGTGGAGGGCTTCGAGACCTTCAAGTTCTTCCGCAGCCCGGCCATCGCCACCACCTGGAGCACGGTGATGGCGTTCTGCACGCACAACTGGGTGTTCATGGGGCTGGCGGGGATCGGCTACACGGTGGCGACGATCGAGACGTACAAGACCTTCTTCTTCCCCAACAAGCCGCGCGGCAAGTTCGCCGGCAAGCCGATCCTGTTCCCGAAGATCCTGGAGCAGCGGAAGTACGTGGCCATCCTCTACGCCTGCATCTGGATCGCCGTGGCCACCAACCTGGTGCTCGCCTTCACCGGCCCCCGCGACGGCCTGTTGCCGTAAGCGCTCGCAGCGGCTGGCAAGCGCTACGCTCTGCGAGTGAGTTCGCAACTACAACGGCACGCAGTCGCCTCGCAAATGTGAACAGCGAAGCGAAACCGGCAGCTGCGGCGTTTTGCTATGGCTGCCGATGTTGCCTTTCAGTGCTGCCTCGTGAACTGCCATGTAGTGCGTATCCCACGCTATCTGCTGTGCGCAGAGCATTTCGCCAGTTCACTTTCCACCGACGCGATATAGGTATCCTTGCCGATGAGTTAGCGTGGGATTATTACAATCCTGTGCGCAGTCTCATCTCTCACTCGAGCCTTAACCCTAGTCAAACATGAGTTCTCGCCCTTCCGATCAACACGCTAGCCTCGACCAAGCTCGGGAACGTTTTGAGGCCTTGGCCGCCGAAGTGAGCACTCGAAAGGACGAAATCGAAACCGAGCAGGACGCTAGGTTCCAAGTGATAGATCGCATTCTGACTGAGGTGCTAGGATGGCCTCGGAGTGCCATTCGGACAGAGCCACCAACAGAGTCAGGGTTCATTGACTACCTTTTGTTCGGTGACGGACGAGGTAGATTAGTGGTTGAAGCAAAACGCACGTCCACTGCGCTCGTCAATACGAAGTATCCACATGCAAGGTGGTATAAGGCAGGGGGTCCAGCGGTCCAGTCGGCAGAGGAGGGCCTTCAACAAGCAAAGCGCTATGCAACGGACAGCGCCGTTTTATTTACCGCTCTCACGAATGGTTTTCAATGGATAGGTTTCTGGGCGGTTCGTACGGACGGTATTCCGCCTTCGTCGGGTCATGTGGCCGTTTTCCCATCGTTTGAGGCAATTCGCCGGGATTTCGCATTGTTCCACGATTTATTCTCACGTGATGGAATTATGAATGAGTTATTTAAAATCCACGTCCACGAGGCAGAAGGTCTTCGCATCCAGCATAGTGAAGTATTAACTGCTGTGATTCCGTCTACGGACGTTTACATGCTCCCCAAAAGTCCGCTTGCAGCAGATCTGGAGCCCGTGTTTCGTCGGTTCTTCAGTACGATAGCCGGTGATGATCCGGAAATGCTTGCAAAATGCTTTGTTGAGTCTAAAGAGAGTCGAGAAGCAGACGATAACCTTGAGAAGATTACTAAAAGCCTCCTTAATACGATCGATGTTGTTGATGCTTCCAAAGGCGAGCGGTTGCAACAGGAGATCATGCTTGCTGTAGAAAGCGGCCGCGGAGAATTTGTACTTATTGTTGGAAATAAAGGTGCGGGGAAGACTACCTTTATAGACCGTTTCTTTCGCCTCGTTCTTGAGCCTTCTTTACGAAAGCGCTGTTTGCTCGTTCGCATCGATCTCGCAGACTCCCCTGGAGAATTTGACTCGATCCCAACATGGCTGACCAACCGGCTGAAGGAGCAGCTTGAGATTGAACTTTTTGAAAGCCAATACCCGTCGTACGAACAGTTGCAAGGCGTTTTCTTTCAGGAGTATGACCGCTGGCGTCATGGAGAGCGTAAATTCTTATACGAGCGCAACAAAGCAGAATTCAAGGAGCGGTTCGGCGAGTGGCTCGCCGACCTTATCGAACGCGATCCTGCACTTTACGTAAAGCGACTCATGGAGAGCACCGTCCGTCAACGTCGCCGGATGCCGTGTTTAGTTTTCGACAACACTGATCATTTCCCGCAGCATTTCCAAGAGGCGGTATTCCAGTATGCGCAATCGTTATATCGTTCTATTTTCTCGTTTATTATCTGTCCCATAACAGACCGAACGATTTGGCAGTTGTCTAAAGCGGGCCCACTTCAATCGTATGAAAGTCGTGCCTTCTATCTCCCTGTTCCATCTACAAAAGAAGTGCTCGCTAAAAGAGTAGCATTCATTAAAAGCAAAGTAGACGAGGGGGATCGGTCTGGCTCCTACTTCCTAGAAAAAGGCATCCGAGTATCCATTCGCGATATTGATGCGTTTACCGCTGTGGTTGAGGACATTTTTCTGAATGAAGAATACATTGGACGAGTTGTCGGTTGGCATTCAAACCATGATATTCGACGAAGCTTGAAGATTGCCGAACGGATTATTACCTCGCCGACAATTACGGTAACCGATATGGTGAAAGCCTATCTGGGTGGAACGCGATTACGCCCGCGCCCGAGACAGATAAAACTTGCACTGCTTCGTGGGCAACATAATCATTTCATGCAAGATGGCAGTGACTTCGTTGTTGATTTATTTGCGGTTAGGTCGACTGCGATCACTAGCCCGTTCTTGAGGCTATCGATACTCCGGACTCTGATCGATAAGCACTCCGACTCGGAAGAAGGTGTCAACGCTTACCTCCGAATTAGCGATCTTGTAAACTACTTTGAACCAGCCGGGATTTCAGGGGCGATCCTCCGCGACCATGTCCAAGCGCTGCTCAGCTATCGACTTATTCAACCCTACGATCCGACTGATATGGCGATTGCTGACGACCTGTTGGTTCGGGTCACCCACTCCGGGCGCATTCATTACGAATTTGCATTTGAGCGTCAGGAAGGAAGCTATGTAACTGAGATGGCGCTAACGACGCCAATCCGACGAAACGAACTTGTTGATCTGGTTCGTTCTCGATTAAAAAGTGGCAAGTCTCTGGTCGAATCGGATTGGCAGCAGATTCGCGGCGTGTTCATGCAGTATTGTCTAGAAGAAGACGAGATATTCTTTACAGTTCCGAGTACGCCGTCCTATACTGGCCAGCGTGCTATGAGAGATGAGCTACGGTCGATTTGGGGCGAAGGGGTTGCAAAGCTTGGCCAAGAGGAGTTGTTACTGGTTGTTCTGGAAGACGAATAGCCGTTCGTAGATGCTCCTATTATGCAGTCCAGTGCAAGCGTCAACATCCCGGTAGCAGTTCGAACGAGCGCATGCGTGCTTCGTGGCTGTGCACCACCGTGGTCACCATCACCTCGTCGGCCTGCGTCTCGGCGACCAGGGCGTCGATCTGCTCGTGCACCTGCTCGGGGGTGCCCACCACCTGGAGGCGGCGGTAGCTGGCGACGACGGCGCGCTCGTGCTCGGTGTAGGGGTACGCGGCCGCCTCCTCGGGGCTGGGCAGGGGCATGAACTGGCCGCGCTGCAGCCGCACCCACGACAGCTGCATCGACGTCGCGAGAAACTCCGCCTCCTCGCTCGTCTCCGCGCACACGGCCGAGACGGCCACGATGGCGTGCGGCTTCGCGAACGCCTCGCTCGGCTCGAAGGCGTCGCGGTAGGCCTGCACCGGCGGGCCGGCGGGCGAGGGGCTGAAGTGGCTGGCGAAGGCGTAGCCCATCCCCAGCTGCCCCGCCAGGCGCGCGCTGGCCCCGCTGCTCCCCAGCAGCCACACGGGCGGCAGCGGCACCCCCTCGGGCACCACGCGCACCCGGTGGAAGGCGTGCCCCGCGGGGAACTCGCGCCGCGAGAGCGCCGTCAGCTCGGCCAGCTGCTGCGGGAACTGCTCGGCGTCGAAGGGGCGCAGCGCGGCGCTGGTGGCCGGGTCGGTGCCCGGCGCGCGGCCGATCCCCAGGTCGATGCGGCCGGGGTGCAGCGTGGCCAGCGTGTGGAACGCCTCGGCGATGCGCAGCGGCGCGTGGTTGGGCAGCATGATGCCCCCCGAGCCCACGCGGATGCGCTCGGTGCTGCTCGCCACGTTCTCGATCAGGATCTCGGGCGACGAGCTGGCGATGCTGGGCATGCCGTGGTGCTCGGCCAGCCAGAAGCGCACGTATCCCAGCCGCTCGGCCAGCCGCGCCAGCTCGCGCATGTTGCGGAAGGCCTCGGCAGGCGTGCTGCCGGAGGGCACGGGGGCAAGATCGAGCACCGAAAGCGGAACCGTCATCAGGATCACCATCCACGAAAGCTGCAACGAGGCGCGGACCGCCGTATGACCGCGGTTCCGCGCCGTCCTGTCGTCATCCCCATACACTCGGCCGGAGGCGCCGTTCGTCCCCGCCCGCGCGGGCCCGGCGGAAGCTCCGCCGGACCCGGGTACGTCCGCCCACCTCCAGGCTGGTCAGGCGGTCAGGCGGGGACCTGCGGCTTCAGCTCGCGGGCCCAGTTGCGGTGCTGCTTCATGGCGTCGATGAAGCCGCCGGCCACCCCCGCGGCCGCCTCGCCGGTCACCACGCCCGCGTCGCCCCCGTCCAGCGCGCCGGCGGGGCCCAGCGCGGTGGCGCGCAGGAACTCGACGCCCGCGCCCGAGCCGCCCACGGCCTTGCAGTGCTTGAAGGCCTCGTTCACGAAGTGGATCGCGTCGGCCTGCTTGGCCAGCGCGGCGGCGCTCTCTTCGCCCCCGGGCACGAAGACGGCGTCGAACAGGACCGACGCGGCGTTCAGGATGGACATGTCCACCATCAGCCCCTTCCCGTCGGCGGTGCGGATGGCGCCCAGCCGGGGGCCGATCACCTTGGCCTTCGCGCCCTCCGCCTCCAGCGCCTCGCGGATCGCCACCACCTCGCCGGCATCCACGCCGTCGGCGGCGAGGACGGCGACCTTGCGGGTGCGGATCGAGTCCTTGGGCGTGTTGTCCATCGACAGCGCCGGCGAGGGCGGCATGTCGTGCTTCGGGCGCGGCTGGTAGCGCTCCGGGTCGGCGTCGGCCGGGTACCCCATGTTCAGCGGCAGCTCCAGGTCGTCGGCCGACGGCACGTCGAGCCCCAGGTTGGCGGCCACCGTGGCGGCGAGACCGGCGTCGACGTTGGCAAGGTGCACCAGCATCCGCTTGCGGATGTCCACCGTCTCCACCATCCCCAGCTCGAAGCTGAGCGCCTTCGCGATGTGCGCCTGCTCGTGCGGGGCCTGGCTCTGGTAGAAGAGCGCCGCCTGCGAGTAGTGGTCGAAGAAGCTTTCGCTGCGCTCGCGCACCTTGCGCGCGTCGATCCGCTCGCCGTAGGTCACGAAGCCGCCCTCGGCCGCCTTCGCCTGGAACGGGCAGCCGCGGGCCAGCGCGTTGGGCTCGTAGCTCACGCGGCCGCGGTTGATGGTCTGCCGCATGTGCCCGTCGCGCTGGTTGTTGTGCACCGGCGCCACGGGACGGTTGATGGGGATCTCGTGGAAGTTGGGGCCGCCCAGCCGCTTCAGCTGCGTGTCGGTATAGGAGAAGAGCCGCCCCTGCATCAGCGGATCGTTGGTGAAGTCGATCCCCGGCACCACGTGCGCCACGTGGAAGGCGACCTGCTCGGTCTCGGCGAAGAAGTTGTCGGGGTTGCGGTTGAGCACCATCTTCCCGATCCGCCGCACCGGCACCACCTCCTCGGGGATGATCTTGGTGGGGTCGAGCAGGTCGAAGTCGTACTTGTGCTCGTCCTCTTCCGGAACGACCTGGATCCCCAGCTCCCACTCGGGGAAGTCGCCCCCCTCGATCGCCTCCCACAGGTCGCCGCGGTGGAAGTCGGGCGCCTTCCCCGAGATCTTCTGCGCCTCGTCCCACACCACGGCGTGCGTGCCCAGCACCGGCTTCCAGTGGAACTTGACGAAGTGCGACACGCCCTCCTCGTTCACCAGCCGGAAGGTGTGCACGCCGAAGCCCTCCATCATCCGGTAGCTGCGCGGGATCGCCCGGTCCGACATGACCCACATGATCATGTGCATGCTCTCGGGCATCAGCGAGATGAAGTCCCAGAAGGTGTCGTGCGCCGACGCGGCCTGGGGGATCTCGTTGTGCGGCTCGGGCTTCACCGCGTGCACCAGGTCGGGGAACTTCTGGGCGTCCTGGATGAAGAAGACCGGGATGTTGTTGCCCACCAGGTCGAAGTTCCCCTCGCTGGTGTAGAACTTCACCGCGAACCCGCGGACGTCGCGCGCCAGGTCGGTGCTCCCGCGCGACCCCGCGACCGTGCTGAAGCGCACGAACACCGGCGTCTGGACCGACGGGTCCTGCAGGAAGGCGGCGCGCGTGAGCCCCGCCAGCGGCTCGTAGACCTGGAAGTAGCCGTGCGCCCCCGCGCCGCGCGCGTGCACGATGCGCTCGGGGATCCGCTCGTGGTCGAAGTGCGTCATCTTCTCGCGGAAGATGAAGTCCTCGAGCAGGGTGGGCCCGCGCTCGCCCGCCTTGAGCGAGTTCTGGTTGTCGTTGATGCGCACGCCCTGATTGGTGGTCAGCGCCTCGCCGGCGCCGTCCTCGGTGAACGGCCGCAGCGCGTCCGTCTTCCCGGTCTCTTCCTTCGCCTCGGCGGGCGCGGCATCGTTGCCGCCCGCGGGCGTCTTGCTGGCAGTGCTCATTCAAGCCTCTCGCGATGGTTCGCCCTGCATCCGCGCGCGCCTCCTCCGCCCGCCGGGGCCGGCGGGTGCGCGCGCCCCCTCCCGCGGCCACCACCGGGCGGCCGCGGGAGGGGGGAGCGGAGGGCCGAAGCAAGAATCGTGGCCGGCGGCGCACCGCCGCGCGACCGCCGGGGCGCACGCAGCCGGAGCGGCCGCCGAAACTCCTTCGGCGCACGCGGGTTACACCAACCCCGGCCCCGCCGTGCAACCCCGGCGCGGGGGCATCCTCCTCTCCCAGACCGTTCCCGATGAAGACTCGAACCCGTGTCGCGCTCGTCCTGGCCACGTGCCTCGCCCCGTCCCTGACTCGCGCGGCGGCGGCGCAGGCCACCATCGCGCCGGGGCAAACCATCACCGGGCGGCTGGAGGCGAGCGACCCCAGGCTGGACGACGACTCGCACTACGACGACTACGTCTACGCCGGCAGGCCGGGCGACCAGATCGTGATCACCCTGCGCTCCACCGAGTTCGACACCTACCTGGGGTGGGGCCAGCCCGGCCCCACCGCCAGCCAGCTCACCTCCGAGGGGAGCGACGACGACGGCGCGGGCGGCACCGACTCGCAGCTGCGGGTGATCGTGGGGACGGGCGCGCGCTACATCGTGCGCGTCAACTCGCTCGCCGGCGGAGCCACCGGCGCCTACACGGTGAGCGTGGCGCGCGGCACGGTGACGCCCGCGCCGGCCCCCCGCCCCATCGCCGCCGGCCAGACGGTGAGCGGCAGCCTGGACGCCTCCGACCCGCTGATGGGCGACGGCTCGCACTATGACGAGTACACCTTCACCGGCCGGCCGGGCGAGCAGGTCGTGATCACGCTGCGCTCGGCGGCCTTCGACAGCTACCTGGCGTGGGGCCACGGCACCGGCCCCGCCTTCGCCAGCGAAGCCACCGACGACGACGGCGCCGGCGGCAACGACGCGCAGCTGCGGGTGATGGTGGGCGGCGACGGCACCTACACCATCCGCGCCAACTCGCTGGCCCCCGGCGCCACCGGCGCATACACGCTCAACGTGCTCCCCGCCGGCAACTAGCGAGGTGGAAACTGCGGGACGAACGATGTCATCCTGAGCGTCGCCGCTGGGCCAAGCTCATACCCAGCAACGAGCTATGGCGGCGACCGAAGGATCTATGGCCGGCGTCCGAGCGATCGGCCGGGTTTCGCTCCGACCCATGCCGTAGATCCTTCGGACGCCGCCTGAACCAGGTGCGGACGCAGGATCGGTGAAGCGGCGCCGCTCAGGATGACATCCAGCTCTCGGCGTTGCAGTCGCGGCATCCAGACAGAAGCAGGGGAGCAGAGAACTTGGTCTCTGCTCCCCTGCTTTCGTGAAGTCGCTCCGACCGGTCGACGCGCGACGTCTACGCGGGCTGCAACACGGCTTTGCCGAGACGTGGAACCGCGGCGTCGGCCTGGTGCTCGACCTGGGCGGGGCCAGCGGGGACGAAGAGGCCTTCGGCGGCCAGCGCCCGAACGTCTGCGGAATCCACCGTGACGCCGCCGTCCGCCCCATCGCGCAGAAGCCGGCCCTGGGGCACGGTCAGCGGACGCTGCTCCAGGTGGCCCTGGCGGTAGTCGAGGAGGAGGTAGAACTCGCCTTCGGCCACGTCGTCGTACGGCAGCGGGTGCCGGTAGGCCAGGTGCGAGAGCAGCGCCTCCGGATCGTGCGAGAAGGCGACCGCGCGCACCAGCGGGTGCGGCGCCAGCGCGCCCCCGGGCCAGCGGCGCGCCGCCTCGGCCACGCGCGCAAGCGCCGGCCCCCGCGGCTCCACCGCCACCTGGTAGCGCACCAGCTCGAACTCCACCACCTCGCGCAGGTACGGCCCCGCCAGCCGCCCGTCGTCCAGCATCCGCAGCACGAACGCGGCGAAGTGCTCGGCCTCGCGCCGCATGTTGCGCTCGGCGCCGTGGGCGGCCCAGAACGCGCCGGCCACGTCGCGCGCCCGGTCGCCCAGCAGGTGCAGGGTGCCGGGCGACACCGTGGCCAGCGCGGTGACGCGGTTGTAGCGGTAGAGCGAGCGGTTCACCCGCATCCCCCGCTGCCCCGCGGCCGAGGCGAGCCGCCGCCGCTCCACCGGCGTCAGGTCGTAGCCGGCCAGCGCGGCTTCCGGGTCGTTCGCCACGCGCGTGCACAGCTCGGCCGAGGCGGCCAGGTCGGCCAGGGCGAGCTGGAAGGCGAGGAGCGTCATCCGGCGTGCACCCGGTGGCGGTCCCACACGTTGCGGGCGGTGCGCAGCTCGCGCAGCACGCCCTCGGCCCCCATCGCCGGGTACCAGCCCTCGTGGAACTCGAAGGTGATGGCGCACAGGTTGGGGCACCCCGCCACCACCTCGGGAAGGAGCTCCCACACCGTTTCGGCCACGGGCCCGGCGTGCGAGTCGGTGTAGAGCCCGGCCAGCTCGCTCCCCCCGGCGATGTGCAGCTCCACCACGCGGTCCAGGTCGAGCGCGTGGATGAAGGCGCGCGGGTCGAAGCCGTGGTTGGTGGCGTTGACCACCACGTTGTGCACGTCCAGCAGCAGCCCGCAGCCGGTGCGCCGGGTGAGTTCGTTGAGGAACTCGGGCTCGGTCATCTCCTGCTCGGGCAGGTCCACGTAGTAGACGTTGTTCTCGAGCAGGAAGGGGACGGGGATGCGCTGCTGGACGTAGTCGACCCGCTCCACCAGCATCTCCAGCACCTCGTGGTCGTACGGCACCGCCAGCGCCATGCTGGCCGAAAGCTCGGTGTGCGCGTCGACCCCCGGCAGCCGGATGAAGGAGAGGTGGTCGCTGTGCCAGGGCATGGCGAAGCGCTCCTGCCAGCGCGCCAGCTGCTCCACGTGCCCGGTGTCGAGCGGGTCGGCGCTGCCGATGGAAAGCCCCACGCTGTGCCCCACCAGCGTCAGCCGCTCGGCGGCGCGCGAGAGGATCTCCACCTGGCCCTCGCTCTCCACGAAGCGCACGGGCGCCGCGGCCCCTTCGTCCTGCCAGGCGCGGTCGGGGATGATGGCCAGGTAGTCGAGCGCCTCGGCGTGATCGCGCACGAATTCGCGCAGCGACGGGTTGTAGAGAACGCTCACGCCCAGGCGCGGAAGCGCCGCCAGGCGCTCGGCGGCGGGGGCGAGGTGAAGCTCCGAGACGCTCATCTTCGACGGGGCTGGAGGTGCTTGTCGGTCACGAGTTGGGCGAGTGCGTTCCGGGCGGGCCGGCGGCCCGCCCGGAACGCCGTGGGTCAGCCCTTCTGGGCCGGCTCCACCGAGATCACCGTGACCGGGTCGTTGGGGTCGGTCGGCCCGAAGCCCGACAGGCACGCGGGGCAATGCGGATCCCAGGGCTGCGGCTGCGGCTGCTTCACGATCGGCTCGGTGGTGGTGTAGGTAGCCACGAGGGCCTCCATGCGGTTGAGGGTTCCGGGGACGTCGCGAGAGGGGGGGGGCCGCCCCGGATCGGACCCCATAAATCACTTTGCATCGCACTGCGGCGACAACCGAGCTGTTTCACGTGCAGACGACAACGCGGAGAGCGTTCCGCGGCAGGGATCATAACCCAAATCCACTCTTGCGTCAATTATTTTACGGCTGAAAACATTTGGCTCCAAGCTGCGCCCCTTTCTTCTCCGGCGTCCCCTCCTCCCCCCTCCCGATGCACCATCCCGGCCCGTCCGCCAACTTCCCGCTTGCCGACCAGCGGGTCATCCTTACCAGATCCAGGTGACCTGCTTTCGCACACAGAAGCACAGAGACACAGAGAACTGCGGGTTTTTCTCTGTGCCTCTGTGTCTCTGTGTGACACTTCCATGCGGATCTGGAATTACCTGGGCACTGGGCACTGGGCACTGGGCACTGGGCACTGGGCCCTCGCCCCTCACCAGGTCAGCACGATCTTCCCGAACGTGCCGTTGGATTCCATCCGCTCGTGCGCCTTGCGGATGTCGGAGAAGGTGAAGGTGCTGTCCACCACCGGCTTGATGCGAGCAGAGGAAAGGAGCGGGATCACGACGGACGAGAACTCGCGCGCCAGGGCGATCTTCTCCTCGAGCGGGCGGCTGCGCAGCACGGTGCCGAACAGGTGCACGCGCCGGCGCAGCAGCAGCCCCAGGTCGATCTCGGCCTTGCTCCCCGCGGTGGTGCCCACCACGATCGCGCGCCCCTGCACCGCCAGGATGCGCAGCGACGTCTCCAGCAGCTTGCCGCCCACCAGGTCGAGCACCGCGTGCACGCCGCTGCCGTACGTGGCCTGGTTCACCGCCTCGGCCAGGTCTTCGCGCCCGGTGTCGATCCCCACCTCCAGCCCCAGCTCGGCTGCGCGCCTCAGCTTTTCCGGGGTGCGCGAGGTGCCGATGACCATCGCGCCGGCGGCCAGGGCCAGCTGCAGCCCGGCCGTGCCCACCCCGCTCCCCACCGCGTGGATCAGCAGCCGCTCGCCCACCTTCAGGTCGAGCTGGCGGAAGAGCGCGTCGTAGGCGGTGAGGAAGGCCTCGGGGATGGCGGCCGCCTCTTCCCACCCCAGGTTCTGGGGGATGCGGATCCCCTCGCGCTCGTGCACCACCACGTACTCGGCGTGCCCGCCCCCGCCCACGATCCCCATCACCCGGTTGCCCACGGCCCACAGCCCGGCGCCCTCGCCCACCGCGTCCACCTCGCCGGCATACTCCAGCCCGGGGATGTCGGCCGGGGCGCCCGGGGGGGCGGGGTAGCTGCCGCGGCGCTGCAGCAGGTCGGCGCGGTTCAGCGCCGAGGCCACCACGCGCACCCGGATCTCGCCCGGGCCCGGCTGCGGCACGGGCCGGTCTTCGGTGGAGAGCACGTCGGGGCCGCCGGGGCGGGTGATGACGATGGCTTTCATATCGGGCAGTGGTTCGAGTGCGAAGTCATGAAGCTACGGGATGATACGACCGGTGCCTCGGCGCGCAGCCCTCGCAGGGCTCCCCCTCCCCGGCGGAGCGGGAAGGGTCCCCGGATCTGCAGAGCCGCCGCGGGCCCCACCGCTCCGCTGGGGATCAACGCCCCGCGCGCATCCTCAGGAACTCGGCGATGCCGCGCACGTGCGCGTCGGCCAGCCGGTCCAGGAACCCGGGGTCGCGCAGCGCCGCCTCCTGCTCGGGGATGGGCATGAACAGGCTCTCGGTGAGGCAGCTGGGCATCCAGGTGGGCCGCACCAGCGCCAGGTTGCCGTACTTGGCGCCCAGGTCGGGGATGCGGGTGACGCCCGCGATCTCGCGGTCGAGCGTGCGGCACAGGTCGGCCGAGAACGGGTGGAACCAGTAGGTGCTGGTGCCGTGGTCGCGGAAGGGGTTGGCCTCGTTCCCGAACGCGTTGTTGTGCACGGAGATGAGCAGATCCGCGTCCTGCGCCACCGCCATCGCGGGGCGGGCCGCCAGCTCCACCACCACGTCGGCGGTGCGGGTGATGCGCACGTCGGCGCCGGCCGCGCGCAGCCGCTCGGCCAGGCGCAGGCCGATGGCCAGGTTGGCGTCCTTCTCCTGGTAGCCCGTGGGCCCGATCGCCCCCGCCGGCGGGTGGCCGGGGTCCACCACGATGCGGAGGCCGCGCAGCGGGTTGCCCGCGTCGATGCGCGGCGGCCGGCGAAGCCGCACCACCAGCGTGCCGTCGGCCTCGTAGAACGCCTTGTACCCCCACGCCCAGCGCGCCAGCCCGATGTCGAACCGCTGCGCGCCGCTGCCCACGCGCGACTGGACGGCGCCGGTGACGAAGTCGTCGGTGGCCACCTCCAGGTCACCTCCGGTGCCGCCGCCGTACACGGTCACGTGCACCCCGGCGCTGTCGGCCTCCACCAGGAACGGCGCGAAGCCGGCCGCCACCCGCAGCTCGGGCGCGGCGCCCGCGGTCAGCACGCGCCGACCGCCCAGCGCCACCGGCCGCGCGGCCGCCGTCGTGTCGGCCGACGGGCGGACGTTGGCGGTGTCGATCCAGGCAGTGGTGGCGCTGTCCAGCTGCACGCGGTACTGCCCGCCCCGGCGCTCGCGCAGCACCAGCTGCGTGCCGCGCGGGAAGAACCAGCGATACGTCCCCGTGGGCGTGGGCCGCGCGTACACCGCGTCGGAGCCCGTGGCCAGCGTGTCGCCGCCGCGCGCCACGCGGGCCCCGCGCGGCACCGCGAACACCGCGCTCGCCGCGCGCGCCGGGGCGGCGGCCACGGTGTCGCGCTCCCCCGCTTCCGTGGCGGTGTCGGCGCGCGGCGGCGCGGCGGCGGGGGCCATGCGATAGGTGTAGCTGGCCTCCGCCGTCTCCCCGCCCTTGAACGCCCGAAGCCGCCACACGCCGTCTGCAGGAACGGGCAGGTAGGCGATGAAGGCGCCGTTGGGCGCCACGGGCACCTGCGCGCCGTTCACCGTCAGCGCGGCGCCGCCAGTGCCCACGGTCCCGTAGAGGAAGGCCTGCGCTCGGCCCGGCCGGCTCTGCCCCGGCTCGGGCGCCACGATGCGGATGGCCAGCGGCGCGTCCACGGCGGGCACCGGCGGCAGCCCGGCGGTGAGCGGCTGCCAGGCCACCGGCGCGGGCGGCCCTTCCGCCACCGGCCCCGGCCCCGCGGGCGGCGCCGACGGACCGCAGGCGCCCGCCGCGAGCGCCAGCACGAACGAAGCGGCCACGCGGCCGCGCAACGGTCGGATCACGGTCACCCGGATCTCTCCCCAAAGGCGAGTACGATGAGCGAAACGGCTGCGCTCAGCCGAGCGGACACGGCGCGTGCAAGCACCGCGCCCACCCTCGCGCGCCCCGGAGCGGACGCATGCGCCGAAAGCGAACTGCCGGTCGCCCCGGCGGATCCAAGAACAGCTGCGGTCACACGGGTTTGACCTATAAACCGCTGGGGTGGCCGAAAAGCGTGTGAGACATGGATATCCAAACAACTCTTACAGGACGTAGAATGTAGTTATTAACCATCTCCGGGAGCGAAATAAGCCGGTGTCCCTTACCGCGCGCAGTCGCGCAATGAACGTGGATCTCGCTCGGGACGAGACCTCACTCGCGAATCCCCTGGCCGGGATGAAAAATACCAGCGAACCGGAGGGAGTCGCTGGCGAGACAGGCTTATTCATCTGAACTGGCGCAAAACATGAATGTGGGCTCTTTCGCAGGGAGGATCCAACTTCCCCGCGCCAGTCTGCCCGCCATCCGTGATGGCGGCTCACGCGGGATCCGGCCGGCTGCCGGTCTCGCACATGGGAGTTCCACTCGCGCCGGAGACGCAAGATGCCGAAGCTGAAGCTGAACCTGGAGACGGTAGACGTGCTGTCGTTCCCGACCACCCCCCAGATCAATGCACAGGTGCTGGGAGCAAGGCTGCGCGAGGGGGTGACGAATACGATTTGCGGCCCCACGTGCCAGGGTGGCTCGGTTTGCTGCGAAACCGTCTGAAGCGCGTGGGCGCGGAGCCGCCGTCGACCAGGCGATCGAGGCAGCCGCCGACTCCGCGTGAAGCGCCCATTCCGGTCTGGTGACGCGAGCAGGCCCGGCGGGAATCGCTTCCCGACGGGCCTGCTCGCGTCCGTCAGTTCGTGTGCGGATGGCGCTCTACCGCTCCACCCCCGCCAGCTCTTCGATGCGGCGGACCACGGTATCGCGGTGGCCGCCGTCGCGGAGGATCACGAGGACCGTGTCGTCGCCGGCGATGGTGCCCACCACCTCGGGCCACTCCTCCCAGTCGAGCCCCACGGCGATGGGCTGGGCGCCGCCCACCAGCGTCTTCACCACCAGCAGGTTGCCCACCCCGTCAGAGCCCAGGTACAGGCTGGGAAGGAGGCGCGCCAGCGTGGGCATGGGGTCGGTGACGCCGGCGGGGAGGGTGTACAGCGAGCCGCCCTCCTCGTCGGGCACCTTCACCAGCCCCAGCTCGCGGATGTCGCGCGAGAGGGTGGCCTGCGCCACCTCGATCCCGCGCTGCGCCAGCCGCTCGCGCAGCGTTTCCTGCGACGGGATGCGGTGCTCGCGGACCAGCTCGAGGATGACGGCGTGACGTCGGGGCTTCACCGGAGTGTGGGGCGGCGAGCGGCGCGGTGGGCCTGGCCGCCGGGCGGCGGCAGGCGTGGTCGGGCCTGGTGGGTCAAACGACGACGAAGGCGCACAACCCCCCTCCGCTCAACACTTTGCGCATGGGGGGCACGACCCGGCACCGCGTTGTATACAGTATTTGGCCCCACACGTTTGCGCAAGCAGGGGCAATCCCTCGCGTCCCCATGGGGATGGGACGGACGAGCGTATTCGCGCGTCACCTGGCTTCGTGGACCCGCCCCCGACCGCTTCGTCGCACTCTCGCACTCTCGCACTCTCGCACTCTCGCACTCTCGCACACTCGTACACTCGTACACTCGTTGGAAAGCTCCCAGTTCTTGATCCAGTAGTTATGGGAGTTCCGGTGAACCTGCTGTTTGCAAGGTTTTGTCAGTGTCCAAAGCCTGTGGGTTGTACGAAGGCCGTAGCTGCGCAGCAGCG